>Ga0116180_1000967_pt1 | contig 25146 bp, 24 predicted proteins | sample AD_UKC073_MetaG_FD_89804 | JGI IMG/M metagenome (GOLD analysis project Ga0116180, IMG submission 89804) | Active sludge microbial communities of municipal wastewater-treating anaerobic digesters from USA - AD_UKC073_MetaG | ecosystem: Engineered > Bioreactor > Anaerobic > Digestate | place: USA...
CGACCGCCCGCAACGGACACTGCGACGATCTGTCATACCCGAATGCCACAATCAGCAGCTCAACACCGGCAACGACGCCGACCCACCCCGCTCACCAGCCCCATGAAACATCGAGGCTAGTGAAGCGGTCTGCATTCTTCGCAGGTTCACGCGATCGTGATATCGGTCGCGCTGAAATCACCGCCCTTGAACAACAGCGGTGCACCGCTGGTTCGAGCCAATGCGTAGCTGAAACAGTCGCCCACGTTGAGCCGCGCCGGGTGGTGGCCCTTCCCGAAGCGGCGCCACGCCGCCAGTGCTGTCCGAACCTGGATGTGGTCCACAGGAACCACCTCCATGGTCGAGATGAGTGCATCGAGCTGTGCTCCGGCACCCGGCCCGACTCGCGACTCCGTCACCATGCCCGCTTCGACGACCGACACTGCGCTCACCAACCGCTCAGGATCTTCGGCGAGCCTCGCAGCGAAGGTCGCCCCCTCCGGCTCACCCAGGATGAGCGCGACCAACGCGGAAGTCTCGACCACGATCATGTGGGCAGACCGTCATCGTCGTACCCCAGAATCTCGTCCTCGCTCCTGGAGTCGATAATCGGCATCCGCCGACCTCGGTCGATGATGGACATGTAGAGAGACAGAACGTCATCCGAACTGCTGGCACGAGCCACCTTCGCCAAGCGGTCCTCAATGGCTCTCCGAACGGCTTCGGTCAAGGACTCACCGGTGGCGTCGGCCAGTTCGGGTGCGAGCCGATCCGTCACGGGATTCTTGACGTTGAGGGTCGTACCGCAAGGATACCTGGATGGCAGAAGGTTCCTCTCTTTCTGCCTCGTCTACCGAAGTCCCGCCAGCACCCTCGGGTCGACCGGGTGGTCCGGCCAGGTCGCCCGTACCCAGGTGTGGTCTGGGTGGTCGGTGATCTTCCAGTCCTTCGACGTAGACGGCCCGGCCATCACGTTGAGGAAGTACATGTCGTGGCCGGGGCAGGCGGCGCAGGGGCCGTGCCAGCCGTACGGGACCAGTGCGGTGTCGCCCGTACGCACCTCGGCGTGCACATCGATCGGCCGCTCGTCGGACGCGGTCGTCTCGTGCAGGCCGAACCCCGGCTCCCCGTTCGGACCGTCGACGAACTCGTAGTAGTAGATCTCCTCCAGCTCGGATTCGGTCTCGGTCTGGGTGTCGTGCTTGTGCGCCGGGTAGCCCGACCAGTTGCCGGCTGGCGTGATCACCTCGCAGACCAGCAGCCGCGACGTGGCCGTGAACGCCTCGGGCATCGCGTACTCCCGGACGAGCCGCGACATCGACCGCGCGCCGCGAGCGACGAGGCGTACGGAGGTGGCTGGCAGGTAGGTCGGCTCCAGCGTCGCGTCGGCAATCGCAGTGGGTACGGCGATCCGCCCCTGACCCTCGAGCACCAGTCGGGCACCTTTGGGGAGGTACGCCGAGTCGGTCGGACCGTCGAACGGCGACTCGCGACCAGCCAGGTCGAAGGTGACATCCTCGCTCCAGACGGTGCACCAGCCAGCCAATGGGATGACCATCGCCTCCCGGTCGCCGAGGTCGATCTCGTGCCGCTTGCCGAGGGTGAGCTCGACCACCTGGATGCCCGTCCACGACCAGCCGCTGGTCCCTGGCACGACGTCGACCCAGACCGGTCCCTCGGCCCGGCGCAGCACGTGATCAGTCATGTGACTCCTCCCTCAGACACGCTGGGTCGCGACCCAGTCGACAAGCACCCTACGCGCTCCGCGCCGTGACCGTTTCGTGAGGGAACGCGGTCGCTATCCCTGGGTTGCCACCGTGTGGTCGGCGCAGATGGATCACTGACGGGCTATGCCGGGGGCTTGATCGTAAGCGGAGACTGCTGGACCTCGAGGAGCCAGCCGCGCTCGCCGAAACCCGCCTCTTCTGAGCGCTGACCTACGGTCTTGTGGCTAGGTCATGAGGTGGGTCCTCGACTCCCCTCATCCGCGAGTCAGAACAGAGCGGGTTCTCCGATCGTGACCCTCACCCTGAACTCTCCGGGCGAGAGGAAGGGCACGTACACGCGCAGTCCGCCCACGGCATCCGTACCGCCGAGGTAGGTGTAGGCCTCGCCCGGGTCGTAGGGCTTGGCCAGGTACGGCTCCCCCACTGAGTCGAGCGTGATGCGTACCTGCGCGATCCCGGGGGCGGAGAGGATGACGGGGCCGGTCGCCACGTACTGGTCCTCCCCGAGCGGGAGGGCGCCCGTGACAGCCAGTCCTAGGTCGGCGAATCCCAGTTCGAGGTGATGCGGGACGACCGGCCCCGTGGCCCTGACCGTCAGCTCGACCCCGTCCGGCTGCGGCGAGACAGTGACCTCGGTCTCGAGCGTGACGAGGTCCTGCCGGCGCGCCTCGAAGCCCATCTCGGCTGCGAACCTGCCCTCGAACTCGAAGCGCGGGTGAACGGTCATGGGGTGGTAGTAGGCGGCCGCCTTGGTCTCCCGCAGCACCACCCGGCCACGGTCCAACAGCATCTCGTCAGCCCGGAAGGGACCCAGTCCGAAGAACGAACGGGACAGGCGTACCGACGACAGCCACGTTCCGGCCCACCCGGCGTCGAGCTCACCGGCCGCGGGCCCCACCCGAACATGCGCGAGGGTCGGGTTGGCAGCCGCGCCCGAGGTCACCCTGCCCAACGCAGCCACATCGGGTGCCGCCCTGACCACGAGCCGAGCCTGATCGGACCGATGGATGGCGAGCTGCGAGGTCTCCAGCACGGTCCACCCGGTCCGCGGCTGTCGTGGCCGTACGGGAAGGTCACCCAGCACGTCGGGGGTCATCAATGCCTCAGCCGCCGGTTCGAGCGAGTCCAGGGGGATGCTGGTGCCAGGGCTGACTGTCGTTGCCCTGTCGTCCCCCCGGCGGGCTGCATCCGCGTCGGGCCGCGCCTCTGAGCGCGCCTCCAGGGCCAGCGCCGCCGCGCCGCACTCGCCACAACCGACGCGGTGGGCAAGCACCCGGTACTGCCACGCGAAGTGCTCGGCCGAGAAGTCGTCGAGCTTCTGGTCCTGGCGCCGCGACTGCAGGGTCTCGACCCTGCCCGTCCGGTCGGTCAGCAACTGGTGGACGTGCAAGTTCGCATGCACGATGTCGACGAGGTCGGGCCTGTTCCGCAGGTCGGCGAGGGTGAGAAGGCACGGGTTGGTGACGAAGGCTGCGTAGTTGGGGCTGCGCTCGGAGTAGAGCCCGTCCTCCTGGAGGTCGATTCCCTCGGCCAGCCACTCGTCCGCTAGCTGGCTGCAGCGGTCATCACCGAGCAGGTCGCCCACCTGCGCAAGCGCCGATGCCAACTCCCACCGGTGGTTGGGTGTGTGCACTCCACCCGCGAGCAACCCCGGTGCAAGTCGCGCCAGCACGGTCAACGCGGCCTCAGCAATGTGCTGTACGGAGTCTCGTCCCCGACAGACCCTCACCAGTCTGGCAAGCCCGTTGGCGGTGAACGAGGAGTCTGGCGGTGACTCGACGTTGTCGCCGGTCTGGAACAACCCGTCTCTGCCCTGCTGAACGGCCAGCGCCGCCAGGCATGCGGCCGCCCGGTCCAGCAGCGGGGAGCCTGACCCGCCTTCCGGCGGAGCAGTTGGCCCTTCGACAAACTCAGCGACCGTTATGGGCTTCGGCCCTTCGACAAGCTCAGAGACCGAGGATGGGGTCGCCGGGGACAGCAGCCAGGCGTACGTGCATGCCTCGGCCAGTTGCTGCAGCGCACGGTGTGCCCTTGGTAGCGGTTGGTCGAGGCCCCCGTACGCCCTCGCTGTGACGTTGGCGGCGATCACCTCGGCGAGCATCACTGTGTCAGTCCTTCAGGCCCGCGTTCATGTCGGCGTTCATGATGTAGCGCTGGAACACCAGGAACACGATCACCATCGGGATCAGCGAGATCACCGACGCGCTCAGCAGCACCGACCAGTCGATGTTGTCAGCGCCCACGATGGACCGCAGTGCGACCTGGAGCGTGTAGAGCTTCTGGTCCTTGAGCACGAGCAGGGGCCAGATGTAGTCATTCCAGCGCCAGTGGAAGGAGAAGATCGCCAGGGTGATCGCGATCGGCTTCGCCAGCGGCAGCATGATCGACCAGAAGATCTTGAACTCGTTCGCCCCGTCGATCCGGGCGGCCTCCATCAGCTCATCGGGGACGGTCTTGAAGTACTGGCGGAACATGAAGGTTCCGGTCGCGGTCATGATCGACGGCACGATGATGCCGGCCAGCTTGTCGTACAGACCGAGATCACGGATCACGATGAACGTCGACGGCATGATCACCTCGGTCGGCAGCATCGTGGTGGCGAGAATGCAGACGAAGAAGACCTTGAGCCAGGTGGCCTTGTACTTGGCGAAGGCGTAGCCGGTGGCCGCGCTGACGATCACGGTCAGCAGGGTCGTCACCACAGCGACGGTGGCCGTGTTGAGGAAGTAGCGGGCGAAGTCGAACCGGCTCCACGCGGTGGCGTAGCCCGAGAGGGTCCACTGCTCGGGCAGCAGGGTGATCGGGTAGCGGAACAGCTCGCTGCCCGGCTTGAACGAGCTGAGCAGGAACCAGATGATCGGCAGCGCGAACAGCACCGCCAGCAGCCAGATGATGCCGCTCACGCCGACCGCTGCCGGCGACCAACCCTTGTCGGCGGACTTCTTCCGCTTGGCCGGGGTCGTCACGGTGACAGGGGCGTTCCCTTCGACAAGTTCAGGGACCGATGCTTGGCTCATGACTGGTCACTTCCCCGGTTGTCGATCCGCATCTGGATGAGCGCGATGACCATCAGGATCAGCATCAGCACCATCGAGACAGCGCTGGCGTAGCCGATCTTGGTGTTCTCGAACCCGGTCTTGTAGATGTACTGCACGATCAGCACGTTCTGGGTGCCGGGGCCGCCGTCGTTGAGCGACTGGATCAGCGCGAACTCCTTCATGGAGCCGATCGTGCCGAGCAGGATCACCAGGAACGAGGTCGGCCGCAGCAGCGGCAGCGTGATCGACCAGAACTGGCGCCACTCGCTCGCACCGTCGATCGAGGCCGCCTCGTAGTAGGACCGCGGGATGTTCTTCAGCGCTGCGATGAAGAGCAGCATCGTGAACGCCGTACCGCCCCAGGTGCCGGCCAGCAGCATGACGGCCAGCGCCAGGTTGCCGTTGGTCTGCCACTGCGCGGGCGGCAGGCTGAGCAGTCCGAGCACGTAGTTGACGAAGCCGAAGCTCTCGCCGAACAGCCAGCGCCAGATGATGCCGACGACGATCGGGGAGATCAGCCACGGGAAGAAGAAGACCAGGCGGGCGGCGGTGGCGCCGCGCATGTGCTTGCTGACCAGCAACACCGAGATGAACAGGGCGACCGCGTAGTGCAGCGGTACGGCCAGCACGGTGTAGAGAATCGTGCGGCTGAGCGCCTTGTAGAAGTCAGCGTCACCGAACAGCGCGACGTAGTTCTCCAGACCGACCCACTTCAGGCTCCAGGGGACGCCACGGTAGGAGGTGAACGAGTAGTAGAGGCCCAACCCACCGGGCCACAGGAAGAAGACGGCGAACAGCACCATCGTGGTGATCGTGAACACCAACGGGGTGAGGTGCTCTCTGGTGAAGTTCGCGCGGCGCGGCTTCACGGGTGCGGCGGTACTCAACTCTGGGACCTCCGGGGCGAGGGGGTAGTCCGACGGCCCGGTTGCCCACCGTCATCCCGCAACATACGGGATTCAGGCGGACACCGGGTCCGTACGGGGCACGACTGCTACTTGAACGCCTTCGTCAGCGCGTCGTTGATCGCGGTGATCGTCTGGTCGACGGTGATCTCACCGTTGAGGTACTTGACGGTCTGATCGCGGACGGGATCGCCATCGGTGGCCTTGCCGGCGACCTCGTTCTTGAGGCCCAGGCCCTTGACCTTCGCCACGATCGGGTCGCTGGCCTTGATCTCGGCGTTGTAGAGGTCGAAGGCGTCCTTGTTGGCGGTGTACGTCGGGGTGATCCCGTCGACAGCAGGGAACATGCCGGAGGTCTGCATCAGCTCGGTGTAGTTCTCCGGCTTGTAGAGCCAGGCCAGGAAGTTCTTGGCGTGGACGGAGTTCTTGCCCTCGAAGACGACCATCGCGGCGGCGTTACCGTAGTTGACCGCCCGGGTGGGCTGCTTGGGGGCGTAGACCGACACCCACTGGAAGTCCTTGATGTTCTTCGCGAAGTCGGCGATCTGCCATGAGCCGGAGTAGTAGGCCGCAACCTGGCCCGACTTGAACAGCGCATTGGGGTCGTCCTTGGCGAGCCAGACGGCCTTCGGCATGAACTTGTCGTCGTTCAGCATCTTGAAGTACTCCAGCGCGGTCTTGGTCGCCGCGTTGGTCGTCCAGTTGCCGGACGCGTCGGGCTGCCAGTGGGTCGAGCCGAACTCGTACAGGAACGAGTTGAGCCGGTGGCTGGACTTGTCCATCACCAGGCCGTACTTGGCGCCGGCCTTGGCCTGCACCTCCTTGGCGGCGGCGACGAACTCGTCCCACGTCCAGATCCCCGACTCGCTGGTCGGGTACTTGACGCCCGCCTTGTCCCAGAGGGTCTTGTTCAGGAAGAGGCCGACCGCGGTGACGTCGGACGGAATCGAGTAGACCCGGCCCTTGTCGTCCTTGGCCGCGAGGTCCATCTTCACCTTGGCGTTGGTGGCGATCTCCTTGAGGTCGACCGTGGCGTCCTTCCAGAGCGGGTCGACCGACCCGATCCGCGCGAGCGCCGGGAAGTCGTTGGCCTGGGCGGCGTTCTTGATCTTGGTGGCCATGTCGGCGTTCGGGATCTCGACGACCTCGACGGTGATGCCGGTCTGGGCCTTGTACTTCTCGGCCAGCTTGGCGTAGCCGCCGCCCTGGTTGATGTCGCCGGACTGGTAGAACTTCAGCGGCTCGGTGGGGGTGGACTGAGCGCCGGGGGCAGTGCCCGTACCGGCGTCGGCGCCGCCACAAGCGGCCGTGGTGGCTGCGGCCAGGGTGCCCGCGAGCCCGAGTGCGAATGTACGTCTCTTCATTGGAGGCTCTCCTTGGTGGGGGTCGGCAGTGACATCAGGGTTTGGCAAACGCTCTCCGAGACCATGGGAACACAGTGCTAAACCGATTGTCAAAACGTTTAAACAACCTCATAGGGACCTTATGGGAAGATCCAGCTATCCCGTCGGCGCCGTCCGCTCGCGGGTGTTCGGAGCGTCGGCGGGTGCTTCCCGGCGATGCCTGCCTCACGCAACCGCCGGGGTACGGGCCGGGTCTGCGGAAGCATGGCCGCTATGAGATGGCGCGCGGCAGCACCCGTCACCTGGCCGACCCCTGCCCAGTGGGATGGCTGGTGGCAGAGCGAGATGGCCCCGCTGCCGAACGTCCAGCCCGAGGTCGACGGCTCGTTGGCGTACGACGGGGAGCGGCTCCCGCTGCGGCTTCTCACCCCCGGCTCTGGCGGCGTTCTGGGCGCCGGGGCGCGACTGGCGCCGTACCTGCCGAACGCGCCGGGGCTCAGCGGCGAGGTGGTGGTGTCAGGACGGAACCGCGCGGTCGAGGGGGAGGTCACGCTCTCGCCCACCCCTGGGTTCGTCACGATGGATCACCGACGCCGATCTCGACCTGGCGTGGCTGGGCTCGCCGCGTACGGTGTGGCGAAAGATGTCGGCCGACGCCGCGCAGGTCGATCCCCAGTCGGCATCCTGACGCCGTCGCCTTGGCCCTTCGACAAGCTCAGGGACCGGGTGGGGTGACTCCCTGCACTGACTAGGGTGCAACCATGCCGTCACTGCCTGCTGCCCTCGACCTGCTGCTGCGGGCCGATGCCGAGCCGTGGGACTGGACGGTTCCGACGCTGCCCGTTCTCGCCGCCCGCATCGGCGGCGCGCCTCCCATCCCGGAGGGTGACGCCCACGTGATCGGGCTGCCGGACAGCTCCGTGCTGCGTGTCGAGGTCGACCGCGATGGGCTTCCCTCACGTCTGGCCGTCCCGCTCGCCGCTGACACACCCCTGGGCGGGCTCACCGCACAGGTCGCCACCCGGCTCGGCCCGTACGTCACCGTCCGCCGCGGCGAGAAGGTCATCCGCTGGTGGATGCTGCCGTCAGGGCGGCACCTGCAGGGCGTCTTCACCCCCACCGGCGAGCCAGGCACCTTCCCCCTCTGGCTCGAACTGGTGCGGACGGGGATCCCACCTCAGGAGTCCGTCCCTCCGGACGCCCTGGCTGAGGCAGCAGCCGATCTGGCTGTCCGCATCGCCGAAGCGGGGTATGTCCCGGTCGAGGACGAGTCCCTGCCCGACATGGCCGCGGCTCTGGGTGGCCGGCTCTCGTGGGCCGGATCGGCCAGCCCGCACCGACACATCGTGCTGCCGCAGGCCCCGTACCTGCTGGAGCTGGTCAGCCCCATCACCAGCGACACAGGGCTCACGTGGTACCCCGAGCTGCGGCTCGAGTTGTACGGCGCCGGCGACGTGGCGGGGCTGTCGCGGCAGGTGCCGTACGACCTCGCGATCGGGGCCGTCTCCCGACGCTACGGAGCCCCTACCCGACCCGGCCCGGAGGCCTGCTTCTGGACCCGGGAGACCGGCTGGACCGTGGCGGTCGACCGGTCAACCGGGGTCGTCGCCGTCAGGGTCAGACCGCCCGACGAGGCACCTGTCCGGCCACCGGAGTGAGGCCGCGGCCCGCCCGCCAGAGACGGTCACCGGCGAGGGCGTCACTGTGCGACACGTACAGCCCCGGGGAAGCGCTAGATGAGCGTGCCAGGGGCTGTACGTATCGCAGAGTCACGGACCACCCAGCTCCACGTCACTTCTGATCCGTGGCGTCCTTGGCGTCCTTGGCATCCGAAACCTTCTCGGCCGGCTCCTTCACGATCAGCGCGACCCCGCTCAACGGGCTCAGGGTGATCTCGAACTGGCCGGCTTCATCGACCGTACCGACCCGGCGGCGCGTCGCCAGGTTCACCGCGGTGCCGCCCACGGGCACATGCCCGGACCGGACGAACGTGCTGACCCCCAGCTGGCTGAAGTTGAGCACGGTCAACTGGATCGCCCCGATCTCGAGCCGGTTCACCATGACCAGCACGCCGGGCACGTCGACGTCAGGAACATCGACCAGGTCGCCTGTCGCGAGACCATGCTTCTTGCGGATCTCGAGCACCTTGGCCAGTCGGCTCGCGAAGGAGTCCGGGTCGTCGAGCTGGTCGGTGATCGTCCCGTACAAGCTCGTCGCCCGCGGCATCGCCGACGACGACTGGGTCGCCTGGGGGTTCCAGCCGACCAGATCGTACGCCCCGCGCTCGATCCACCGAGTGTCGCCCGCCTTGATCAGACCCTTCACCTTGGCGCGCTCCAGCGGCAGCGCACCAACGAGGTCCCAACCCGACAAGGCGAACACCCCTGGCTGCCAGGCGTTGTACATCGCGAACAGGATGTGGGCCGAGATGACCCGCTGCAGGTCGTCCGGGCCGATCTCGTCGAGATCGGTGATGCCGAGCGACGCGGTAATCACCGACGTGGTCGTACAGGCGATGCCGTTGGTCGTGAAGGTCGAGTTGTACGGCGCTGCCTCCCCTGTGAGCGTGTCGCGCATGCGCTGCCGGATGTGCTCGGCCATGTCGGCACCCCGCCACACCTCGCCCTCGAGGGTGTACTCGTCATCGGCGTGGATCGTCGCGAAATGCACCAGCTCGTAGGTGAGCTCGTCGTGGTTCTGCAGGGCATGGACGAGTGAGGCCTGGTCGATGCCCGTGGCCATCGCCTCGCGCAGCACCAGCCGCAGGAACTCGGTATCGCCGGTTGCCAGCGCGTACTGGTAGGCGGGCCGGGTGATGAAGTCGTACGACAGGTCTGGCCCCACGTCGGAGGTTGACTTGATGTCGTCCATGGTCAGGTTGAGCTCCTGGAACGTGAAGCCACCGACCTTGCGCACCATCGACCCGATCAGCTGGTTCGCCGCGCGCGACAAGGGGTGCCCCTCGGACCACGCGGGCTCCTCGCTGTCGCGGCGCTCGACCCCGAGGAAGCCGTTCGCGTCGAGCCGCAGGCCACCCGAACCGAGGTCGAGCAGCGAGTGCAGGGCGTCGCCCATCACCAACCGCATGCCAGCGAACGTCGGGTCGAGCCAGTTGATCGACGGCTGGCCCTCCTTGAAGTAGTGCAGGTACACCCACCGGTGGGCGGTGCCGTCCCGGTCGTACACCTGCGACGTCGCCGACCAGTTGGTCTCCTTGACGCCGGGCTCAAAGAAGATCACCCGCTGCATCTCGCCGATGATGTACCCCGCGTCGGCGAGCGCCTTCTCCTGAGCGACGCTGAGGTTGGCAGCGTCGGCACCCTCGGGCACCTCGGGGAGGAGATCCCAGGCTTCCTCGGGGATGTCGACCATGTGGTAGATGCCCGGGTAGTCGAGGTGGTTCATCTCGGCCAGCCGGAAGTCGGCGCCCTTGCCGGTGTGACCAGGCACGATGTCGTCGATGATGGTGCCGCCATACTCGGCTGCCGACTCACACATCGCCCGGAACTCGTCCTCGGTGCCGAAGAGCGGGTCGATCTGCATGCTGATCCGGTCGAAGTGCCCGTCAACAGAAGGGGTCGACTGCCAGCCCGAGATGCCGCCAGCGAGCTTCACCGGACCGGTGTGCACGGCCTCGATCCCGATTTTGGCGAAGGCCTCCCACAGCGTCTCCGAGCCCATCGCGCCGAGGAACGACTGGCCCGGCTTGGTGATGTTGGAGATCGGGTAGCCCGTGTACCAGACCGACGCCTTCGCCAGGGCAGCCCGGGGATCGGGCTTGGCGAACGGGCTGTTCCACATCGTGTGCCGGCCCGACAGCTGGCGGCCGAGGGTCTTGGCGTCGCGCAGCATCGACTGGTTCTCGAGCCACTCCAGATAGGCCTTGTTGCGGCCGTCGGCGGCAAAGGGCGGCGGGTTGTCGCGAAGGCTTGGCGTACGACGACGGGCCCTCGGCCGCAGCCTGGTCGGGCGGGCGGGGAACTGGAGTCCCTGGAAGCCGGCCTCCGGAATGTCAGTCTCGAGGTCGTCAGAGATCGGCGGCTCGACGAGGGTCTCGTCGTCGGTCGCAGTGCCCGTACGGGCGTCGCTCGGCTTCGCGGTCATGATCGGAACCCTAGTGGCGTCGCGCGTTGCTCAGCTCCCTCTGCCGCGATCTACCCTGGCGCGTGGCCGGAGCGAGGCGAGATCCTCGTCGTCGACATCACCGACGGTGTCGTGGCGGTCATCGTCCAGGCTGCTGGTGATCGCCATCGTCACCAGCCCAGAGCACTCGCAGCAGGTGGTCGGTGTGGTCGACCAACGCCTCCCATGCGGCGTCGTCTGTCAGCGTCAGAAGCCCGCGTAGATGAACGTTCCGGACGCCCCGCCGACCCAGATCGAGTAGGCGGTCAGGACGAGCAGGATCACCAGGGCGTAGACGAACCAGCCGACCGCGCTGAGCGGGTGCGGCTTCTTGTCCGGCAGCGTCCACCGCTGCTTGGTCGGGTTCACCACGGGCGTCTCGCCAACCTGCTGCAGCCAGGTCAGCGCACCCGCGACCAGGCCCTCACTTCTTGGCGAAGCGCCAACAGATCTCTGTGACATCCAGCCACCCCCTCCAGCCCAGATGGAGCGTGTCGAAGAAGTAGTACGGCTCGTACATCTTCGACGTCAGGTCGACGAAGGTCAACGGCGGATGGTTCGAGTCGACCCGCCACTCGTTGGCCGCCACCTGCTGCACCTTGGCCGCATACATCGTTCGCTCGTTCATCGGCAGCCCAGTGAAGTCCGACCATGGGCCATTCACCGGCAGCGCCACGAGCATCACCTCAAGGCCCAGGTCGTGGGCCACCTCGAGAAAGAGGTCGAGGTCGTCGTACTCCCTCGAGTCGGTGTACTGCACCGGCGCCTCGTGCCCCTTCAAGGAGGCGAGGTACGGCTCGATGCGGCGCTTGTAGTAGTCCTGCTGCATGCCGTACGGGTTGCCCCGCGTGGCCAGGCTCGCCTGCGCGTCAGCCTGTTCGTTGGCTGTCGTCCAGTCGAACGACCCCATCGGCGAGCCCTGCTGCACGTAGCTGCCGGTGTACTGGAACCTCGACCGTACCTTCTTCTGGTCGTACGACTCCTGCAGCACCCCGAGCCGCACATCGACGAGGTTGTACGGCGTCTCGAGCGCGTCCTTGACCCCCGTGACCGGGTTGTCCGAGCAGGTGGCCCAGGCACGACACAGCTCAGGCATCAGCTCCCCCACCCGACGAACCAACCGCTTGCGAACGGCCGGCGACAGCGACTGGTTGGCCAGCATCTCGTCCCACGCCGAGTACGAGAACACCGACCGGAACGCGCCCTCAGCGATGCCGTCACGGTTGGCGAACCACTGCGGCGACACGATCAGGGCGACCTTCTTCGTGCGCAGCGACTGCGAGACCGCCGCCAGTTCGAGGGCGTGATAAAGCGACTGCTGGTAGCCACGCCCCGACAGGTACATGTCGAAGTCGGTCACCTTCGCCGGCAGCAGCCGGGAGGGGTTCTGGTCGACCGGTACACCAAACTCCGACGAGCCCATCACGTACAGGCTGGTCACGTTAAGAGGGGTGTCGGCGAGCACCCGCTCGTACATCTCCCGCGGCAGCTCACGGTGACCGGCCTGGTCGTAGTTGAGTTGGCGGATGCCCCGTACGGCTGGCGGATCGGACGCTGCAGCCACGACGGCCCAGTCGGCAGCGGGACTCATGAGGAAGCCCAGCGCCACGACTGCCGCCAGCAGGAACGCCCCGATCCGACGCATCAGCCCAGCGTCACAGCCGCTCGGCGACGAACCGGAGCAACCGGTTCACGGTCGACACCTCGTCACGGTCGACCTCGGTCGGGGCAACCCGGACGCCCAGCTCATCATCAAGGCCCACCAGAACCTCGGTGAAGGCCATCGAGTCGAGCAGCCCAGCCTCGAACAGGTCGAGGTCGCGCTCGTTGGCGACCTCGTCAGTGCCGCAGGCCTGCGTCAGCAGCCCGATGACGATGTCTTCCTGCGTTGCGTCCAAGGTGGTCTCCTTCGTCGATGGGCCGACGAGGCGCGCCTCTCGCCCTGTCGGAATCTCCATCAACTCTTCCCGAAGCGATAACAGGCCGCAAGCACGTCGAGCCAGGCGATCCGGCCGAGATGGATCGTGTCATAGAAGTGGAACGGTTGGTACTCCTTCGTGCTGAGGTCGAGCACCTGAGCGCCGTAGGTCCTCGACAGGTCAGCAACTCGGCGGTAGTAGCGCTGCCTGACTTCGGTGCTCAGCTGCCTCCAGTCGTACCAACGTCCGTTGAACGGCGGAGACACGATCACCTACGAGCCTGGCCAGTGAGCCACCCCAGGGCTCATCTAGAGGCCGAGGACCAGCAGCCCCGCCAGAATGATTCCGACCGCGGCCTGGCCATCGCGCCCGCTCACACCGTCACCCCTCGGGACCATGGCCATTCTCCGCCTCAGATCTTGATGATGTGGCCGGAGAAGATCAGGAACCCGAAGATGACCAGCTGGGCGGTGATCAGGATGGCGCCGATCCGGTACCAGGTGCGGGTCCGGTAGGCGTACAGCGGGCTCTTCTTCTCGTACACGTCGTTCGCCACCAACAGGAGGCCGTGATACAGCCCGTACACGATGTAGTGGACGGTGAAGCCGTGCCAGAAGCCCATCAGTGTCATGTTGGCGACCATCGCGACGCGGCCAGCGGTTGCGCGCTCCTTGAAGACCTTCTTCTTCATCAGATACATCGTCATCCGCGTGTAGAGGTAGTCGCGGAACCAGAACGACAGACTGATGTGCCAGCGGTTCCAGAAGTCCTTGATCGACTCGGCCGCGAACGGCATGCGGAAGTTGGGTGGGGTGCGGATGCCGAAGATGTACGACAGACCGACCGCCATCGCGGAGTAGCCGGCGAAGTCGAAGAACAGCTGGCCGGAGTAGAGGTACATGTAGGCCCACGTCCGCGGCCAGCCGGTGGCCCACGGCAGCATCGAGGCGAACCACGCGGCGAACACGAACTTGTAGAGGGCGCCCAGCAGTAGCAGGGTCAGGCCGCGGCCGATGAGATGGGCGTACTCAGGGCGGGTCCAGACTCGCTCGGCATCGGCGTCGAACCTGCGGGAGCGGTCGATCGGTCCCGAGACGAACGTCGGGAAGAACAGCACGAAGTAGGCGAGGTCTCGCCACCGGAGCGCCTTGATCAGGCCGTCAGTGATCTCCAAGATCAGCTGGATGACCTTGAAGGAGAGGTACGAGACCCCGAGGAACCCCACGGAGAGGGTGGGGAAGAGCCCCAGGAACTTCACCACGGCGAGCGGTGCCGTCGCGGCCACCGCTGCGCCGCGGGCGAGGTAGCGGTGCGAGTCCGGGTGGCGGGTTCGGTAGTGCAGCCACCCCTTGACCAGCAGGGCCTGATAGCCGCAGAACCCCAGGAACCAGCCCATCTGGACGGGATGCGTGGCCATCAGCGCGGCGACGACGATCACCGTGGCGACAAGCCCGTACGGACGGATCCGGCGACCGAGGAGGCCGAGGACGACCGCCGGGATCGAGAGCAGCCCGACGACGTAGAACCAGTAGAGGTTGCCGTACGCAGACATCAGGCGCCAGAACCGAGTCGGCGGCGGTCGACCTTGCCATTGCTCGTCAGCGGAATCGTCTCGACGGTCTCGATGACCTTCGGGACCATGTAGTCGGGCACGAGGGCCTTGAGCCGCTTCTTGACGCCGGTGGCGAAGCTGAGGGGGCTGAGGGTCGTCGGTACGCTGAGCTGCAGGAACGCCTTCAGGTGGGCGATCGTGCCATCGTCCTTGCGTACGGGCACCACCGCAGCGTGGACCACATCGTCAAGGCGACGCAGGTTGTTCTCGATGTCCTCGATCTCGATCCGGTAGCCGTGCAGCTTGACCTGGTTGTCGAGCCGGCCGAGGAAGTGGAGCATGCCGTCAGGGTCGAGCCGGCCGAGGTCTCCCGTGCGATAGGCCGCGGTGGCGACGCCGTCGATGTCGACAGTCAGGAAGGCTGCCTCGGTCAGGTCGGGGCGGCCGCGGTAGCCCAGCGACACCGTGTCTCCCGCGATGATCACCTCGCCCGCGGTGTCTGTTGAAAGGTCGGCCGCTGAGCTTGCCGAAGGGCCCCCGTCGCCGGCCCCTGAGACTGTCGAAGGGCCGGCCGGTGAGGCTGTCACAGGGTCCACTCTCGACACCGCATCGATCAGGATCGTCGTCCCCGGCTTGGCCGTTCCCACCGGCAGTGCGCCGCCACGGTCAAGGACGGGCTCGTCCACCAGCACGGCGGTGACGGCGACGGTGGACTCTGTCGGTCCGTAGGTGTTGTAGACGACGGCGTCCGGGAAGCGCTCGCGCAGGGCCCGTACGGTCGCAGGCGCCAGCGTTTCGCCACAGAACCAGAAGACCGACACGCGCGGGAGCAGTGCTGCACTGAAGGCCCGGTCAGCGAGGCAGAGATCGGCGAAGGAGGGGGTCGAGACCCAGACGCTGACCCCGGAGGCGGCCAGGTCGGCGTGCAGGTCGCGCGGCTTGGCGAGGAGATCAGCGGTGACGGAATGGAGGGTGCCGCCGGAGCTGAGGGCTCCGTACACGTCCATCACCGACAGGTCGAACGAGAACGGGGCCTGGTTCAGCCAGACGGCGTCAACCCGAGCCGCCTCCGATGCGGGGGGGTCGGTGAACGCCGGCGTCCAGGCGACGAACCGCTCCAGCGCAGCGCGAGAGATCTGCACGCCCTTGGGCCGGCCAGTCGAGCCGGAAGTGTAGATCACATAGAACGGCTCGTCAGGACCGACGGGGACGGGGACGATCGCACTCACGGGCAGCTCGTCACGCTGGGTGATCACCAGCGCGGCGCCAAGGTCGATCCCGTCAGGCAGCGGCTCGGTGGCGATCACCATGGCGGCCTCAGACTCGGCGACCACGGCGGCAATCCGGTCGGCTGGCCACGACCGGTCGACGGGGATGTACGGGCGGCCTGACTTCACCGCCCCGAGGAAGGCCGCCAGCATCCGGGGGCTCTTGTGCCCGTACACGACGACCGGGACACCCCTGGGCAGTCCGGCGAGCCGCGAGGCCCAGTCGTCGGAGACATCCCGCAGCTCAGCGTAGGTCAGCCGCTCGGCGCCACTCTCGTGGGCGATCCTGTCAGGGGCGGCGTCAGCAACGGCGTCGATACGCCCGACGATTCCCATCCGAACCCCCTCTCGCCTGCCGATGCTATGCGACCACTTGGCAGTCCCGACACGGGTGATCCGCGGCTTGATCAGGCCTTGCGCTTCCGAGCCATGGGCTTCTTCTTCGTCTTGTCCTTCGGCGGCAGCGCTCGGGCGTACGAGACGCCGTGCTCCACCCAACGGGCGAGGTCATCGTCGGACTCGACCGCGCTCGCAGGGACGTGCAGCCAGCCTGTCATGGTGCGGCCGCCCATCTGCATCACCTCCGCCTCGGTCTCTGCCGCGAGCTGCCTACCCGCAGCAGGGTCGACCCTCAGCAGCATGTCGCCGTGGCTGCCTGCCGCAACCGCCAAGTTGCCGCCGAGCAGGAAGGCAAGCCCGCCGAACATCGTCATCTCGGTCAGGTTGTCCTCGATCGCGACCAGCTCACGGATGCGCTGCGCCAGATCCTCGTCGTAAGCCATGGGCGTCTCCATTCGTCTGCGAGCCAACGTTGCCCCCCACCCCGCCGATCAGCGCCGGAGCCTCGCGTGACAGGATGACAGCCAACCCGCTCTCGCACGTCGTTCTGGAAGGGAAAGACCATGGGCCGCGTCATCGTTCTCGGTTCGCTCAACGTCGACCTGGAGGTGCACATCCCGGTGATGCCTGCCTCGGGCGAGAAGGTGATGGGCGAGCGGCTGATGCGGTTCGCCGGCGGCAAGGGCGGCAACCAGGCTGTCGCCGCCAAGGCCAGCGGTGCCGACGTGATCATGGTCGGCTCGGTCGGCGACGACGACGCTGGGAAGCAGTACCTCAACCGGCTCGCCGCCCTCGACATCGGGCTCGAGGTGACGCGGCAGCGCGGCATGCCGACCGGTCACGCCCTGATCCTCACCGACGCGAAGGGCCAGAACCGCATCGTCGTCGTCCAGGCTGCCAACCTGCACATCGAGTACCGCCCGTTGCGGCCTTTGGGCAAGCTCGACTCCGCCGCTGACGTGCTCCTGACCCAGACCGAGATCGCCCCCGACACCCTGACCGACGCTGTTCGCTATGCGGCGGAGCGGGGCGTACGGGCGATCGTCCAGGTCAGCCCCTATACCGACCTGCCCACCGACGTCATCACCGCTGCCGACCCGCTGGTCATCCACGAGGCCGACGTGTCACTGCTGCAAGCGACCGGGGTGGCGCCGAAGTCGCTACTGGTGACGCGCGGCAAGGCGGGCATCACGTGGGACGGCGTCGAGTACTCGGGCGAGATCGTTCCCGAGGCTGAAGTGGTCGACACGATCGGCGCGGGCGACGCGTTCGTCGGCACGCTGGCGGGTGCACTGGCACAGGGGCGCGACCGCAGGGCCGCGGTCACCGAGGCGCTCGCGGCAGCAGCAGCGTCCGTACGGCGGTTCGGCGCACAGCCCAACGCTCGGCTCTAGGCCGGTCCTCGGCTCTAGGTCGGTGGTCGGGAGTCCGCCCGGGGGCGTCGCCGTTCGCCCTGGTAGCGGAGTTGGTGAACCTGTCGGTCGGGGGTCCCGGGCCTGAGCCAGTGCTGGTTCGGTCCCTGAGCTTGTCGAAGGGGCCCGCCCCCTCTTGAGCTCTAGAACCGGAGCACAGGAACGGCCAGGAGCCCTGACCGCACCCCACTGTCGGCGAGGTGCAGTTCCTGCATGGCGAAGCGCTGCCCGTACAACGTCGTCATCGCGTCCCCTCGCTCCGTGATGTGCGGGTCATCGGCGACCGCATGAGCGAGCGTGCTGGAGACGACCACCTGCATCTCGTTCACGCCCGCCTGCAAGGCCGCGGTGACGTCGACGACGTACGGCGGCGCCCACACGACACCGCACCTCTGCCCGTTCACCCAGACCTCGGCCACCTCCCCGACCGGGGCGAGCACGTCGGCGCGGAACGACCGGCCCCGCATGCCCGCTTCAGCAGGATCCTCTGGCGGTGCCGGGGGACACTCGCCCAGGTCGAGCACCAACCGATCCGGGACGTGAGCCAGGTGGAACGACGAGCCGTACGTGACCGAACCGCAGAATCGCTCCAACCCAGGCGTGTGCTCCCACCTGTGCGGCATGGTGATCGGAGCGGGTGTCTCCCCTGCCACAGACACCGTCCAGGGTCCGAGCTGGGGCCCTTCGACAGGCTCAGGGCCCGAAACGGGGCGCCAGGACTCAGGCTCGGCCACCAGACCATCCGATCCGATCCTGGCCCCTTCGGCAGGCTCAGGGACCGACCGACCATCCGGTCCCTGAGCCTGTCGAAGGGTCGTCTGGCTGCCAGTCACCAGCACCGCCGCCTCGTACGGCGCCAGGGTCAGGTCGATCGACGGCCCCGATTGTGTCCGAACGACGCTCCCGTCGTGGGCGTCCCACACCTCGATCACCTCGGCCCGATCACGCGGGGTGAGGGTGAACTCCCGGCGATGCTGGCTGGTGTTGGCGACCAGGTAGACCTCGGCACCGTCGACCGACCGGTGGGTGACACCGATGTCGTGGGACGGTGGCGCCACCAGGGCATCCGGCGGACAGACCTCCCGTAGGGCATCGACCAGACCTGCTCTCGTGACCCGTCTGGCACCGGCTACGTCGACCGACGAGTCGATCAGAAGGACGTGGCTGCCCGCCGCGTGCTGCTCTTCGAGCCACTCGCGGGTCCGGTCCGGCATCAACGTCGCGCCGGGCACCAGGATCACTCGCCGCTCGCGATCAGGCGCCTCGACCACCAGGTCGTCGACCAGGTCGAAGTCCCAGCCGTTGGTCCGGATCGCAGCTGTGAGGTCGTCTCCGACGTACGCCCGGACCTCTCGCCATAGGTCGATCGACCCGGGCATCGTCGCGGCAGCATCCTGGCTCGGGATCAGGATCGTGACGTCAGCAACAGGGTCGCCCTGCTGCATCACCGCGCAGAGTCGGCCCAGGTAGGTGGTCAACGCCAGCATGGCGGGGCCATACCAAGGGTTGCGGTCGTCGTACGCCCCCGACGCATAGAACATGAAGCCGACGCCCTCGGCATCAGGAGCGGTGTACGGCCAGCCATGCCCGATGAACTGGTTGACCCCCTGCAGCAGGTGGTCATGCGCCTCGCCCTGCAGGTCGAGCGGGGTCGTCCGAAACGACGGGGAATGGTTCCACGTCCACGTCTCCGACGAACAGACCTGATGGCCGTACAGGTGAGCGGCCGAGGTGGCCCAGCGTGCCTGGGTGAGGTCGGTCCAGCCCCAGCCCTCACCCTCGACCAGGTCAGCGAAGCGGTAGCTCGAGATGCTGGCCGGCGGCTGCCCGTACCCCTGGATCCGGAAGCGCACCCCGCGCCTCGCCGCCCACTGCTGCATCACAGCGGCGAAGCGCTCTTCGTACAGCTCGGTGAGCGTCCGGAAGAAGTCGGCCCTCAGCTCCGTGGAGGTGTCGCTGTCGACGTGGACCTGCCAGAGCCTGGGCAGCAGGTCGTAGCCACGACGGCGCTCGAACTCGGCCGGGAGGTCACCAGTCCAGTCCGCGTCGTACACCTCGAGGCTGTCGCAGAACACCGAGTCGACCAGCTCGGCCGGGACCGCATCCAGCAGCACATCGCCCACCGCTGCGAGGTGGGCCTCGGCCGCGGCTCTGCTGTAGTGGTCGAGCACCGGACCCTCGGCGTCAAACGCGGCCCGCTTCACGTTCTGGCCGGTCAGCCAGCTGTAGGCCAGCAGCACCGTACGGGGACCGGGGCCCTCGGGAACCTGGACGGCGCCGTCGACGACGGGGAGTGGTTCGTACGTGCGGGGGGACTCCTGGATCGAGCCTGCCCCCAGGAAGGCCGCGACAAGCTCGTCGCCGGGGTACGGGGCTGTCGCCGGAACCGCCAGCGGTCCAGGGGTGATCTCGCGGCGCACCCAGACCAGGCCTCGGGACGCAAGGTCGGGCGTGATGTGGGGTCCGCCGAACGACCAGCCCGTGCCCAGGGTCAGCGCGAACCGGAGACCCAGCCCTTGCGCCGTCTCGGCCGCCACCCGGAGCGACGCCAGGTGGCGGGGCGACAGGAAGCCGGTCGACACCTTGTTCAGGGGGTACACGTGGGACACCTCGACCCCGCCGATCCCGCCCGCCTTCATCGCCTCCAGTTCACGAACGATCTCGGCGTCGTCCACCTCCGGCCCGAACCACCACCACCGCATCATCGGTCGGGTGGTGGTCGGTTCGGCGGCAAAGGCCGCGCGCAGGGACTCGTACGAGGTGGTCATGACTGCTCCGCTCCGCTGCGGTGAATGGATTCAACCAGGCTACCCCGGGAGCGCCGCGGACGGAATGCCGATGCCCAGGATCCGATCCCGTGAGCGTGGCGACCCTTCGACCAGCTCAGGGACCGGCCCGGTGGACTGCCCCGGGGCTCCGGTTCAGCCAGCAGCCGCGTCGAGGGCCTGGGTCAGGTCGGCGACCAGGTCGTCGGTCTGCTCGATCCCCACCGAGACCCGCAGCAGCCCCGGCGTGATGCCGGCCGCCTGCTGGAGCTCGACGGGCATCGCCGCATGCGTCATCAGGCCGGGGTGGCAGATCAGCGTCTCGACCCCGCCGAGCGACTCGGCGAGCGAGAAGATGCGCAGTGCCTCAACACAGCGCTCCGCGGCAGCGAGGTCCGCCAACTCGAAGCTGAGCATTCCGCCGTACCCGCGCTGCTGCCGGGTGGCCAGTTCATGACCGGGGTGGGTGGCGAGCCCGGGGTAGTGCACGGCCCGGACGGCGTCGTGCGACGCGAGCAGGTCAGCCAAGGCGGCCGCGTTCTCCTGGTGGGCCCGCATCCGTACGCCCAGGGTGCGTAGCCCCCGCAACGTGAGGTAGGAGTCGAACGACGAACCAGTGATGCCCATGCAGTTGGCCCACCAGGCGAGCTGGGCGCCGACCTCGGCATCGGCAGCGATGGCGGCGCCGCCGACGACGTCGGAGTGGCCGTTGAGGTACTTGGTGGTCGAGTGCACCACCACATCGGCCCCCAGCGCGATCGGGTTCTGCAGCGCCGGTGAGCAGAAGGTGTTGTCGGCCGCGACCAGCGAACCCGCTGCGTGGGCGAGCTGGGCGACGGCCGCCAGGTCGGTCAGGCGGAGCAACGGGTTCGACGGGGTCTCGAGCCAGACCAGGTCGACTCCCTCGAGGGAGGTGCCGATCGCGTCGAGGTCGGTGAAGTCCACCAGCCGCAGCTCGCTCATCTGGCCCTTGCGAGCGAGCGCGTCGAAGAGCCGCCACGTACCGCCGTAGCAGTCGTGCGGGATCGCGACCACACCAGCCTCAGGCACGAGGGCCGCGATCGCGACGGTCACCGCCCCCATCCCGGTCGCCGTCACGACACCGCCGGCGCCGCCTTCAAGGTCGACCAGGGTGTCGGTCAGGAGGTGCCGGGTGGGGGTGTTCGTACGGCCGTAGTCGTACAGCCCGGCCTTCTCCTGGATGGTCTTGAACGCGTACGTGGTGGAGAGGTGGATCGGCGGCACGACCGAGTGGGTCATCTCGTCGATCTCGATGCCGGCGCGGGTCGCCCTGGTCAGCGGGGAGGTTGAGGCGTTGGCGGCGCCTGGCTCCTCATCGACAGCCACCTCCGGGAGGCTCCACTCAGTCATGGCCGCACCCTAACGCGTGGCCGTCAGAAGGGAACCGATTGTCCGCGAGGGGTGGCGGGAAGACCGGCAGGTCCATAAGGTCAGGGAATGAAGATCTCGGACGTGATGCGCACCAAGGGCTCCGCCGTCGTCACCGTCTCGCCGCGCGAGACCGTCGAGACGCTGCTCAACCTGCTCGCCCAGCACAACATCGGCGCGGTGGTGGTGAGCGCGGACGGTCGGGAGGTCAGCGGCATCGTCAGTGAGCGTGACGTGGTCAGGCGCCTCCAGTCGGCCGGTGCGGACGCGCTCGGTCTGCCGGTCAGCGACCTGATGACCACCCAGGTGGTCACCTGCCAACCCGACGACGACCTCGCCGAGACCGCCGGATCGATGACCGAGCACCGGATCCGGCATCTCCCGGTGCTGGTGGATGGCCAGCTCGTGGGCATCGTGTCGATCGGCGACATCGTCAAGAACCGCATCGACCAGCTGCAATCTGAGCGCGACCACCTCGAGGGCTACATCAACCAGTGACCGTCCCCGGTCAGGGCGAGGATCGAGCCCTCGCAGCCCTGGTGGCGTCCGGCATCGAGCATCAGGTCACGCGGCACGGTCCGGTGTCCTCACTCGCGGAGGCAGCCGAGGCCCGCGGGCTGGAGCCCAGGGACATCCTGAAGACGCTTGTCGTACGGCGGTCCGCTCGAGACTACGTCCTCGTGCTGGTGCCGGGCGACCGAACCATCTCTTGGCCCAAGCTCCGAGCCCTCCTGGGCGAGAACCGGCTCTCGTTGCCGCCCGCAGATGAGGCCCTGTTCGCGACCGGGTACGAGCGGGGCACGATCACCCCGTTCGGGTCCACGACCGCCTGGCCGGTGGTGGTCGACGAGACTGCCGTCGGTCGGACGGTGTCCATCGGCGGCGGGGCGCATGGGGTCGCCGCCACAGTCTCAACCGACGATCTTGTACGGGTCCTCGACGCCACCGTCGCCGACGTCACCGACGTCGCGCACTGACTGCCGAGGAACCACCCTCGGCCCCCCGAGCTTGTCGAAGGGCCTGGCGGTGGTCGGTCAGCTCACCATTGCTGAGCGCCGGCGACCAGCGGCGGCTGGCTCGACCATGGGAAGTCGATCCACAGGTCGGTCTCGCGCCAGACGTAGTCGCAGTGCACGATCGAGTGCGGCTTCTCGTAGATCACCGCGGTCTTGATCTCGGCGACGTGGTCGGCGCAGAAGTCGCGGACCAGCTTGAGCGTGCCACCGGTGTCGGCCACGTCATCGACGACGAGCACCTTCTTCTCCGACAGATCGACCTGCCGCGGTACGGGTGGCAGCATGACCGGCAGCGGCAGCCGCGCGTCGATGTCGGTGTAGAACTCCACGTTCATCACATGCAGGTTCTTGATGCCCAACGCGTACGACATCGCCCCCGCCGCGAACAGCCCACCGCGAGCGATCGAGAGGATCAGGTCGGGCTGGTAGCCCGAGTCGACAACCATCTGGGCGAGCTGCCTCGACGCGTCACCGAAGCCCTGCCAGGTCAACACCTCACGCGTGTCTGTCATGGGCCCAATCCTGCCAAACCGCCCCGGCTCGTGGGAGCGGCGGGACGCGTTCCTCGTGGCCAGCCGAGCAGGTCTGATGGGTACGGTGTGGGCGTGGGTTCACTCGTCGCTACCGACCTGGACGGCACCCTGCTTCGTTCTGACGGGACCGTCTCTGCCCGCAGCCAGCAGGTGTTGGCGCAACTGGAGGAGCGAGGCATTCCGGTGGTGTTTGTCACCGCCCGGCCGCTGCGCTGGATGACGTCGCTGTGGCCGTTGGTCGGCGGGCACGGGCTCGCGATCATCTCCAACGGCGCGGTGCTCTACGACGTGGCTGCGGCGCGGGTGGTCGACCTGGCTGGCGTGGACCGTACGGTGGGGCTGCAGATCCTGGCCGACGTTGAGGCCGCCATCCCCGGTGTGGGGTTGGGCATCGAGCGGCTCCCGTCTGGCATGGCACGCAACGAGGCGTACGTTCCCGATCTTGGAGCCCAGGGGCTTCCTGACGACTTCGTCGTGGGCGACCTGGCCGAGCTGTGGGACGCGCCGGTGGTGAAGCTGCTCGTCAGGTCGGCGACCCTCGAACCCAGCGAGTTGCAGCGGGTGACCGCCGACATCGTCGGCGACCGGGCACTCCCCACCTGGTCCACTCCCGGCCTCGTGGAGATCAGCGCGCCCGGGGTGACCAAGGCGTGGCGGCTACGCCAACTCTGCGACCGGCTCGGGGTGGCGGCCGCCGACGTGGTGGCCTTCGGCGACATGCCGAACGACCTGCCGATGCTGGAGTGGGCGGGGCATCCGCACGCCGTCGGCAACGCCCATCCCGACCTGATCGCGCGCTTCCCTGTGGTCGGGTCGAACGACGACGACGGAGTGGCCACCACCTTGGCGAGCATCTTCGGGGGATCCGCGTAAGTCATGCCCTGGCCAGGGGTTAGCCCCTCAGGGCGGGGATCCTCAGCTCTGTCATGACTTCTACGTGTGAGGGCCGTCGAGCTCCGACTCGATCGACGCCTTCACCCCCTCCGGCGCGAAGGAGGCGGCCAGCGCGGTCAACACCAGATCGACGACACCAGCCTCGTCCAGACCCAGCAACTCGGCTGCGATCCCGTACTCCCGCGTCAGCGTCGTACCGAACATCGGCGGATCGTCGGAGTTGATCGTCACCACCACCCCTGCATCGCGCATGGCCAGAACCGGGTGCTCCGGCAGCGACGCGACCACCCCAGTGGCGAGGTTCGAGGTGAGCGACACCTCCACGGGGATCCGGTGGTCGGCGAGATGCGCCAGCAGAGCAGTGTCCTGCGCAGAGGATGTGCCGTGCCCGATCCGCTCGGCACCGAGGTCGCGCAGCGCCGACCAGATCGTCTCCGGCCCGGTCGACTCCCCCGCGTGCGGGACCGAGTGAAGGCCAGCCGCGCGCGCCGCGTCGAAGTGCGGCGTGAACCATGCCCTCGGCACGCCGATCTCCGGACCACCCAGCCCGAACCCGACCAGCCCATCAGGCCGATGGTCGAGGGCATACGCCAGGGTCGCATCGGCCGCCGGGATCCCTGACTCGCCCGGGATGTCGTAGATCCAGCGCAGCACGATCCCGTGGTCGCGCTCGGCCGCGCGGCGGGCGTCCTCGATGGCCTCGGTGTACGCCTCGATCGGTACGCCGCGGATGACGGAGGTGTACGGGGTCATGGTCAGTTCGGCGTACCGGACGTTCTGCGCAGCCAGGTCCCGTGCGACCTGGCTGGTCAACAGGTGCACGTCATCGGCGTCCCGAACGAGGTCGACCACGGACAGGTAGAGCTCGATGAAGTGCGCGAAGTCGGTGAAGGTGAAGTACCGCGCCAGTTCATCCGGGTCCGTGGGCACCGCGCCGCCTGGATA
>Ga0116180_1000980_pt1 | contig 24940 bp, 26 predicted proteins | sample AD_UKC073_MetaG_FD_89804 | JGI IMG/M metagenome (GOLD analysis project Ga0116180, IMG submission 89804) | Active sludge microbial communities of municipal wastewater-treating anaerobic digesters from USA - AD_UKC073_MetaG | ecosystem: Engineered > Bioreactor > Anaerobic > Digestate | place: USA...
CATGCGCAGCTGGCGCGCGAGCATGTCGTTGATGGTGTAGTTGCGCACATGGCCCATGTGCAGCTTGCCGCTGGGGTAGGGCAGCATCGAGCAGGCGTAGAACTTCGGCTTGCTCGCATCCTCGACGACGCGGTAGGCATTGCGGCCGTTCCACAGCGGCTGCGCCCAGTGGGCATGGGCGGCGGCTTCGACCTCGGCGGGAGCGTATTTCTCGTTCATCCCTTCATTGTAGAAGGGGGGTCACGAGGGAAATCCGGCGCGCAGGTGCCTATTTGGCGACGGCTTCGGTGACGAAGCCGACCCGGTTCAGCCCGCCCGCCTGCACCAGGCCGATCAGCTCGGCGATGCGGCCGAAGGGCACGGCCTGGTCGGCGCGCAGCTGCACCTCGGTGGCCGGGTTGCGCTGGGCGCTTGAGCGCACCTTGGCCTGCAATTGCGCGGCATCCACCGGTTCATCGCCCCAGAACAGTTGGCCTTGCGCATTGACCGCCACGGTGACGAACTGCGGCGCATCGGTGGGCGTGGCGCCGGTGGTTTTCGGCAGATCGAGCCGCAGGCTGCTGCTCATCAGCGGCGCGGTGATGATGAAGATCACCAGCAGCACCAGCATCACGTCGATCAGCGGCGTCATGTTGATGTCGCTCATCGGTTGCGACGCGCCGGGGCGCTGCAGGCGGCCGAAGGCCATGTCAGTGCACCGTCACGTCGGGGCGCACGGGCGCGCCATCGAGCGCCAGCTCGCGCAGGTCGTGGGCAAAGCCTTCGAGCGTGGCCTCGCAGTCGGCCACCCACTGGCCGAACAGGTTGTAGGCCAGCACCGCCGGGATCGCCACCGCCAGGCCGGCGGCGGTCATCACCAGGGCCTCGCCCACCGGGCCGGCCACCTTGTCGATGGTCAGCGAGCCGGCGGCCGAGATGCTGATCAGCGCGTGGTAGATGCCCCACACGGTGCCGAACAGGCCGATGAAGGGCGCCGTGCTGCCGATGGAGGCCAGCAGCACCTGGCCGAAGCGCAGGTGCGCCAGGCTGCGCTGCAGCGCATCGCGCAGGCGGCGCGTCAGCTGCGAGGCCAGCGCCGCGCGCGTGGCCAGGGTGCCCGCGGGCTCGGCCTGCAGGCCGGCGTCCAGCAGCGGCAGCAGCACCTGTTCCCGGTCCAGCGCGGCCAGCCGGGTGCGGCCGGCGTCGGGCGAGTCGGCCGACCAGAAGGCGCCCACCGCGCGCGGCATGTCCAGACGTGCCCGGCGCAGCACCCAGCCCTTCCAGAAGATCAGCACCCAGGCGCTGACCGACATCGCCAGCAGCAGCGCGACGACCGTGCGGCCGATCGCGTCGTTCTCCGACCAGAACTGGACCAGGCCTTGCACGCCGCGGACTCAGCTCAGGCCCAGCACATCGTTCATGTCGAACTGGCCGTGCGTCTGCGTCGCCAGGAAGCGCGCCGCGCGCAGGCTGCCCTCGGCATAGCCGGCGCGGCTGCTGCTCTTGTGGCTGATCTCGATGCGCTCGCCGGTGCCGGCGAACAGCACCGTGTGGTCGCCGACGATGTCGCCGCCGCGGATCGCGGCGAAGCCGATGGTCGACGGATCGCGCGGGCCGGTGTGGCCGTCGCGGGCGTAGACCGCGCAGTCGGCCAGGTTGCGGCCCAGGGCCTTGGCCAGCACCTCGCCCATCTGCAGCGCGGTGCCGCTGGGTGCGTCGACCTTGTGGCGGTGGTGGGCCTCGATCACCTCGATGTCGTAGCCCTGGTTCAGCGCCCGGGCGGCCTGGTCCAGCAGCTTCATCACCACGTTCACGCCCACGCTCATGTTCGGCGCGAAGACGATGGCGGTGCGGGCCGCCAGGCTGCTGATCTGCGCCTTCTGCGGCGGCGTGAAGCCGGTGGTGCCGATCACCGCCTTGACGCCGAGCTCGGCGCACAGCGCCAGGTGCGCCAGCGTGCCTTCGGGGCGGGTGAAGTCGATCAGCACCTGGGCCCTGGCCAGGCCGGCGCGCAGGTCGCTGGTGACATGCACCCTGGTGGCGCGGCCGGCAAAGGCGCCGGCGTCCTGGCCCAGGGCCGGGCTGCCGGGGATGTCGAGCGCGCCGGCCAGTTGCAGGTCGGGCGCGGCCAGGACGGCCTCGACCAGCATCTGGCCCATGCGGCCGGTGGCACCGGCGATCGCGATGCGCAGCGGTTCGGTCGCCATGTTCAGGGCTCCAGCGGCGGGTAGGTGCGCACCGCGCCCATCGGCACGCCGGGCTCGGGCTGTGGCGCCGGCGGCTTGGGCAGGGCGGCGATCTGCGCATCGGTCAGCGTGATCTCGTGCCGGCGCTTCACTTCCAGCGGCCGGCTGATGGTGGCGACGAAGTCGCGCTCGGTCGGCAGGTCCTGCGCATCCAGGCGCTCCAGCACGTCGCCCTTGAAGAAGGCCACGACCTGGCGCCGCTGCGGCGGCGTGCCCTGGCGGCGGATGGTGAAGATGTAGTCCCAGCGGTCGGCGTGGAACGGGTCGGTCAGCATCGGCGAGCCGAGGAGGTCACGCACCTGGTTGCGGTTCATGCCGGGCTGCACGCGGGCGGCCTGCTCCTGCGTCACCACGTTGCCCTGCACGATGTCCATGCGGTAGGGCGTGATCACGCCGAGGAAGCTTTCGCCGGACTGCAGCGACGGCAGGGATGGCAGCGAGGGCAGGTACGCGCAGCCGCCCAGCACCAGCGGCAGGGCCGCCAGCAATGTCAGGCGGGGAATGCGGCGAAGGTGGAAAGTGGTGGTCAATGGGCCTGCCGAACGAGGGTTGCCGGTGGGGTGCCTTGGGCCTGCCGCATGCAGCTGGCAACAGCCGCCCGCCCGGGCGGGCGGCCCGGCACCAGGGTGCCGTTGGCCGGGCTGGATATGATCCGGCGATTCTAGCCACGCACCATGCCGCACCGCGCCGACACGCCATCCAGCCACGCCGACGAGCTCAAGAGCAGCGGCCTGAAGGCCACCCTGCCCCGCATCAAGGTGCTGGAGGTCTTCCAGCGCTCGCCGCAGCGCCACATGACCGCCGAGGATGTGTTCAAGGCGCTGCTGATGGACGGTGCCGACATCGGCCTGGCCACCGTCTACCGCGTGCTGATGCAGTTCGAGCAGGCCGGCCTGCTGTCGCGCAGCCACTTCGAGTCGGGCAAGTCGGTGTTCGAGCTCAACGAGGGCCAGCACCACGACCACCTGGTCTGCTTGACCTGCGGCCGCGTCGAGGAGTTCTTCGACCCCGAGATCGAGCAGCGCCAGCGTGCCGTCGCCCAGGCCCACGGCTTCGAGCTGCAGGACCACGCGCTGTCGCTGTACGCCGTCTGCACCAAGCCGGCCTGCCCGCACAAACCCAAGTAGGCCGCGGGGCCCGCGCCGGGCCGCCGGTTCTGCCGAAAGTCCGCGGCCTCGCCACCCTTTCGGAGGGTCGACCGCAGTACCCCGCGGGCGGGGAGCCCTAATCTTCCGGCTGCTGCATCGCGCGCTGGTGGCGCTCGATGAATTCCTGGTAGGTGTCGATGCCGCGCAGCTGCAGGATGGTGTTGCGCACGGCCGCCTCCACCAGCACCGCCAGGTTGCGGCCGGCGTCCACCGTGATCACCGCCTTGCGGATCGGGATGCCGAGGATGTCTTCGTAGAGCGGCTCGTAGGGCAGGCGCTCGAACTCGCGCTCCATCGTCTCCTTGCGCACCAGGTGCACGATGAGCTTCAGCCGCATCTTCCGGCGCACGGCGGTCTCGCCGAAGATCGCCTTGATGTCGAGCAGGCCGATGCCGCGCACTTCCAGCAGGTTCAGCAGCAGGTCGGGGCAGCGGCCTTCCAGCGCGCTCTGGCTGATCTTGTAGAGGTCCACCGCGTCGTCGGCCACCAGGCCGTGGCCGCGGCTGATCAGCTCCAGGCCGAGCTCGCTCTTGCCCAGGCCACTCTCGCCGGTCAGCAGCACGCCCAGGCCCAGGATGTCCATGAACACGCCGTGGCGGGTGATGCGGTCGGCAAACAGCTGCGCCAGGTAGGCCCGCACGATGTCGATCACCTGGCCTGCCGATTCGCTGGTGACGAACAGCGGAATCTCGGCGCGGTCGCACATCGCCACCAGGCGGTCGGGCGGGGTCACGCCGTCGGCAGCGATCAAGACCGGCGGCTCCAGGGTGACGATGCGCGAGATGCGCCGCTCCTGGTCCTCGGGCGTGTTCTGCTCCAGGTACTTGACTTCGCGCCGTCCGACGATCTGCACCCGGTAGGGGTGCACGTAGTTCAGGTAGCCGACCAGGTCGGCGGCCGACTGCGCATCGCGCACGGCATCATCGTCGAAGCGCCTTTCTGGGTGTGCATGGCCGGCGATCCAGGCCCAGCGCAGCACCTCGCGGTGCGCTTCGAACAGCGCCTCCGCGCTGATCGAGGTCGGCTTCAAGCGGCAGCCCTCGGCACGTCGGGGCGGTTCAGGCGACCGACTTCAGCGGCGCCCAGTCGGCGATCAGCTTGTGCAGCGCCGGCGCGTCCTCGGCGGCCTTCAGCCGCTCGCGCAGTTCGCGGTCGGAGAGCAGCTCGGCGATCTCCGACAGGATCTCCAGGTGCCGCTGCGTGGCGGCCTCGGGCACCAGCAGGAAGATCAGCAGCACCACCGGTTCGTCGTCGGGCGCGTCGAAGGGAATGGGCTGGCGCACGCGCAGCACGGCGGCCAGCGGATTCTTCAGGCCCTTGATGCGGCCATGCGGGATGGCCACGCCATGACCCAGACCGGTGGAGCCGAGGCGCTCGCGGGCGAACAGGTTGTCTGTCACCGTGGCGCGGGCGATGGCGTGCTGGTTCTCGAACAGCAGGCCGGCGTGCTCGAAGGCGCGCTTCTTGCTGGTGGCATCCACGTCCACCATCACGTTGGCGACGGGCAGGATGGCGGCGAGACGGTTCATGGCGTTCCCCCGCATCGTCCGCCGCAACGCAGCGGCCATTTCACGAGGCCTGTGACAGAAAAATGATTATAGAAACGCATTGCTGCACTGCAACGTCGAAGCCCCCGAGCGCGGGATGATTTTGCACTTTGACTGTTGCGTCCACTGAACGAAACGGCCCCCGCAGGGGCCGTCGTCCAGCTTGGGGCGCCCGGTTCAGGCGGCGCTGGCATCCAGTCGCTTGGCGGCCGGGTGGTGGTGGTCCTGCAACTTGTCCTTGTGCTTGCACACCTGGCGGTCCAGCTTGTCCATCAACTGGTCGATCGCGGCATAGAGGTCTTCGTGGGACTGTTCGACGAAGATGTCCTTGCCCTTGGCGTGCAGCGTCACTTCGGCCTTCTGCCGTCGTTCCTTCTCCTTGAGCTTCTCCACAGTCAGCAGAACACTGATGTCGACCACCTGGTCGAAGTGCCTCGTGACGCGGTCCAGCTTCGTGAGCACGTACTCACGCAGCGCCGGCGTGACTTCCAGGTGGTGTCCGCTGATCGTCAGGTTCATCAGAGCGTCCTTTCGGTTGGGTTTAGCGAGGTCAGGACGGGGGAGATCGCCTTGCCGACGCAGCACGTAGCGCCACCGTCCGAGGCCAGTGTGCGCCTGATCCGAATCCGCTGACAAGTGGGCAGCCATCGGCGTGCGCGGTCCGTTCGAGAGGTTCGGCACAATGTGGGTCGGCGTGCCGGCCGGCGGCCCTCATCGCACCTGTCAGAGTTGACATCCGTGTTTTCCTAGGGGTGGGGGCGCTACCGGCTTGGCATTCGCGTTAAAGTGAAAAAAAGTTGTGACCGCCCCGGTCATGCCCGCGTGCGGACAGGCCCAGGCGGATGCTGTCCTTCCCGACGCTGCAGCAGCCTTGCGGGCTGTTCTGGCGACTTCCGAGCCCGGCTCCACCGGCAGCGTGATGCGCAAGAACCCGACCAACGACGATGTGTTGTCCACCCGAGAAGCCGCTGAACGGCTGGGTGTTGCCCTGCGAACAGTGCAGTTGTGGGTGGAAAGCGGTGTGTTGCCGGCGTGGAAGACCGCAGGCGGCCATCGCCGCATCTCGCGCATCGCCGTCGAGCGGCTGATCGGCGAACGCCGGGCGGCGCTGTCGGGCGACACCCAGCCCGCACCGCTGCAGCCGGCCGGCGGCGAGGCTCGCCTGCGCGTGATGGTGGTCGAGGACGAGCCCGAACTGCTGCGCCTGTTCCTGATGGTGATCGCCGGCTGGGACCTGCCGATCGACGTGACGCCGGCCTCCGACGGCTTCGAGGCCCTGCTGCGCATGGGCCAGCAATGCCCCGACCTGCTGGTGACCGACCTGAACATGCCGGGCATGGACGGCTTCAAGATGATCGAGTCGCTGCGCGGTGTCGGCCCGGCCTATGACGACATGGAGATCGTGGTCGTCACGGCCTTGTCCGATGCCGACATCGCCCGCCGTGGCGGCCTGCCCGGGCAGGTGCGGGTGTTCCACAAGCCAGTGCCCTTCGACGAGCTCGAGACCCTCGTGCGCGAGCGTGTCAGCGCCATGGCGACGCCGGCCTGAACGGCCCGCAATCCGGCCGCTGCTGCCAAAGCCGCCCACTTTGGCGCTTCAGTTGCCGGCATTCGTGCCGACAATGGCTCTCTGGGGCTGCCGGCATGGGCTGGCGGCGCCGCGGAGAACCGCCCCATGAAACGCGTGCTGATCGTCGAAGACCAGGCCGACATCCGGAAACTCATCCGCATGACGCTGGAGTTCGAGCCCTACGAGATCCATGAGGCCGCCTATGGCACCGAGGGTCTGGCGTTGGCCGTCGAGGTGCAGCCCGACCTGATCCTGCTCGACGTGATGATGCCCGGCGAGCTCGACGGCTTGCAGGTGTGCGCCCGGGTCCGTGCGCTGCCGGCGCTGCAGGCCACCCGCGTGGTGCTGCTGACCGCCCGTGGCCAGACCCAGGACCGCGATGCCGGCCAGCGCGCCGGCGCGGACGAATACCTCATCAAGCCCTTCAGCCCGCTGCAGCTGATCGAGACGATCGAACGGCTGATGCCGTCCGAGTGAGCCTCGGCGCGGCCCGCCTGCCGGCCCGCCGGCTGTGCTGGAGGCCGATGCCATAATCGTCGCTTCCCATTCCCGGAGCACCATGTTGGACCCCAGTCACCCTCGGTGACCGTCCACGCCAGGCCAGGCCTGGGGTGAGGCGGTTGCAGGCGCGAGCGCCACCCCCCCAAAGCCTTGCACGGCCGCCCGCCCGGGCCGCCGCCTGCAACCTGGAGAGCGCCATGCTCAATGTGTTCACACTGGCCCAAGGCAGGCTGGTGCAGCAGGAGATCGACAGCCCCGGTGCGCTGGCCACGGCCACGCCGGTGTGGGTCGACCTGGAGTCGCCGTCCCCGATGGAGAAGGGCTGGATGCGCTCGCGCTTCGGCCTGACGATTCCCGATGACATCGTCGACGATGACCTGGAGGAATCGGCCCGCTTCTACGAAGAAGACAACGGCGAGCTGCACATCCGCTCGGACTTCCTGATCGATGACGACGTGACACCGCGCAACGTGCGCGTGGCCTTCATCCTGAAGGACGGCGTGCTGTTCTCGGTGCACGGCGAGGACCTGCCGGTGTTCCGCCTGCTGCGCCTGCGGGCGCGTCGCATCCCGGCGCTGATCGGCGACGCCAAGGACGTGCTGCTCAAGCTCTACGACGCCGACGCGGAGTATTCCGCCGATGCGCTGGAGGGCATCTACGACAGCCTGGAAAAAGTGTCGGCGCGGGTGCTCAAGCAGGACGTGGATGACCAGGCCGCCGGCGCTGCGCTGTCGGCCATCGCCAAGGAGGAAGACCTGAACGGCCGCATCCGGCGCAACGTGATGGACACCCGGCGGGCCGTGAGCTTCATGATGCGCAGCCGCATGCTCAATGCCGAGCAGTTCGAGGAGGCGCGGCAGATCCTGCGCGACATCGACTCGCTGGACAGCCACACCGCCTTCCTGTTCGACAAGATCAACTTCCTGATGGATGCAACCGTCGGTTTCATCAACATCAACCAGAACAAGATCATCAAGATCTTCTCGGTGGCCAGCGTGGCGCTGCTGCCGCCCACGCTGATCGCCAGCATCTACGGCATGAACTTCCGGCACATGCCGGAACTGCAGCAGCCCTGGGGCTACCCGTTCGCGCTGGGCCTGATGGTGGCGTCGGTGGCGGCGCCGTTCATCTACTTCCGGCGCAAGGGCTGGCTTCGGTAAAGCCGCGCGCGTGGCCGTGACGGGTTGCACGGGCGCCACGACACCCCGCCTTTGCACGATTCGGCCGCGTGCCGGCTGTGCTAGCGTGCGGCCGGTCGCCTGGATGCCGGGCGTCCGTCTTCCGAGCACGACCATGCCCTTCGCCCCCCGACTTGCGCACTGGATGCGCGTGCTGATGCTGTTGCTGGCCGCTGCCTGGGCGGCCGGTGCCGCGCAGGCCCAGTTCGCCATGGTGCCGTCGCCGCTGCCCTCGGGGGCGGCGCCCAGCGAGGCCGACAGCGATGCCGCCTACCGCACCGACGCTGCCAAGCACCTGTACGCCAGCTATCCGATGCGCATCTACAAGGGGCGCATGCCACCGCTGCTGTACGGGGTGATGATCGTCGAGACCGAGGTCGACGCGCAGGGCCAGATCCTCGACGTGCGGGTGCGCCGCCCGCCGGCCGCCCCCGAGGTCGGCCCCTGGGTGGTGTCGATGATCCGCAAGGCCGGCCCGTTCCCGCCGCCGGCCAAGCTGGGCAAGGCGACCTACACCGACATCTGGCTGGTGCACAAGAGCGGCAATTTCCAGCTCGACACCTTGACCGAAGGCCAGAATTGAGCGCGCCTCAGCCCGCGGCGCGGCGCTTCAGCCAGCGCATCAGCGCGCCGACCAGCGGCAGCTTCTCGTACAGCTCTTCCGCTGCGTCCCAGTAGTCGCGGTGGTCCGCCACGCGACCCTGCGCGTCGAAGCGCAGCCGGCTGGCGCCGTGCACCGTCATCGCCCGGGCGCCGGCGCCGCGGGTGCGGAAATCGAAGTCCCAGGTCAGGAACAGCAGGTCGCCGTCGGCGACGATGTCCCGCACCACGAACCGCGGCGCGTCCAGCGTGCGGAACATGTGGCCGAAGATGCGGGCGATGGCGGCCACGCCCTGCACGGCGTTGAATGGGTCCTTGAAACGGGCGTCGTCGGCGTAGACGCCACGCAGCGCCGGCAGGTCGGCCGGCACCAGGGTTTCATAGAGGTCGACGACCCGCGCCACGCGCGGGTCGGCATGGCGCGCTGCGCGCGCATCGGCATGCCGCGGCTCAGACATGCACCGCGCGCCGGATGGCGCTGAAGTACAGACCGTCGGGCATCGGTCGCAGGGCCTTCAGCATGCGGGTGAAGCGCTTCGGGAAGTGGATCTCGAAGTCCCCGCGCTCCCAGCCGTCGACGATGGCCACGGCCGCGTCCTCGGGCCGCATCAGCGCTGGCATGTGGAAGCTGTTCTGCGCCGTCAGCGGTGTCGCGACGAAGCCGGGATTGATCAGCGACACGCCCACTTGGCGCGGATGCAGGTCCAGGTACAGCACCTCGGCCAGGTTGATCAGCGCCGCCTTGGTGGGCCCGTAGGCCAGCGCGTTCGGCAGGCCGCGGTAGCCGGCCACGCTGGCCACCAGGCCCAGGTGGGCGGGCGCGCCGGCGCCGGCCTGGCGCAGCAGCGTGGGCAGCACGGCATCCAGCAGGTTCAGCGCGCCGACGTAGTTGATCTGCTGGTGGCGCAGCGCGTCGGCCAGGTCGAAGGCGGTGGCGCGCATCGGCCGGTAGTGGCCGGCGCAATACAGCACCAGGTCGATGCGGCCGTCGTCGGCCAGCAGCTGCTGCGCAGCGGCATGCACCGCATCGGCATCGGTGGCGTCCAGCGCCAGCGTGCGGGCGCCGGGGTGCTCGGCGGCGAAGCTGTGCAGCGCCGCGGCGCCACGGGCCGAGATGGTGACCCGGGCGCCCAGGCCGTGCAGCCGGGCCGCGGTGGCGCGGCCGATGCCGGTGGACGCACCCACCAGCCAGACATGCCGGCCGCGCCAGTCGGTGATGCGGGGGTTCAGGGCGGTCATGGTGGTGAGTCCCGTCTCAGGCAGGCAGCTTCTGGAACGACAGCAGCACCTCGCCCAGGCGGATGCCGAACTTCGACATCACCGCGCGGTTGAGCATCACCCGCTCGTCGACCAGGAACATCCAGTCGTCGAAGTCGATGTGCCAGGTGCGGCCGTCGACCGGCAGCTTCAGCGTGTAGCGCCAGTTCAGCGCATTGCCGGCGGCCTGGCCCTGGGCCTGGCCGAGCACGTCGGCGGCGGTGCCGGTCCAGCGGCCGTCGGCGCCGCGCTGCAGCGTCCACACCCGCGTTTCCTGCCGGCCGTCGGCGTAGGTGAAGCGCTCGTCCAGCGTGCCGGTGTCGCCCGCCCAGGTGCCGGTGATGCGCACGGTGAAGCGCTGCAGCACCGCGCCGCCGCGGTCGGTGACGATGCCATGCGCCAGCAGCGCGCCGTTGAAGTACTGGCGCAGGTCGAGCTTGGGCGACTGGCTGGCGTAGTCGGCCGGTGTGGGGCTGGCGCAGCCGGCCAGGACGGCGGCGGAGGTGAACAGCAGTGCGGCACCCAGGCGGCGCAGGTTGGCGGTCATCGGATGTCCAGTTGGTGGCGGAAGGTCCAGAGCAGGCCGGCGGCGCCGGCCTTCAGCACGCAGGGCACGGCGGCGTAGACGAGGGCCAGCGCCGCCAGCCCGGCAGGCGACGTGCCGCCCGGCGTGTAGCCCAGCGCCTGCAGCGCCGGCAGCGCCAGGCCGGCGGCCAGCGCCAGGTTCAGCTTGTTGGCGCAGGCCCACCAGCCGGCGTAGCGGCCCTCGTGCGCCTGGGCGTGGCCGGCGCGCTGGATCACGCCGGTCAGCAGCGCGCCGGGCACGGCCAGGTCGGCGCCCAGCGCGATGCCCGAGCCGATGCAGATGGCAAGGAAGGCGCCGGTGTCGCCCGCACCCAGCCCGGCGGCGCTGACGAAGGCGGCGACGGCCAGCGCCATGCCGACGAGCCAGCAGCGCAGCAGGCCGATGCGGGCGACGGCACGCACCCACAGCGGCATCGACAGCGCCGCCGCAGCGAAATAGCTGCCCAGGAACACCGGCTCCCAGGCCGGTGCCTGCAGGCGGTCGCGGATGAAGAAGATCACCAGCGTGGCGGGAATGGCGCTGGCCACGCCGTTGAGCAGGAAAACCGCCATCAGCCGACGGAAGGCCGCACCGCGCCAGGGCAGCAGCGCATCGGCGCTGTCGGTGGCTGGCGCCGACACCGCCGCCGCCCGGTACGGCGCGCCGCCCAGGGCCCAGACCGCCAGCGCCAGCAGCCCGGCGCAGGCGGTCACCATGGCCGGGATGCCGGCCGCACCGGGCAGCACGCTGGCGGCCAGCACGCCAGCCAGTGCCAGGCCCTCACGCCAGCCGGTGATGCGCGCCTGCGCCGCGGCACCCCCGCCCAGGCGCGCGCCCCAGGCCTGGTGCAGCACGCCCAGCGCGCTGTAGCCCAGGCAGGTGACGATCAGCGCCGCCGCGCACCAGGCCAGCAGCGCATCCGCGCCCGCCACCGGCGGAAAGAACAGCGCGGCGAAGCCGGCCGCCATCAGCAGCGCCGCTGCCGCGGCTGCGGCCAGCACCTGCCGGCGCGGACGCGCCAGCCCCGCATCGACCACGCGACCGAGCCAGGGGTCGACCAGCGCGTCCAGCGCCCGCGTGCCCAGCAGCACCGCGCCCAGGCCGGCCAGCGGCACGCCCAGCTGCGCGGCGTAGTGGTTGGGCAGCAGCACGTACAGCGGCAGCGCGGCGAAGGCCAGCGGCAGGCCCAGCGCGCCGTAGCGCAGGCCGGCCATGGTGGCGAGCGGCACGCTCGTCGCATGCGTTGGATCGGACCGAGCGGTCGCCGCGGAACCGGCTTCGCCGGGCCGCTGGCGGCGCCCCCCTGGGGGGGGTGCGCCGAAGGCGCTTCGGGGGAGACTCATGTCACGTTTGCCCGAGCAGCTGTGCGCGCAGCTGCGGCTCGGACGTGCGTGGCGACAGCCAGATGCCGAAGAACAGCCGCGTGAAGTCGGCATCGGCCACCTCGCCGCGCAGCTTGCCGTTGAAGAAGAAGCGCGCCGACTGCCCGGGACGCTGGATGCCAGTGAGGCGGTCGCCGGCCTGCACGTCGGGGAACAGCCGCAGCATGGCCTGCAGCCACTGCGTGCCCTGCGCGTCGCTGACCGGGCCGACGCCCTGCATCTCCTTGAGCGAGCGTTCGGCGATCAGCCGTCCCACCAGCTTGCGGGCGTAGACCAGTTCCAGGGCCAGCGCCTGGCCGCTGCTGTCGCTGCCGACCGGCTCGGGGCTCCACAGCCGCGCGTCGTAGATGTGCAGCCCGAGAAAGCGCATCACGCCGGCGCCACGCCAGCGCGCACCGGGCAGGGCATCGGCCAGTTCGGGCGGTGGCGGCGGCCCTGCCGCCGGGGCGGACGCCGCAGCTTGGGCCTGTGCCTGCGTCGGTGCCTGTGTCGACACCAGGCCGGCCAGTGCCGCCAGCAACCAGGGCCGCCGCGCCAGGGCCATGGCCATCAGGCCCCCGGCCGGCGCAGGGTGAACTGCACCACGTCGGTGTTGCCGCTGGCGAAGGCCGCCTCGCAGTAGGCGAGGTAGAACTCCCAGGTGCGCATGAAGCGGGTGTCGAAGCCCAGGCCGCGTACCTGCGTGTCCTGGTGCAGGAAGTCCTGCCGCCAGCGGCGCAGCGTCTCGGCGTAGTCATGGCCGAAGCGCAGCTCGCGCTCCACCGTCAGCCCGGCCTTGGCCGCCTCGGCACGGAAGGCCGCGAGGCTGGGCAGCAGGCCGCCGGGGAAGATGTACTGCTGGATGAAGTCGGTGCCGCTGACATAGCGGTCGAACAGCGTGTCGTCGATGGTGATCGACTGGATGCAGGCGCGCCCGCCGGGCTTGAGCTGGTCGTGCACCGTCTTGAAGTAGCTCGCCCAGTACTGCCGGCCCACGGCCTCGAACATCTCGATCGACACGATGGCGTCGTAGGGACCGTCGTCGATGTCGCGGTAGTCCTGGAAGCGCAGCGTCGCCCGCTCGGCCAGGCCTGCCTTGGCCAGCCGCGCCTGGCCGAAGGCCAGCTGCTCGGCCGACAGCGTGACGCCGGTGATGCGGGCGCCGAAGTCGCGCGCCGCGCATTCGGCCAGGCCGCCCCAGCCGCAGCCGATCTCCAGCACGCGGCTGGCCGGCGTCACATGGCATTCGCTGAGCGCGCGGCGCATCTTGGCCTGCTGCGCGGCGGCGGTGGGCTGCGCGGTGTCGCCGTTGAACCAGGCGCTGCTGTACGTCATCGTGTCGTCCAGCCACAGCTTGTAGAAGCTGTTGCCCAGGTCGTAGTGGGCGTGGATGTTGCGCTTGCTGCCGGCGCGGCTGTTGCGGTTGAGCAGGTGGCGCAGCCGGTTGGCCAGGTTGCCCCACCAGGTGCCGTAGACCACCGATTCCATCGCGTCGCGGTTGGCGATGAACAGCTGCAGCAGGGCCACCAGGTCGTTGGCCGCCCAGTCGCCGGCGATGAAGCTCTCGGCAAAGCCGATGTCGCCCGAGCGCAGCGCGGCGCTGCAGATGGCCCAGTTGTGCAGGCGCAGCGCGGCATGCGGCTCGCCCGGCTTGCCGCTGCCGAAGTGCAGCTGCGTGCCGTCAGGCAGCTGGACGTCCAGCGTGCCGACCTGCAGCCGGCGCAGCAGGGCGAACACCGCCCGCGCCGCGGCCGGTGCGGTGGGCGGCAGCGCCAGGTTCGAAGGAAAGGCCGTGGTGGTGGAAGCAGAGCGCATCGTGGTTGCCTAACTTGAGCCGAATGCCGTGGACCGTGGGCCGGTGCGGGTCAGTGGGATGGAAGGGCCGGCGCGGCCGTTGCCGTGTCGGCGGCCGGCGGCGTCTTGCCGAAGAAGGGCACCCGCTTGAGCAGCAGGCGCAGGGCCTGCCAGTGGATGCGGGCGATCACGCCCAGGGTCAGCAGTGGCATGCGCCACAGTGCGTGGCGCAGGCGTTGCGGCGTGAGTGTGTCCAGCTCGCCGCTGACGCTGGTCAGCAGCAGCGGGCCCTGGGCGTCGTCGTGCTCGATGCGGGCGACGGTGCGGCCGGCGCCGGCGGCACCGGCCAGCGTGCGCATGAAGCGGAAGCGGTAGCCGCCCGCCACGGTGCAGAACGGCGAGACGTGGAACTGCTTGGCCGCCGCCAGTTCACGCCCATAGGCCAGGTCGGCGCCGGCCAGCAGGTAGCAGTGGCGGCCGCCGAAGGTGTTGTTGACCTCGGCGACGATGGCCGCCAGCGTGCCGTCGGCGCGGTGGCAATGCCAGAAGCTCACCGGCTTGAAGGCCACGCCGACTATGCGCGGGTAGGTGTGCAGCCAGACTTCGCCGGTGGCGTCGGTGATGCCCTGGGCGCGCAACTGCTCGTCCAGCCAGGCCAGGCAGTCGGCGCGGCCGTCGCCATGGTCGGCGTCGTGGAAGCTGACCCAGCCGCCGCGCCGGTTGCGGCGCAGCGCCGGGTTGGGTCGCTCGCGCAGCGCACGCAGCGGCAGCATCAGGAACCAGGTCGGGTAGTCGAAGCCATGACCCACCGGCCGCAGCCGCTGGTGGCGCACGCGGCCGATGCCGAGCTGCGCTTCCGGGGTGGGCGTGGCGGGCGCGGTCATCGCGGGCTCAGGCTGCGGCGCGGCCGGTGTCGGCGTCGGACGCCCACTGCGCCCGCAGGCCCTCGGCGGCGGCCATGCCGGACATCAGGCCGTCCTCATGGAAGCCGTAGCGGGTCCAGGCGCCGGCGAACCAGACACCGGCGCGGCCCTGGATCTGCGGCAGGCGCTGCTGTGCGGCGATGGCGCCCAGGTCGAACACCGGGTGGGCGTAGTCGTATTCGCCGATCACGGTGCCGGCCGCCGGCTCGCGCACCGGGTTCAGCGACACCACCACCGGCTGGCGCCAGGGCAGCGGCTGCAGGCGGTTGATCAGGTAGTGCAGGCAGACGGCCGACTGTTCCTGCGCATGCTGCGGCGCGCGCACGTAGTTCCACGCCGCCCAGGCCTTGGGCCGGTGGGGCAGCACGCCGGCATCGGTGTGCAGCACGGCGCGGTTGCGGTGGTAGCCGATGGCGCCCAGCACGGCGCGCTCGTCGGCGCTGGCCTGCGCGCCCAGCAGGGCCAGGCTCTGGTCGCTGTGGCCGGCCAGCACCACGGCGTCGAAGCGCTCGCTGCCCTGGTCGGTGTCGACCCAGACGCCGGCCGCGGCCGTGTCCGGCGGCACGCGGCGCACCGCACGCACTGGCGTGCCGGCGCGTGGATCGGCGATGCGCCGCAGCATGCGCTGCACGTAGTTGCGCGAGCCGCCGGCCACCGTGTACCAGGGCGGCCGGTCGGTGACGCGGATCAGGCCGTGGTTGTGGCAGAAGCGGATCATCGTCGCCACGGGGAAGCGCAGCATCTGGTCGGTGGGGCAGCTCCAGATGCAGCCCAGCATGGGCAGCAGGTACCAGTCGCGAAAGGCGGCGCCGAAGCCACGCTCGGTCAGGAAATCACCGATGGGCTGGCTCAGTTGCGCCTCTTGCTGCGCCTCGGCGATCTGTGTCGTCTCCCGGTTGAACCGAAGCAGGTCGCGCAGCATGCCCAGGAAGCGCGGGTTCAGCAGGTTGCGGCGCTGGGCGAAGACCGTGTCGAGGTTGGAGCCGCTCCACTCCAGCCCGGGCTGCCCGTCGGCCTGCGGCACCTGCACCGAGAACGACATCTCCGACGGCGCGGTGGCCACGCCCAGCTCGGTGAACAGCCGCCGCAGCTGCGGGTAGGTGGCGTGGTTGAAGACGAGGAAGCCGGTGTCGACGCCGTGCGTGACCGGGCCGCTCGGACCCTCCAGCGTCACGTCGACCGTGTGGGCGTGGCCACCGAAGCGGCGGTCAGCCTCGAACAGGGTGACCTGCGCATGGTCGGCCAGGTGCCAGGCGGCAGCCAGGCCGGAGATGCCGGCGCCGACCACCGCCACCCGGCGGCGGCTGGTTGCGACCGCGCCGCTCATGCGGCGCTCCGGTCAGCGCGGAAGGAAAGGGCCGTGCAGCGCCCCGAGGGCAACGAGGGAGGGAGGGAGGAGGAGGAGAGATCCCTCGGGATTGCTGTCCGGATGACCGGATGGCTGCACGGCGCGAAACTGGTTGCAGGCTTCTTCGGCCTGCGCATGCCTGGATGGAGCCCCGTCGCGGACGTTGGTTCCGCCAGCCCGTGATGCTTTGCACGGCAGAAACGTTGAAGGTGCGTCATGGCCCGATCGGTACTCGCTTGAACTGATGAGTTCAAGTCTGACCGGTCGGTTTCATTTTGTCTTCAGGAGTTTCTCCAAGTCCTTCAGGAAGACGGGGTCTTTGGGGTCGACCGCCGACGCGTGGGCGATCACCTGGCGGCCGTCGCGGCTGACCAGGTACTTGTGGAAGTTCCACTTCGGCGCGCTGCCGCTCTTCTGCGCCAGCGCCACGAACAGCGGGTTCAGGCTGCGCCCGTGGCCCGGCGCCACGCTGGACTTGGCGAACATCGGGAACTTCACGCCGAAGGTGTTCCCGCAGAAGTCGGCAATGGCCTGGCCGTCGCCAGGCTCCTGCTGGCCGAAGTCGTTGCTGGGAAAGCCCAGCACCACCAGGCCCTGCGGGCCGTACTGGCTGTGCAGTGCTTCCAGGCCCTTGTACTGGCCGGTGTAGCCGCAGTAGCTGGCGGTGTTGACCACCAGCACCACCTTGCCGGCGTGCTGGCACAGGTTCACCGGTTTCTCGTCCTGCAGCCGCGGCAGGGTGTGGCGCAGCAGTGGCGGGCAGGCGGCGTCGGGCACGGCCGCCGGGGTCTGTGCGCTGGCGGGGTGTGCGAGCAGGGCCAGCAGCGGGACCAGCAGCAGGCCCGGTCTGCGAAGGATCGGAAGCAGGCGCATCGGCGGGGCTTTCAGGGGTGGCGTCGGGGAGGTCACCCTAGAATCATGCGCTCGCCCCGGAAGGCCCCACATGCTCTACCCCGAACTCTTCAAGCAGCTCGAAGCCGTGCGCTGGAACATGGACACCGACATCGGCTGGGACAAGTTCGACGCCAGCCTGTTGACGGACGACCAGGCGCAGACCATCAAGATGAACGCGATCACCGAGTGGGCGGCGCTGCCGGCCACCGAGATGTTCCTGCGCGACAACCGCGACGACAGCGATTTCTCCGCCTTCATGAGCGTGTGGTTCTTCGAGGAACAGAAGCACAGCCTGGTGCTGATGGAATACCTGCGCCGCTTCCGGCCCGACCTGGTGCCCACCGAGGCCGAGCTGCACGAGGTCCGCTTCGAGTTCGACCCCGCGCCGGCGCTGGAGACGCTGATGCTGCACTTCTGCGGCGAGATCCGGCTGAACCACTGGTACCGCCGCGCCGCCGAGTGGCACACCGAGCCGGTGATCAAGCAGATCTACGAGACCCTGGCGCGCGACGAGGCCCGCCACGGTGGCGCCTACCTGCGCTACATGAAGCGGGCGCTGACCAAGTTCGGCGACGAGGCGCGCTCAGCCTTCGCCAAGGTGGGCGTGCTGATGGCCAGCGCCCGGCGCACCGCCCAGGCGCTGCACCCGACCAACCTGCATGTGAACGAGGCCCTGTTCCCGCGCGACACCATCCAGAGCCGCCTGCCCGACCCGGCCTGGCTGGAGCACTGGCTGGACAAGCAGATCCAGTTCGACAGCGTGTGGGAGAACAAGGTTGTCGAGCGCATCCTGCACAACATGAGCCTGCTGATGGAGCGCAGCTTCGCTAGCGTCCAGGAGCTGAACCGCTTCCGCAAGGAGGTCACCCAGCGCGTGGCAACCGCCGCCGCCGGACGAGGCCCGCAGACGGCCTGAGCGTGCTCCGCCCATGACAAAGCCGGCCCGCGGGCCGGCTTTGTCGTTCCTGGGGCAGCGGCTTACTTCTTCGCCGCCTCGGCCATGCGGGCCGCGTCGGCCTTCTTGTCGGCGTCGACCTTCTGCGCGCTGGGGCGCTGGGCGATCAGGCCCGAGTAGGCCTTCCAGTCGATGCCGGCGGCGGCCAGCAGGTCTTCGCCCAGCACCTTCTTGGTCGCCAGTGCGACCAGCGGCAGGCTGACGTAGGCGGCGCAGTCGGCCAGGCCGAAGCTGTCGCCCGCCACGTAGGGGCCGAACCTGGCCAGACGCTTGAAGCCGGCGATGTTCTTGGTCAGCAGCTTGCGCACGCGCTCCTTGGTCTCGTCGGTCACCGCGCCGCCGAAGAAGGCCTGCGGGTACAGCTCGCGCGCCACCAGTTCCAGGTGCAGGTCGATGAAGGTGCAGAGCTCGCGCACCTTGGCGGCGGCCAGCGGATCGGCCGGCAGCAGCGGCTTGGCAGGGTAGGCGGCCTCCAGGTAGTCGACCATCACCTGGCTCTCGCACAGCGTGCCGCCGTCGGTGCGCAGGAAGGGCACCTTGCCCAGCGGCGTGGCGTTCAGCACCGTCTCGTCCTTGCTGCCGGTCATCACCAGTTCCTCATGGAACGGGATGCCCTTTTCCAGCAGGGCCAGCTTGACCTTGTTGTAGTAGTTCGAGACGGCGAAGCCGCAGAGCGTGAGCATGGAGGTCTCCTGGATGGTCTGATGGTGCCGGGCAGTCTAGGTGCGCCTGGCGCTGGCGGCACTTCGCCCAGGTGACAAGCGCTTCAGCACGCCACCCAGCCCGCCGTTGACCAGGGCGATGCCCAGCACCACGGTGGCGCAGGCCACGGCCAGGCGCAGGGTCAGCGGCTCGCCCAGCAGGCCCACGCCGGCCAGCAGGCCGGCCAGCGGTGTCAGCAAGGTGAATGCGGTGACCTGGGTCGCCGGATAGCGGCGCAGCAGCCGGAACCACAGCAGGTAGCTGACGAAGCTGACCACCACGGTCTGGAAACCCATCATCGCCCAGGCTTGCGCGCTGAGCGCCGCCGGTGCCGGCCAGGTCTCGCCCGCGGCCAGCGAGCCGCCCACCAGCAGCACGCCCGACACCGCCAGCTGGTAGTACAGCGTCTGCACCGGCGAGGCGGTGGCCAGCTTGCTGCCGCGCAGGCACAGCGTGTTGGCGCCCCACAGAAAGGCCGCCGCCACGCCCAGCGCATCGCCCAGCCAGCGCTTCTCCTGCCCTGGCGCGGGGCTGCCGGTCAAGCCTTCGGCGAAGGCCCAGGCCACGCCGCTGAAGGCCACCGCCAGGCCGGCCAGCTGGGCCGGCGTCGGCCGCTCGCTGCGCGCCACCAGGGGCATGCCCAGCGCCACGACGAAGGGTGCCAGGTAGATGAAGACGATCATCCGCGACGCGGCGGTGTACTGCAGGCCGGTGTAGATGCAGGCGAACTCGGCGGCGAAGGTGGCGCCGGCCAGCAGGCCGCCGGTCAGCGTGCCGTTGCGCAGGCTCAGCGAGATGCCCTGCAGCCGCGCCCACATGGCCACCAGAACGGCCGCGACCACCGAGCGGGCACCGGCCTGCAGCAGCGGCGGGATCTCGGCCAGCGTCAGCTTGGTGATCGCGTGGTTCAGTCCCCAGAGCGCGCAGCAGCCCACCAGGATGGTGATGGCCAGCGGGTCGAGTCGGGTGCGGCGTTGGGTGTCCATCGGCGCGATGCTACGGGCGCGCCGATCGCGTTCCGCTTGCGCGGCTGCCCACGCCGCAGGCCAGCGCGCACAGCCAGCCGGCCAGCGCGCCGCTGGCATGGGCCGCCGGGGCGATGGCGATGTCCCAGCCCGGCACCTGGCGCAGCGGGCCCAGCCAGGGCGCTTCCAGCACGATCTTCAGCAGCAGCCCGGCGGCGATGGCGGCGCCGACCGCCCGGCGCCTGCCGCGTTCACCGCGGACCAGCCGCCAGGCCGCCACCGCCACGCCCGCATGCAGCACGCCGGACAGGCCACCGTAGGCCGCCAGCGTCGGCTGCGCCAGCAGGCCCCACTGCGTCAGTGGCCAGGCCAGCGCCCAGGCGGTGGCGGCGCGGCGGTCGCAGCCGGCGGCCCGGCCCAGCGCGGCCAGCACCGCGGTGCCGGCCAGGTTGGCGATCAGATGCTGGTGGCTCAGGTGCACCCAGGCCGCCGTCACCATCCGCCAGGGCTGGCTGACCGCCAGTTCGGGCTGCCAGCGCCACAGCGCCGGGTCGATGAACCGCGCCGCCACGGCGCCCAGCGCCGCCGCCGCGCAGAGCCCTGCCCAGTGCACCCAGGCCGGCAGCGCGGCAAGGCGGTCGATCAATCGAACACGGCGTGCCAGAGCGCCAGCACGGCGTCGCGTTCCTTCGCCAGCAGGGGGGGCTCGACCTGGGTCGGCCGCTCGTCCAGCCGAGCGGCGTGCTGGGCGCGGCGCAGCTCGCGGTAGGCGTCGGCCGCCGCCATGCCCACGCCGGGCGGCAGCAGGCCGGCGGCCTCGGCGCGCTGCAGCAGGGCGATGTTGCCGGCGTTGTCCAGCAGGGTGGGCTGCTGCGGGCCGTGGGCCAGCACCAGGTACTGCACCACGAACTCGGCGTCCATCATGCCGCCGGCGCTGTGCTTGACGTCGTAGCGGTCGGGCTTGACCGGCCGCGCCGCACGCACCTTCTCGCGCATGTCCAGCACCTCGCGCCTGAGTGCCTGCGCGTCGCGCGCGGTGGCCAGCACCTGGCGGCGCACGCTGTCGAAGCGCGCCGCCAGCGCGGGGGACCCGGCGCAGAAGCGCGCCCGCGTCAGCGCCTGGTGTTCCCAGGTCCAGGCGGTGTTGCCGCCGCGGCCGACCTGGTAGCGCTCGAAGCTGTTGATGGACGTGACCAGCAGGCCCGAGTTGCCGTTGGGCCGCAGCGCGGTGTCGATGTCGAACAGCTCGCCGGCGGCGGTGCGCAAGGTCAGCCAGGTGATCAGCTTGCGCACGAAGTGGCCGTAGACCTCCTGCGCGCGGTCGGCGTCCGCCTCGTCGGCGTCGTCGTAGAGGAAGACGACATCGAGGTCGCTGCCGTAGCCCAGCTCCTTGCCGCCCAGCTTGCCGTAGGCGATGACGGCGAAGTTGGGTTCGGGCCGGTGGTGCTGGCGCAGCCGCGGCCAGGCCCAGCGCAAGGTGCAGTCCAGCGTCGCGTCGGCCAGGGCCGACAGGTCGTCGGCCACCTGCTCGACCGTGATCAGGCCCTCGACGTCGCGCACCAGGGTGCGGAAGACCTCGGCATGGTGGGCATGGCGCAGCGTGTCGAGCAGGGCGTCCTCGTTGTCCTCGCCGGCGCGGCGCCAGGCGCGGTGGCGGTCGTCCAGGCCGGCGATGTACTCGTCGTGGTCGAAGCGCTGGTGCAGCAGGCGGGCGTCGGACAGCTCGTCGATCACGCCCGGATGGCGCATCAGGTACTGCATCGGCCAGCGCGCCAGGCCCAGCAGGCGCAGCAGGCGGCGTAGCACCTCGGGCCGCTCGGCCAGCAGCGCCAGGTAGCTGTCGCGGCGCAGCAGCGGCTCCAGCCAGTCGATGAAGCGCAGCGCCGCGGCCTCGGTGCAATCGCCCTGCTCCACGCAGGTGGCGGTGCGCTGCACCAGCCGGCCCAGGCGCAGCTTGGCCTCGTCGCGCAGGCCGGCCACGCGGGGCTGCTCGCGCCAGCGGTTGATGCGTGCGCCTAGTTCGGCGGGCAGGCGTTCGAGCAGGGTTTCGCTGTCGATGGGCAGCGGGCCCGGGCCGCAGTTCTTGCAGCCGGGGCGTCCGCCGCCTTCCTGGCTGTCGTGCAGCAGGGCGTCGAACTCCATCGCCACCAGCTCGCGGATCTCGCCCAGCCGCTCCAGCAGGCCGCAGGCCAGCATCGCGCGGGCGCCTTGTGCCTCGCACAGGCCCAGCGACGCGGCGATCCAGACCAGATCCGCATCGTTGGTCGGCAGCAGGTGCGTCTGCTGGTCGTCGAGGAACTGGATGCGGTGCTCGACCTGGCGCAGGAAGACGTAGGCCGCGTCGAGCTTCTCGGCCGTCTCGGGCTTCATCAGCCCGCGCTCGGCCAGCTTGACCAGGCTCTTGCGCGTGCTGCGCGTGCGGATCTCGGGGAACTGCCCGCCGCGCACCACCAGCATCAGCTGCACGATGAACTCGATCTCGCGGATGCCGCCGCGCGACAGCTTCACGTCGTTGGCGCGCTCGGGCCGGCCGGCGGCGCGGCGCTGGGCCTCCTCGCGGATCTTGCGGTGCAGCTGGCGCAGGCCTTCGAAGATGCCGTAGTCCAGGTAGCGCCGGTAGACGAAGGCGGTGACCAGGCTGCGCAGCGGCAGTGCCCGGCCGCTGGCCACGGTGGCGGCCGGCGCCACCACCCGGCTCTTCAGCCAGGCAAAGCGCTCCCACTCGCGGCCCTGCACCTGGAAGTACTCCTCCAGCATGCCCAGGCTGACCACCGGCGGGCCCGAGTTGCCGTTGGGCCGCAGCGCCAGGTCGACGCGGAAGACGAAGCCGTCGTCGGTGGTGTCGCCGATCAGCGCGTACAGCCGCTTGGCGACCTGGGCGAAGTACTCATGGGCGCTGATCTGGTTGCGGCCGTCGACACCTTCGGTCTGGCCATCGTCCTCGTAGACGTAGATCAGGTCGATGTCCGAGGACACGTTCAGCTCGCGCGCACCGAGCTTGCCCATGCCGATGATCCAGAAGTCGATCACCTGGCCCTGCGCGTCGCGCGGCGCGCCGTGGCGGGCGTCCTGCTCGGCGCGGGCGGCGGCCAGGGCGATCTCCAGCGTGGCCTCGGCCAGCGCGGTCATCGTGTGGGTGATGTGCTCCAGCGGTGCAGCCTGCTCCACGTCCAGCACCGCCAGGCGCTCGATCACCAGCTGGCGCGCCACCCGCAAGGCCGACGGCAGGGCGCGGCCGTCGGCCTGCAGGCGCTGCACCAGGGCAGTGATGGCGGCGGCGTCGGGCAGGCCGGGCGCCAGCAGGGGCAGCTCGGCGGCGTAGCGCCGGCGGATGCGCTGCACGAAGCGGCTGTGGGCCGCATCGGCGCGGGGCGCGGATGTGTCCTGCAGGTGAAGTTCGGAACCCATGGTGTGCCGGGGGCTCTGTGCTAGATTGCCCCGCGGCCCGGCGCCTGGCGGCGCCCTGCCGTGACCGAGGGGGCCGACGCATCGTGCTGCCGCAGGCTGCTGTCACGCGCCGCTGCGCACCGGTTCTCGCTCCTCATCCATGCCTCACTCATCGTTGTCAGCGGTGCCCCAGCCGGACAGCCGGCGGCGACGCCCTTCATGGCAAGGCTGGTGGCGCGGGTTGTGGCGCATCGCGTTGGGGTTGCTGCTCGCAGCGTGGGGCCTGGTCCTGGTGGCCTGGTTGTCGCTGCAGTGGCTGATTCTGCCGCGTCTGGATGAATGGCGCCCGAAGGCGGAAGCACTGGCCACGCGGGCGCTCGGGCATCCGGTGCAGATCGGCCGCCTGGCCACCGACGGCGGCGGCTGGCTGCCGATGTTCGAGGCCCGCGACGTGGTGCTGCGCGACGCCGCCGGCCAGGCCGCGCTGCGCCTGCCGCGGGTGCGGGCGGCGCTGTCGGTGCCGTCGCTGCTGGCGCTGCGGCTGCGCTTTAACCAGCTGCTGATCGAGGACGCGCGCCTGGACGTGCGGCGCGACGCCGCCGGCCGGCTCTTCGTCGGCGGCCTGCCCATCGGCGACTTCGGCGCCAGCGGCGCACCGGCAGCCGGGGGCGGTGACGCCGACTGGCTGTTCCAGCAGCACGAGATCCTCATCCGCGGCGGCACGCTGCGCTGGCTGGACGACTGGCGCCAGGCGCCGCCGCTGGCGCTGTCGGACGTGCAGCTGCTGCTGCGCAACAGCGGCCGCCGCCACGAGCTGCGGCTGGACGCCACGCCGCCGGCCGACTGGGGCGAGCGCTTTGCCATCGTCGCCCAGGCCCGCGGGGCCCTGCTGTCGCACCCGGGCGACTGGCGGCGCTGGAAGGGCACGCTGCACGCCGACCTGCCGCGCGCCGACGTGTCGCAGCTGCGCCGCCATGTCAGCCTGCCGGTGGACCTGCAGCAGGGCCGCGCCGCACTGCGCGCCTGGCTCGACTTCGATGCCGGCGCGCCGCAGGCGCTGACGCTGGATGCGGCGCTGCGCGGTGTGTCGGTGCAGCTGGCGCGCGGGCTGGAGCCGGTGGCACTTGCCGCGCTGGACGGCCGCCTGGTCGCCACCCGCCAGGCCGACGCGGTGAAGCTGGCGCTGCAGAACCTGGCCTTCGCCCTGCCCGACGGCACGGCCTGGGCGCCCAGCCAGCTGGGCCTGCAGTGGCACAGCCGCACGCCGGCCGCAGGTGCGGCGGCCGCTGCGGCGTCGGCCGCCAGCGAGGCCCTGGCCTGGCTGCCGCCGCTGGATGGCGGCCAGCTCACCGCCGACCGGCTGGACCTGCCGCTGCTGGCCACGCTGGCCGAGCGCCTGCCCATCGGCGCCGGGGTGCGCGAGCTGCTGCGCCAGCTCGACCCCGAGGGCACGGTCAGCGGCCTGGATGCCCGCTGGGAAGGCCCGCTGGACGCGCCGCGCAGCTGGAGCGCCAAGGCGGCGGTCCAGGGCCTGGCGATCAACGCCGCCCCCTCGCCCGAGCCCGGCGGCATCGGCCGCCCGGGCTGGCGCGGCGCCGACCTGGCGATCGACGCCCGCCACGACGGCGGCAGCGCCACGCTGACGCTGGCCGACGGCCAGTTCACCTTCCCCGGCGTGTTCGCCGAGCCGGTGGTGCCGCTGGCGCACTTCGGCGCCCAGCTGCAGTGGACGGTGGCGCCCGGCGCCACGCCCGAGGCCCTGCCCCTGGTCACGCTGAAGGTGCAGAACGCGCGCTTCGACAACGCCGACACCCGCGGCGCGCTGAATGCGACCTGGCGCACCGGCCCGGGCACCGGTTTCGGCAAGGGCGCACGCCTGCCCGGCGTGCTGCAGCTGGACGGCAGCCTGGCCGAGGGCCGCGCGGCGCGGGTGGCGCGCTACCTGCCGCTGGGCATCGGCCCGGCGGCGCGGCTGTGGACGCAGCGCGCCGTGCGTGGCGGCGAGCTGCGCGACGTGGCC
>Ga0116180_1000982_pt1 | contig 24913 bp, 18 predicted proteins | sample AD_UKC073_MetaG_FD_89804 | JGI IMG/M metagenome (GOLD analysis project Ga0116180, IMG submission 89804) | Active sludge microbial communities of municipal wastewater-treating anaerobic digesters from USA - AD_UKC073_MetaG | ecosystem: Engineered > Bioreactor > Anaerobic > Digestate | place: USA...
ACCACATCCGCATATCCCCGGTTGACTACGGTTATTATCAAATCATACTCTCTCTCTGGGTTCATCTCTATCGCTCCTCTCTTCATATCCACAAACATAGCGAAGCGCTTTCGGTCCGCTTATCCCGGCTAGGGGAACTGTAAAAGCAATTCCGGTGTTGGGTCTCTCCAGGTCCATAACCTCTTTGATCTTTGTAAGAATGTCACGTATTTTGTCCTCGTCTGCAACGCTCAGCACCATGTCCTTTTCCGTGTCCGTCAAGCCCAGATAATCCATTATTTCCAGGCCGGCAGCGCCATGGGCAGGGGCTATCATATTAAAGGTAATTCCGTGATCTCGATAGAAGGCAACCATCTCTTCGCCGTCGTCCTTGTTGAGAATGGTGATGAGCAGCTTCATTTTCTTAGGAACCGGGCATGTACTGTGTTCCATGATAAACCTCCATTCGGCCGTTAATTACGGCCATATTTTACTCCCTATAATTTTCGGCTTATAATCCATGCTTTCAATTTAAAACTCCAGATCTATGTAATAGTTGTCTTTTTCCAACAGCTCTTCCAAGGTCTCTCCATGATAGGCCGCTTCCTTGGTTACAGCCGCTTCTGTTTCCAAATCTTCGCTCTCCAACTCGATATACTCTTCCTCTTCTTCCAGATCCATATCCAGGGCTTCTTCCTCTTCTTCTTCTGTCTCTTTCAGCTTCAGTTTGTAAATGACGCCGAGGACCTGAATGGTAATCAAAGGAGTCATGGCCACCATAGCCACCACGCCGAAGGCATCGGTAAGAAGATCGCCGCCCACGGCATTGCAGGCCCCCATTGCAAAAGCTAACAGGAAGGTGGCGGTCATAGGTCCCGAAGCTACGCCTCCGGAATCGAAGGCAATGGCCGTAAAAACTTTGGGAGCAAAAAAGGTCAGAGTCAGGGCCAATGCATAGCCTGGGAGAAGCACATACCAGATGTTTACATGAAATAGGATTCGAGCCATGGCTATGCCGATGGAAAGGGCGACTCCGATTGAAAGACTGGCCATCATGGCTTTTTTGGAAATGGCGCCGGCTGTCATTTCCCACACCTGGTTGTTCAGAATGTGAACCGCCGGTTCCGCCGCTACAACGAAGAAACCCATCAGTGTTCCCAGTGGAATCAAAATCCAATTGCCAGGGAAACTGCCCACGGTTTCGCCGATAAATTTGCCTACGGGTATAAAAGCTACATTTGCGCCGGCGAGAAACATCACCAGTCCTGCAAATGTATATATCATGCCTACAGCTATCTTGATAAGCTGTGGCTTGGACAGCTTGAGAACCGTCAATTGAAATATAATGAAGAAGGCGACAATAGGGCATAAAGCTATCAGCACGTGTTTGCCAAATACATGGAATCCGTTGGCCAAAACCCATATTAGTTCCCGAAGGTCGGAAATATCCGTGAATACCTCAGACCCATAGTGAATGGAAGATGAATTAAAAAACAGACCCATTATCATAATGGCAATGATGGGACCTATGGAGCAGAGGGCCACCAGGCCGAAGCTGTCGTCGTGGGAACTCTTACCACCCAAAACGGAAGACAAACCCACGCCCAGCGCCAGAATGAAGGGCACGGTAATCGGTCCGGTAGTAACGCCTCCCGAATCAAAAGCTACCGCCAGATAGGTTTCGGATGTAAAGGCGGTCATAACGAAGATTAAAATATAAAAAACTATGAATAACAGATTCAAAGGTATCTGATAGAGTATTCGAAGAAATGACATTGCCAGGAAAAAACCCACGCCGGCTGCGACGGAGGCGATGAGGATATAATTGGGAACGGAAGGAACCTGTTCCGCCAAGACCTGAAGGTCAGGCTCGGCAGCAGTAATCATGGCGCCGAGCAAGAAGCAAATGGGAAGCAAAATCCAAAGCTTGTTCGTCTTTGTTAAATGTGAACCGATCAGTTCCCCCATAGGCATCATGGCTACATCTGCGCCCAGGCTGAACAGCCCCATGCCTAAAATAAGAACAAGGGCTCCCGCCCAAAAAAGCATAATCGTTCCCCAAGGCATGGGAACGATAGTTAATTGGAGCACAGCAACAATGCCTGCAATAGGCGCTACAGACATGATGGATTCCTTGATTTTGCCCCAGAGTTTTTCCAAGCGATCTCCCCTTCCGGAAGGAATCGGTATGAAAATACCGTTAGAGTCCAAACAAATAATTCGTATTTAATACGACTATTGTAAAAATATTTCATCATTATTTCTTTTAGTTGTCAATTGCTTTTTCAAAAGGCGCCTAACGGTTTTTACGCTTTTAAAAAGCCATATTTATGGTATAATACTATAGTTACAATGGAGGTGTCTATGAGGATTTTAGTAACTAACGACGATGGAATTAAGGCTGAAGGCATTCAGCATTTAACAGCTGCCTTGGCCTCTGTTGCAGAGGTCTTTGTTTTTGCTCCCGATACTCAGCGCAGCGCCTGCGGCCACGGGATTACGGTTACGGTTCCCATCACGGTAAGCGAATACCATATGCCCGGCGCAACTAAGGCCTGGTCCGTTTCGGGAACGCCGGCGGATTGCGTCAAGCTTGGGCTGCGGATCCTGAGAGACCTGGATGTTCAAATCGACTATGTGTTTTCGGGCATCAACCACGGTTCGAACTTGGGCACCGATACTCTGTATTCAGGTACCGTGTCCGGCGCTATCGAAGGAGTCATCAACGGAATCCCGTCCTTTGCCGTTTCCGTGAATTCCCGCAAACCCGCCCATTTCGATACCGCTTGTCAGATTGGGCTGAAAGCCCTTGAGACAGCTGCGGGAAAGCTGGACAGCAAAACGGTTCTCAATATAAATCTTCCCGACGTTCCCATGGATGAATTGAAAGGCATTCGGGTCACCAGGCTGGGAGCCAGGGAATACGACGAGGATTTCCAGGTGCATGAAAAGCAAAAAGGCAGCGCGTCTTATCTTTATTCGGGAGAACCGGTGGTCTATTCAGGCCTTCCGGGGGATATTGATGTTATCGCTGTTCAGGACGGATATGCGTCCATTACGCCACTGCATTACGACTTGACCAATTACCAGTTGGTTGAAGAAGTAAAATCCTGGGGATTTTAAATGAGTTTTAAAACGGCACGCAGCGCGTAGCTTCGTCGAGCGGGAGAGTAACCCTACGACCCGAAAGAGACCTAAAAACGAATGTTAATGAATATCAGGAGGTATATTTTATGAAACCGTTGAGAATAAGAAAAGAAGAGGCCATACTGGTGCTTATCGATTTCCAGGAACGTCTCATGCCTGCCATGAAAGGAAACGAAGAACTTGAAAAAGCCGTCGTTAAACTGGTGAAGGGATGCCGCACTCTTGGAGTGCCTGTCTTGGTAACCCAGCAATACACCAAAGGGCTGGGACCCACGATTCCCAGTATCCACGAAGCATTAGGGGAATATGAGCCCATTGAAAAGACCGCATTCAGCGCCATGGGCGAACCCGTATTCGTAGAGAAATTGAAGGAATCGAAGAGAAAGACCGTCATTCTGGCGGGGATAGAATCCCACGTATGCGTCTTGCAGACGGCGCTGGACCTGGTGGAGGCGGGATATTCGGTCTTCCTGGTCAATGATTGCGTTGCCTCAAGAAGCAACACAGACAAAAAATATGCCCAGCGCAGGATTGCCGAGTCCGGAGCTGTGGGAACCACTTACGAATCCGTTCTCTTTGAACTTCTTGGAGACGCAAAGAGCGAAGGGTTCAAAGACATATCGGCATTAGTAAAGTAAGGCGGCGATAAGACAATCATGTTTATGTTAGAAAATCAAATTACCATAGGATCAAGAAACGTGCTTGAGGAGTATCTGAACGGCTTCGATTACAGAACTTCCGGGCTTACTTTCACGTCTCTATACATGTGGAGGAATATAAATTTTTTCAGTTGGCAGATCATCGGCGACTATCTTTGCATTTCCGGTATAAGCCACCTGGAATTGGATAAAAAGAGACCCTTCCTATTTCCTCCTCTGACAAAGACAGGAGAGTACGATCCTTCAAAACTTCGCGAAACCATCCTTGAAGCAAAAAAGATCTTTGAAGACAAAGGTCATGAGTTCAATATACGGTTGCTTCCTTTTCATATGATTGAGATCATCGAATCCGCGTTTCCCGGCGAACTTCGTTTTATTGAGGACAGGCCTAATTACGACTACGTCTATTTGGCCAAGGATCTCATTGAACTCGCCGGCAGGAAATATCATCCCAAAAGGAATCACCTCAATTACTTTAGAGAGAACTACGACTACAAATATATCCGGTTGACCTCGTCCATGGCGGAGGATGCGATGAAATTTATCCGTGAGTTCAATCTGCGCAAGCTGCCCCTTTCTGATTATGAGATGGATCTGCTTCGCATGGAGGAACTGGCCATGGAGGATGTATTATATAATCTGGAGCGGGTAGGCTACCTTACGGGAGCCATCATTATTGACGATGCCATCCAGGCGTTGTGCATAGGTGGACCCCTGGGTCGCAACACAATTGCTGTTCATGTAGAAAAAGCGAACATAGAATACCGGGGGGCTTATCAAGCTATCAACAACGAATTTTGCAAACATGAAGCCTCTAATATTAAATACATAAACAGAGAGGAAGATATGGGAATTCCGGGCTTGAGAAAGGCCAAACTATCTTACAGACCTGTCAAGCTTATCGAAACGCATATCGCTGTTTTTCAGTAGACGGAGCGATTGAATTATATGGTTCCGTTCCCTTGAATTATCACATACGAAGTGATAAAATGAAGAGTGTTAAATACTTAGCTAACAATTTAATATATACCTTATGCGTTAGGAGGGAAACAAAATGAGGGAAGTTGTTATTGCAGGAGCGGCCAGAACTCCCATAGGGAGCTACGGCGGATCGTTAAAGGATGTTCCGGCTGTTGAGCTGGGAAGAGTCGCTGTTGTGGAAGCGATGAAAAGAGCAGGAATTAAGCCGGAAATGGTTGATGAGGTAATATTCGGCACCGTACTGCAGGGCGGTTTGGGACAAAACGTAGCAAGGCAAGTATCAATTGCCGCAGGGATACCAATCGAAGTTCCTTCCATGACATTGAATAAAGTCTGCGGATCCGGACTGAGAACCGTTTCTCTTGCTGCCCAAATTATTAAAGCAGGCGATGCGGATATTATCGTTGCCGGCGGATGCGAGAACATGAGCGCGGCACCTTATTTCGCCCCCAATGTAAGATGGGGAGCCAGAATGGGCGATGTCAAGCTGATCGACATGATGGTACATGACGGATTGACGGATATTTTCAACAAATATCATATGGGAATTACGGCAGAAAACATTGTAGAGAAGTGGGGACTCACCAGAGAAGAGCTGGATGAGTTTGCCGCAAGATCACAACAAAGGGCAGAGGCCGCTATCAAGGCCGGAAAGTTCAAGGAAGAGATCGTTCCCGTTGAAGTTCCTCAGAGAAAAGGCGATCCCATTATCTTTGACACGGACGAGTTCCCGAGAGCGGGAGTTACCGCCGAAGGCCTCGCCAAACTGAGACCTGCCTTCAAGAAAGACGGAGTTGTAACAGCAGGTAATGCCTCCGGCATCAACGACGGAGGAGCCGCTCTGGTGGTTATGTCAAAGGAAAAAGCCGATGAACTGGGTATCAAGCCCTTGGCAACCATTAAGTCCTACGCTTCCGCAGGTGTTGACCCCGTTATCATGGGAATCGGGCCGGTACCCTCCTCGCAGAAGGCGTTGGAAAAAGCCGGATTAACAGTTGCCGACATGGATTTGATCGAAGCCAACGAAGCCTTCGCAGCACAGTCTGTAGCAGTCGGAAAAGATCTTGGCTTCGAAATGGAAAAAGTCAATGTAAACGGCGGAGCCATTGCTCTTGGCCATCCCATCGGAGCGTCAGGCGCAAGAATCCTCATTACGCTGCTCTATGAAATGAAGAGGAGAGGATCCAAGTACGGACTTGCCACTCTCTGCATCGGCGGCGGCCAGGGTACCGCTGTTGTGGTGGAAATGTAACCATGGCAGTTTGCCGGCCGGCAGTGTAATGCAAACCTGTTAGGAAATTAACGTGTATAAAAAACAAGCGGGCATTGCTCGCTTGTTTTTGTTATACTAAAATCACGTAATGACAGCCCCGATTCCAAGGAGAAAAGCATGGAACAAATTCAAATAAATGCATATGCAAAAATTAATTTATCCATAGACGTGCTCCGCAAGCGTGACGACGGCTACCACGATGTTTCCATGGTGCTGCAGCAGATAGATTTGCACGATACGGTGACTGTGAGCTGCTGTGAGGATGCAGGCCAGGGCGCAATCGAGCTAAGCGCAAATATACAGGCTGTACCCATGGGGCAGGATAATATCGCCTGGAAAGCCGCAAGCCTCATGAAGCAGCTTTTCCCGCATAAAGGAAGGGATGCCGTAAGAATTCATATAGAAAAAAGAATTCCCATGGCCGCAGGCCTGGCGGGAGGCAGCGCCGATGCTGCGGCAGTTCTTCACGCATTGAATTATCTTTGGCAATGCGGTTTGTCCGTGGAAGAATTGATGGAGATAGGCGTCAAGCTGGGCGCGGATGTACCTTTTTGCATCATGGGCCAGGCGGTAAAAAATGCAGTATTAAACTTTGATAAAGGCAGTATATCCACTTGCGCTTTTGCAGAGGGGATCGGAGAAAAATTGACACCTCTTCCTCCTCTGAAGGCCTTTGCGGTGCTTTTTACACCCCCCGTTTTCGTTTCTACAGCAGAAATCTATAAAAGTCTCGATTTAAATAAGGTTAGAACGCGACCGGATACCCATTCCCTGATTCTGGGTCTTCGGGAACAGGATTTTGAGAAGATTAAGGCGTCCATGTATAATGTTCTTGAGGAAGTCAGCGTAGAGAAATATCCCGTGATCGGGGAAAACAGAGCCTGGCTTCAGTCCATCTCATCTCCTGCCAAAACCATGATGAGCGGCAGCGGCCCCACTCTCTTTGCCCTTACTCAGGACAAGAATTTAGCGAATGCTATCTTTAAAAAAATACAAGAAGATGAGGGAAAAAAGGAAGGGAACGCATTTCTTACGGAAACTTCTTATTGATCCATTCATAATCGGCCAAAGCCGGTACTTCCTTGTCATAATGAAACTCCCACATGAATAGACTATTACAGCGGAGGCGGGACTGTCCAAAGCCTCTTGACGGTGATTTGAAGGGAGAGAGAACCATGGAATACAAGAAGGATTTATTTGACGAGGAAAATATACCGGATTTTGCCTTGCGACCCGCAAAACCGGCATCTACATTTGATCCCAAAATATATGATAAACTGTTTGAAAATATGAGAAAGTCGGCGGAGGCGGCTAAGGAAGAGGAAGTCCCAACGGCTGCGGAAGAGAAACCTGTTGCGGCTATGACAGAAACACCGCCGGTTGAGCAAGAAGCCGTTTCGGTGTCGGAGGAACAACTGGCAGAGGTCCCGCCGGAGACCGTCGCTGTGTCTGAAGAACCGGCGGCGGCAGAAGAGCCGGGAGCTGTTGCTGTACCGGTGGAGCCGGCTGCTGTGGATGAGCCGGCAGCAGCAGAGGTCGCCGGGGAACCTGAGACACTGGATGAGCCTGTAGTTGCGGAGATCACCGAGGAACCGGCGGCGGTTGGACTGGAAGAGCCGGAGGCTGTGCCTGTCCACCTGCCTAAAAAACCTTTACCCGTTGAAGCAGACGGGGCATTGGACGATCAAAATGTGAGGAAAATCAAGTACACGGATTTCCGCAACCTCAGCCCTGTGGTCATTTACGTTGAAGAAGATGTATTGATTACAGACGCTAAGCCGGATATGTTGCGCATGCTAAGCGTAGAAGGCAGTTGCCAACTGGCGGAACGCAACGTTCCTACCGGAGCTCACGGCATTCAATCCATGCGAATAACGGGAGATTTAAAAATTCAGGCATTGTATACGGCGGAAGATGATGCGGATGAACCTATCGTGGTTTCATTGGATACGAAGATACTGTTCAGGGAAGACTGCATGGTAAAGAGTGAACCTAATTCTATCATCGCCCTCAGCGCAGATGTTCGTTCTCTTGAATGGGAGCGGATCAACGAGAGAAAATTCAGGGTGCGGGCGGCAATAGAAGTAAATATGAGGGAGTATTGTGACAAGGAACTGAATCTCTTTGACGATGTTAAAAAGGATGAAATGCAATTCCTGGAGGATGAGATCCGGTTCACCGATATCGCAATGCGCAAAACGGAAATCATGGAAGTGGCTGAAGAAATTAAGCTTCGCGAAGGAGACCCGGAGATCGATAAGATTCTCTGCTTCAACGTAAATCTGGTGGAAAACCACAAGCAGATAACCAACGAAAAAGCCATGATAAATGTGACGGCTCATCTGAACGTGCTGTATAAAAGCGACGGATGTCCTGTATTCTACAAGTGCAGTACGGACTTTACGCAATTTGTCAGGATCGATGAGAAATTTGATTATCCTCTAATTGCGGGGCGAACCTTCTTCGATATTTTGGACTGCTCCCTCACAGCAAAGAGAGACGAAGACGGTCGATGCACAATATTATATCTTAATATGGATGTGGAGACGACTCTGGAATATTATCGCCACATACATGAACCTTGCATCGCGGATATGTATCATTATACAAAGGATGTGGAATACGACACGATCCGCAAAGAATTGAAACTTTTCTGCGGAAACGGAGCTGCGGATATTCCGGTAAGAGAAATCGTTGACGTCCCGGAAAGGTACGCGAAGGCGGAGCAGGTGATCTTTGTTTCCGGATCACCAAAGATCAAGAACCGGCAGGGTCTTTCTGGCAAGATCATGGTGGAGGGTGTGCTTCCCGTCAGGTTGGTTTGCCTGGGCGGCGAGAGCGGAAAACTCCCCTTTACAATTGACCGGGAACTGGACTTTCGAGCCATGTTGGATGTGCCGGAATGCAACGAAGGCATGGAGCTGGATGTCAGTGCAGTCATGAAGGAGCTTTCTTTCGATTCGATAAATAACAAGCAAATTGCCGTAAACGCGGAAATTGCCGTTTCCGGATATGCATTTAAAAGGACGGCTCCCCAATTGATACATACGGTGCGCTTTCTTGACAGAAGCGAAGACAAAGCCGGTATTCCGGACATCGTCGTATATGCGGCAAAGGAAGGAGACACGGTTTGGAAAGTGGCGAAAAAGTATCATACTCCGGTAGCCATGGTAAGGTCGGTTAATGATTTGGCAGACCATGAGGAAGTACGTCCGGGCTCTAAGATCCTGATCGTCAGATAGATAAGCGAAATATAGCGAAAGTATAAGATGACCCCTTCGTGGAAAGAATAATGAGGACTCGATCTTGCTTCAAACTTGAAAAATGAGGACTCGTCCTCCCATGAAAGGGGTTATCTTATGGGGCTGAAAAAGAAACAGATTGGATTAATGTTTCTGATATTGCTGTCTCTCATAATTTATACTTGTTGCATGACTGCAAACAACGCCGAGACGCTTTCCAACGAAGATTTTATCCGCTTTCACGTGGTAGCCAACAGCGATTCGGAAGCAGACCAGCAACTTAAACACATGGTGAGAGAAGGGCTTCTTCGCCGCATCAATGAAGGATTGGCGGCGGAAGCTGTGGCTATGGCCGATTCCAACCGGAGCAAGGTTATTTTGAATATTGACCGCACGAAAGAATTTATAGAGAAAAACCTGACGGAACTGGAGTACGAAGCCAGAAAAATTCTTTCCAGGGAAGGCTGCTGTTATCCGGTGAAGGCGGAATTGGCCGTGGCGTGGATTCCTCAGAAAACATACGGAAATATCACCTTCCCTGCAGGCAATTACAATGCTTTGACGGTCACAATCGGCGAAGGCAGGGGTGAAAACTGGTGGTGTGTGCTTTTCCCTCCGCTTTGTCTCATCGGCCAAACACCGGAAGATCAGGCAGAACTGGAAGAATTGTATAAAGAAGTGTTCATGAATGAGAAATACAAAGAGCTGCTGGCGGAATCGGACAAGCCAAAAACCCTCAAATTGAAATTCAAAGTATTAGAACTGTTGGATCAGTAATGCCATCGATATTGAAATTACAATTGCAAATCAGGTGCAAATCAGGGGCCCGCGATAGTTGAAACAAGCTGTTCGCGGGCTTCTCAATTCATTTAATCCCGAGAGAAAAAGTACAAAAACGGGGCATATTTTATAGCAAAATTTTGGATATTTAAGGTTATTTTCACCCCGAGTGAAATGTGATAAAATTAGGTACTAGTGAACCAAGAGCAGAGATTCAAACAAGGAAGGGAAACGACAGCATGGAACAAGCTATGGATTTTGCCAACGCCCTGAACAAGATGGAAAAATGGCTCTCATATCCGAACATGGAGCCAAAATTACGCAGAGATTTGGCAGCGCTGGAAGAACGCCTGGTAAAGGATTCCGGCGATAAAGAAACGAAAGAAGAGATTCTGGATCGCTTTTACAAGGATTTGGATTTTGGCACCGGAGGTATTCGCGGCATTCTGGGAGCCGGAACAAACCGCATGAACATTTTTACTGTACGGCGGGTAACCCAGGGTTTTGCCGACTACCTTAACCGCCGTTACGACGGAACGGGCAAAAGGCCTTCCGTGGCCATTGCCTACGACAGCCGCACCCGATCCGTCCGGTTTGCGCTGGAAGCAAGCAGTGTTTTGGCCGGCAATGGCATTGAAGTTTACATATATCCGGAGATCATGCCCACGCCGGCTCTGTCTTTTGCCGTACGCTATTACGGCTGCTCCGGCGGAATCATGATCACCGCCAGCCACAATCCGGCAAACTACAACGGCTATAAGGTCTATAACGAAGAGGGCTGCCAGGTGACCAGGGACGCCGCCGACCAGATCCTGGCCTGCATTGAAAAAGTGGATTACTTCGACGGTATAAAAACCGCGGATATGGGAACGGACAGTCTCCTTGAAAGCACGTTTTTTGAAAGTAAGCACCATGAGCTAATCAACATCATTCCCCAGGAAACGGAGGAAGCTTATATAGAAGCGGTAAAGGCCACGCGAGTGGGTGTGGACTGCGGAGACCTGGAAGTGGTTTTCACGCCATTGAACGGAACGGGCAACAAACCGGTCCGAAGAATCCTGGAAGAGATCGGCGTGAAAAAGGTTCACGTGGTGCCGGAACAGGAGAATCCTGACGGAAACTTCCCTACCTGTCCCTACCCCAATCCGGAGAAGGAAGAGGCGCTGCTTAGAGGACTTGCCCTTTGCAGGGAGCTTGAAACTCCTGACCTGCTGCTGGCCACAGATCCGGACTGCGACAGGTTGGGAATCGCCGTGCGCCAGTTGGATAAAGAAAAGGGAGGGCCGGTTTATACCAGACTCACCGGCAACGAAGTAGGCGTGCTGTTGTTGGATTTCCTCTGCTCAAACAGGAGATTGCCGGAAAAGCCGGTAGCAATGAAGACGATTGTCTCTACCAAGATGGCGGAAGCTGTTGCCTCTGCATACGGCGTTGAGATGATGACCCTGCCCACGGGATTCAAGTATATAGGCGAGAAGATCGGGATGCTGGAAAAGAAGGGACAGGCGGACCGGTTCATCTTCGCCTTTGAAGAGAGTTTCGGGTATTTGGCAGGCCCCTACGTCAGGGACAAGGATGGGGTAAACGCAGCAATGCTTGTCTGTGAAGCAGCGGCTTACTATAAAAAGCAGGGGAAGACCCTTGTGGACAGGATGGAAGAGCTTTACAATAATTATGGATGGTACCGAAGCGATGTTATAGACTTCAAGTTCGAAGGTGTGTCGGGCATCAATAAGATGAAATCCATCCTATCCAAGCTCAGGCAGGCGCCTCCGGAGGAACTGGCGGGCTTGCGGATAACGGAATATGCAGACTACAGTGTCTATAGACGTTGGATTCTGGGAGGCGGTTGCGACATGGCCGCCGGATACCGGCCAACGGGACTGCCATCCGTGGATGTGTTGGAATACATACTTGAGGACGGAAGCAGCATCATCCTGCGGCCTTCCGGTACGGAGCCGAAGCTGAAGATCTACATTTCGGTCAAAGGCACGGACTCGCAGAATTTAAAAGATGCAATCGAAAAATTGAGGAAAATTGTAAAAGAGTGGGTATTATAGTATATGAACAAAGCAATTATCGGAATTGACAAAAGCCGATCGTTTCGGATATATTTCGCAATAACCACCGGAATGGTCGAAGAAGCAAGAAAAACACACAACACCGCTCCCACAGCTACGGCGGCCCTCGGAAGGGTATTGACGGGTGCGGGACTTATGGGGCTTATGCTGAAAAACCCCAAGGACAAGCTTACGGTGCAGTTCAAAGGAGACGGGCCTGCGGGAGAAATTCTCACAACGGCCACAGGCGCCGGGACAGTAAAAGGCTATATCTCTAATCCCGACGCCCACCTTCCCCTTAGGGAAGACGGCAAGCTGGATGTGGGCGGCTTAGTGGGCAAAGGCACCCTTACGGTGATCAGGGATCAGGGTTTAAAAGAACCGTACTTAGGCCGTATTGACCTGGTCAGCGGAGAAATCGCCGAAGATTTCACGGCATATTTCTACCTCTCCGAACAGCAGTCCACCTCTGTGGCTCTTGGAGTCAAGGTGGATGTGGACGGCAGCGTAATGGTGTCCGGCGGGATGATCATACAGATGCTTCCCGATGCGGACCCCGGTTCCATAGATGCCCTTGAAGCCCTTATCGCGGACATGCCTCCCCTTACCGGTATTATCGAGAGCCAGATGAAAAAAGGGGTGGCTAAGACCGGGGAAGCCTTGGCAAAGGAAACTTTCCATAAAATTTTTGAAACCTTGCCTGAAAAATACGCGGTGGAAGTTCTGGAATACAGGGATTTGGGTTGGAAGTGCGATTGTTCCCTGGAAAGGCTGGAACAGGTTCTCTTGAGCATGGGGGAAGCCGAGCTGAGGAAGCTGGTAGAGGAAGACGGCGAAGCCGAACTGGTCTGCCAGTTCTGTACAAAAAAATATCACTTTGACAAGGATCATCTTGAAATGCTCTTGCGGGTGGCTGTCGCATCGAATGAGATATTGGAGAAGAGGCGTAAACGCCGGGAAGAGGAGGAATCCCAATGCTGAAGGAATTTAAAGAATTCGCGCTCAGGGGCAACGTGATGGATATGGCCGTAGGCGTTGTCATCGGCGGCGCTTTTGGCAAGATCGTCACCTCGCTGGTGCAGGACATCATGATGCCTATCTTCGGTTTCCTTACCGCGGGGATGGATTTTGCCGGTCTTAAGATCGTACTCTCTCCGGCAGGCGTTAACGAAGCCGGCGAGGAGGTGGCGGAAACCGCCATCATGTACGGCAACTTCATCCAGACCACCGTGGATTTTATAATCATCGCCGCATCCATATTCATCGCCATAAAGATGATAAACAAGCTCAGGAGAAAGCAGGAAGCAGTCGAAGAGGAAGCGGCACCCGCCGGCCCGACGGAGACTGAACTCCTGACGGAAATCCGGGATTTGCTTAAAGAAAAATAATGGCGAAAACAATATGGAACCGGATGGGAATAGGATCGTCTAAAAGGTAATAAATATAGCGAAGAGAAGCATATACAAGGGACCTTTCATCTTCTGTATTGGGAAAAGAGCTCTCCTGTTTACCTACAGAAAAAATATCTTCAGCATATCTGAGGGGGAGATCTCCCATATATCTTAGGAGGAAGGACACCTTCCATAATATGACTGTTGAGATTGGAGACCGGGAATGATAAGATTGGGCGTACTGTTCGGAGGCCGTTCCGGGGAGCATGAGATTTCGCTCATGTCCGCAGCTTCCGTAATCAATGCCATCGACAAGAGCAAATATGAGGTAGTACAAATCGGGATTACTCGAGAAGGAGAGTGGTACCTTTATGAGGGGCCCACTGAGCGGATTGAGGACGGCAGCTGGGAGAAGGAGCCAAAGCAGCTCTTGCTGCTAACCCGGAGAAATATAGTCTTTCCGTGCTTGGATGTGGCGGAAATTCTCTGAAGCAGCTGATTGATTTTGCACTGCCTATCCTCCACGGACCTTACGGAGAGGATGGAACCATTCAGGGGATGTTTGAAATGATAGACATCCCTTACGGAGGAAGCGGTGTTACCGGGGCGGCGTTGACCATGGATAAAATACTTGCCAAGGCCGTCTGTGAAAGGGCGGGGCTGCCGGTGGGACCCTATGTAGCGTTGACGATAGAGGATTATAAACAGAGGGGACCCCAGCTTCTGCAGCAGATCGATAGCGAACTCCGCTACCCCATGTTTGTAAAGCCCAGCAATATGGGATCCAGCGTGGGCATCACAAAGGTAAGGGCGAAAGAAGAGTTGGAAGAAGCCATCGTAAATGCAGCCAAATACGATCGCCGCATCCTCGTTGAGGAAGGCATCGACTGCAGGGAGCTCGAGACAGCAGTTCTCGGGAATTTCCATCCTCAGGTCAGCTGTGTGGGTGAGATTATCCCGTCGTCAGAGTTCTACGACTATAAGGCTAAATACTTCGACGGTGGGAAGTCGAAGCTGTGCATACCCGCGGATATACCTGAGGAGAAAGCTGAAGAGGTACGAGAAATTGCAGCAAAAGCTTACAAAGTATTGGATTGTTGCGGTTATGCCAGGGTAGACTTTTTCATGGAGAAGGAAACAGGTAAAATCCTTTTGAATGAGATTAACTCCATACCCGGCTTTACTAAATACAGTATGTTTCCGTTGCTTTGGGAAAAAGAGGGTATATCCTACCCGGAATTGATAGAAAGGATAGTGAGGTTGGGTTATGAAAAATATAATGTTAAAAATAGTCGGTAAGCAGATTACCGGCGATAATGAAGAAGAAACTGAACAGCTGGAGCTGGTTACGGAAGGGAAATATTATGAGAAGGACGGCGTCCTCTATCTGACCTATGATGAGAGCGACTTCTCGGGGATGACAGGATGCACTACCAGTCTGTCTATTTCCGGCGACGAGATAATGATGAAGCGTTCCGGCGAAGCGGTTCCTTTGGACACTGAGATTAAATTTGTCAAGGGAAAGCGCTTTACGGGGTATTACGGCACGCCTTTCGGGGCGGTGGAGATGGAGGTTCTCACCAACGACGTGGTGAACAACATCAACCCCGACGGGCCGAAGGGATCGCTGAACATTGACTATCACATCAGCCTGCGCGGTCTGTCCGAAGGCAGGAGCCGGCTGGATATTGAAATAATTTAGGCTTTTTTGGGACAAGTAGAAGGGGGGCGTCAAGGTCAATGAATCCTAAAACTACCAGGACGGTAGCTAAGTTCATTGCGATTCTTTTGGTGGTGGCCCTTGTGGTCACTTCTTTTTCCTTTGTGTTCTTCTGGGCGGGAACACCGGCGGTTGCCTATGCGGCTTCGGCGGATGAGCCGGATTGGAACCGGGAGCTTTTGCGACTCCGTGATTTCATGATTCAGACAAAAGGGGCGTATAAGGATGATATTCCTTACAAAGTGCTCATCGACGGAGCTTATGAAGGGATTATCGACGCCCTCGGCGACCCATACAGCGTGTATTACAGTTCCGATACCGAAAGAAAGCAGTTTGAGGAGTCCGTCAGTGGCGAATTCTTCGGAGTAGGCGTCAGCCTGGAGCAGGTGGGCGGCTTGTGCAAAGTGGTTGCACCCATTGCGGGAACGCCTGCGGACCGGGCGGGAGTCCTCTCCGGTGATGTGATAATCCGGGTTGACAATCAGGATGTAACAGGGATGCCCCTTGAGGAAATCGCAAACCGGCTCAGAGGGGAGGAAGGCACCTCGGTCACAATGACGGTGCAGAGGGACAATAAGGTCCTCACCTTTTCAATGATCCGTGAGAAGATTAAACTTTCTGCGGTAAGCTACAAGCTTCTTCCGGGAAATACCGGTTACATAAGAATCACGCAGTTTGACAGCGATTCACATTTGGAGTTTAAGAACGCCAAGTTAAAGCTTATTGCTGACGGTGCAAAATCTTTCATCGTCGATGTGAGGAACAACCCTGGCGGGTATGTGGGCGCGGCTATGGACATCGCAGAGCAGCTCATGCCTGCCGGTCCCATCGTTCATTTTCAGAAGCAAGGCAAGATCGTTGAAACCGTTTCGGCAAACGGGACCGGGGATTTGGGCTTGCCGGTAGTTCTGTTAATCAACGAAGGCAGCGCCAGCGCTTCGGAAATATTGGCCGCCGCATGGAAGGACAGCGGGACGGCCCTATTGGTAGGGATGCCCACTTACGGAAAAGGCGTTGCCCAGCAGATCATGGATACGGCAGGCGGCGGGAAGGCGAAGCTTTCCACCTATTATTTCCTCAGCCCAAATAAGAAACCCATCGATAAGGTAGGCGTGCAGCCTGACTACATAGTGAGAAATTATACGGAATCCGACGTAAACGCGGCAGAACAGCTGTATGACCAGTACAAGAGCTTTGCGCCCATGTCAGAAAAAACGAAGCCCAAGTTGGGAGACACGGGATTGAATGTGTTCGGTGCCCAGCAACGTCTATCGTTATTAGGCTATAAATTGAAGGCCACAGGAACTATGGACGCTGACACCGTGGCTGCGGTAAAAGCCTTCCAGGCGGAGCGGGGACTCTACTCCTACGGTGTGTTGGACTATTCCACAATGAATGAGCTGGACAAAGCTGCCTTGGACTACATCACCAGCGTGGGAGAAAAGAATGATCTGCAGTTGGAGAAGGCGATGGAACTTTTGAAATAGGCCGAGACGTTGGGTATAGTTGGGTATAGAGATATAGAAAGAACCGGCAACAGTTAAATGACATATAGATAAAGTTGAAATTGAACAGGCCGCGGGAGTTTTCCCGCGGCCTGTTAACATCAGCCATATATAGTCAGGCCTTCTGAATCAAAGTTTTGTATACATCAGTTAAAATACAGGTTGTTCGTTAAATATTCCGGATCGCTGGTGGCGTCTATGCCGAGATCCTTCAGCGTCTGGGCGTCCCTGTCGCTGAGAATAGCCGTGCAGTGGGCCTTGCAACCGTTGAGCAGAAGCAGTTTCTCCACCGCCGCCTGGGCGGAAGGATTGGTAGCTGCCGATATGGTGAGGGCCGACAGCACTTCCTCACAGTTGAGGGAAGTCTTTTCGTGCTTGAGGATTTTTGTCTTCAGGTGCTGGATGGTTTCCAACACGTTGGGAGAAATCAAGTGTATTTCGTCGGATAGCCCGGAAAGGGCCTTGATTGCGTTAAGCACCGCTGCCGCAGCAGCTACCATTCTCCTGGAGCTGCGTCCGGTTATGATTCTGCCGTCGGGCAGCTGAAGAGCCATTACGACCACATTCTCATACCTGGGATCGAGAGAGCGCTTGTACTCCGCGTATTCCCTGGCAGGGGTGACTACTTCCCTATCCGTCTCTTTTAGATTCAGTTCATCCATGAGAAGTTTCGATCTCGCCACCGCTTCTTCGTCGATAATGCCCTTCTTATAATCGCAGAGGGCGATGAGGTAGCGGCGTATAATTTCCTGGCAAGCCGCTTCGCGGCAAATCTGGTCGTCTGTAATGCAGTAACCGGCTCGATTCACGCCCATGTCAGTAGGAGATTTGTATTCGGATTCGCCGGTAATTCTTTCGATGATCCGCCTGACGACGGGAAAGATTTCCATGTCGCGGTTGTAATTAACCGCCGTCTGTCCATAGGCTTCGAGGTGAAAGAAGTCTATCATATTTACATCCTTCAGATCCACAGTGGCCGCTTCATATGCCATGTTGACGGGATGTTTTAAAGGAAGATTCCAAATGGGGAAAGTCTCGAATTTGGCGTAGCGAACTTTTCTGCCACGCTTATACTCGTGATAGAGCTGGGATAGACAGGTGGCCAGCTTGCCGCTGCCGGGGCCGGGGCCGTTGACAACTACCAGCGGTTTTGTAACTTCAATATAGGGATTGACCCCGTAGCCTTCGTCGCTTACGATGGTATCCACATCCGTGGGATAACCTTTTGTAAAGTAGTGTTTGTATGTTTTAATTCCTCTACGATTCAGTTTGTTAATGAATACGTTTACAGCAGGACTATCTTCGTAGCGGGTGATTACGACACTATTGATGGGCAGATCGTATTTGCGGAATATATCAATGAGACGCAGTACTTCCAAGTCGTAGGTGATTCCAAAATCCGCCCGGGTTTTGTTGGTGGAGATATCCCCTGCATATACACAGATGATGATTTCGGTCTGGTCTTTCAATTTCTGGAGCATCTTAATTTTTGCGTTTTCATCGAATCCGGGAAGAACGCGCGCGGCGTGTTTGTCGTGAACTAGTTTACCGCCGAATTCCAGATAAAGACGTTCTGATTTGCTTGCGTTGATGCGTTCAATAATGTACCTTGATTGTTCTTCAATATACTTTTCTGAATCAAAACCTATCCTCATCATTATCACCCCTTTTTTCCCTGCTTGAAACGTACCCTTATAAAAACAACATGAAACATTATAACAGATAGGGTGGATCAATACAACGAAAAAATGCCAAAGGCAAACCATTATTATTTGGAAATTTTCCTTGACAGATCCCGGTCTTGTGGTAAAATGTTAATAAATGGAAGAAATTACGTACTTTTACAATTATATAAAAGGCAGCTACGTTCCTTGCTTAAGGGTATACGTTATTTACAATTTAGTTTCATGGGGAACTGCACTGTGCAAAATTTCAAGTAGTGCATGATTACAAGTTATGTAAATTTATGCAATATATTACAGAATTATTACATGCTATAATTGATTTTTTGCTCATCAGGGGTCGTGTTTTACTGCAGTTTACCATAACTGTAACCATAACCGTACAGGTACGACTAGTTTTTTACAACAATATCAAAGAGGGCGGGGCACCAAGAGGGCGCCTTCAATTTTTTATAACTTGTAATTGAAAAGGAGGTACAGATGAACAAAGGCATTCCTATGATTAGAACCGTATCAACGGTGGCGGCGATGTTTTTAGCCATTATTTTGGTATTGAACAGTTCCGTTGCTTTCGGTCAGGACCGACAAATGGATTTTACCGACCTGGATAGGAGTCACTGGGCTTACGAAAACATCATGAAAATGGCTCAGACCGGCATGATCGCCGGTTATCCCGACGGCAGTTTCCGCCCCGATGCTCCCGTCACTCACGGGGAGTTTATCCGGATGTCGACGGTAGCCGCCGGCCTCTCTTCGGTGACCGCAAAGCAGGGCGAACATTGGGCCCTTCCGTATTACAACACGGGTATCAACAACTTCCTGTTCACCCGGCACGATATTTCGGAGATCCACTTGGACAAGCCCATAAACCGGGCTCATATGGCGCTGATTGCCAGCGAAATAATAAAGGATAAGGCCCAATGGGAGAATTACTCCGAAATACTGGAACGAATCGAAGATGTAGACTACCGGACCCAGTATGAACACCATATTGTCCGGGCCTACGGCGCGGGAATTCTTGCCGGCTATCCGGACGGAACATTTCGGCCCTTCGATACGCTGAATCGGGCGGAGGCTGCCGCAGTCATTCAGAGGTTGCAGGATTACTTGATTGAAGACGGGGGGCAGGAAGCTGCGGAGACCGATCCCGGTTCTGAAATCATATCTGAAATCCTATCGGAAGAAGAACTTTCTGAAAGTGAGCGAGACACTCGCATACCACTTATCGACACGGAACCCTTCGATACTGCGGCTCCCGAAGGCACTTTCATGGCACGGCTGCGGGAGTTCCATATCAATCAATGGGAAAAAGAGGCTGAATTAAAACAGATACTCCGCCAGCGGTTTCCCAAGGAAGGGGAGGCAATCTTTGATGCATTCATAAGCTTTTCCAAGATGGATTCTGGGGGTAAGGATCTGGGAATCTGTAAGCAGTATGTGATGGGATACCCCGTTCTGATTAACCTGATCGGAGACGGCTACGACATCATGGTTTTCCCCAAAGATTATCAGGACGAGTATTGGGAAACGGAGCCGGGCCAGGTGAATGTTTTCTTCATATAAAGGTGTGAGGGTAAAGATGCGAGGGCAGAGAGGTGCAACAAAATGAAAAGGAGCAAAATAAGGTGCGTGATTCTTCTATTTATACTGACTGCACTCCTGATTATGCAGACTGCGGACCCTGTTGCCGTATTTGCGGCAGAAAAGCCGGTGTATAAGACTTTCGAGCAGCTGACGGAGGATGAAAAGCAACGGGTCTTGGAGTCGCTCATGGAAAAGGGCATCGTGCCGGACCGGATCAAAGTAGGCGGGGGAACCTATTCACTCAACGAATCCCTCTGGTATTCGGAAGGAATCATCGCCTACGGGATTACGGCCAATGTGAATGCGGCCAATCAGACCACCGGTTCTCCCAACTATAAGAACGGGCAGTACCGCTATTGGGGATATGACGTGAACGGAGGACTTTACGGCAACGACAATTTTCCCAGAGATTCCGATTCGGGGACAGCAGCGTACAACAAGGATTGGCTGACAATAACTCAGATCCGGGCAAATCAAACAGCGGCAAATTACATCGGGAAATTCGCCATGCAGGCGGGATTTTCCCGCGCTGAGAAACTCAACACCGCATCTGTGTTTCTCGATGAAAACCCGGCGTGGCGCGGGGCGGGCATAGACGAAGATTATATTCTGGAACACTTCTATTTCAATTCGGTGCTTTCCGACAGCGGGTTGACCCGGGGTCAGTTCATCGGAGTGCATAGGAGCCGCTACGACAACAAGTTGTATTATCAGACCTTTTCCGTTAAAGGAGAGGTGGTGCTCTATGAAGTGCCGCCGGCAGCTCCGGAAGAACCGGCTCCTCCGGACCCGGAAGAACCTGAACCCCTCCCGCCCGAACCCGGGATGGACGTCAGTGTGGAGGCGGAGCTCTTCCTTCCTCCCGTCACCTATGTGGGACATCCTGCCCTTGCGGAAGACTATTCGGTTTTCTGGGTAGGCGGAGAACCCTGGTCAGCTGCAAGAGCCTACTCGGAGGGTAAGGCGGACAACCGATTTACTTCTGCAGGCGGATCGGTGAAGCGCATTTCAGATACTCGGGCTACGGTTACCTATTCGGCGCCGGGGGATTACGATGTAACCCTCAGGGTGACTGCGAAAGGTGGAAGCGCGGTTTACGATACAAAGTCCATTGAGGTTTTAGATACGCCTGATATTATTCACAATCTTACCGGTCCACTGAAGCAAAACCGCAAAAACACTCTTCACATTTCAGTTGCGAAAAATCCCGGCGTGGATTTAACCGCCCTTTGGGTAAAGCTGGAACACCCTGCTACCGGAGAATCGGTAACCCTGCATCATAAGATGGGAGCAGGCGTAAACAGCCCGGCAGAAGGCCCGACTATAAAGGCAAGAGCCATAGAAGCCCTGGCTTCTGATTTGTATTTTATCAACTGCCGCCTGGAGTTCCTGACGAAAAACACGGAAAACACAGACTACCGTCTCACCATATACGCAGAGGAGAAAAACAGCAAAAGCGATCTGGCTGTGCAAGATTTTTCCGTGGCCCAGGATGAACCTCCCGAGGCGAACATCTTCCTGGAATCCTGCTATATTCGCAATGAGGCTTCCAACAAGGCGGAGATAATCGCGGAGGACGGCACGGTTACCGACGGCGATCAGGTTGAGCGGACATGGTACTATAGGGAAACGGATGCTGCGGAATGGATTCCCGTTGCGGCAATGGAGGGCTACACGGACTATTCCTTCGGAAGCGGGAAAAAGATCAGCTTCTTAAAAGAAGGGGTCGGACCTTTTGAAATGAAGCTTGTGGCAAAGGACGTCTGGGTGGAGGAGACTCTCCCCGAGTACATAACGGAAAGCGACTATCTGAGCGCAGAAACCGCCTGTTCTTCCGAAGTAATCAATGTGGCGCCGGTGGTCAGCCTGAGCCCTATCACGCCTAAGACGGCCAACGTAACCATTCTTGCGGGAGGCGAGGCTGAGTACGACCGGATTAAAGCAAACCTGTCGCTTTTGGAGCAGGAATTGCTGAGACAGAGAGTGGACGCCCATATCACCCTGGAGAAAATGACTCCTGCGGCTTCCGAACCGGAGGGGAATGCCGCAAAGAGAACCATGACGGCCAGCACCCCTTTCGGGTACGAGGGTGAGTGGACATTTTACGATTACGGCAACTATATCGTAGATAATGAGAGGCTCTATAAAATCGATGCCAGCTGGCCCAGCACGGACAGTAAGGGGTATCCGGAACCACCCTACACAATTAGCTGCTGGGATGCGGCTTCCGGAAACAAGCTGTGGACCTATACTTTTACGGATGAGCTGTTGCCGGTGCCGAGAAAAAGCGGTCCCTACTTTGCTCAGGACGATACGGGCAGGTACCTCTATTTTGCAGCGAGCGGGAAAACGTTGGTCCTGACCAAGGATACGGGTTCCTTCCTGACGCTCTTAAACATGGAGATAGGAAAGAACTGCTTTGTGGAAGGGGATTTCATCTATACCATAAAGACCAACGGGATTTATAGGGTTTCCGCGTTGTCCGGCAGGACGGACAAAATATACAACGGCAACATCATGGATGGGGTGTGCAGGAGGCTTGAGGGAAAGATACACTTCGTGACGGGAAACGGCCAGGCCATGTTCCGCGGTCTATTTGATCCGGAAAATGAGGAGGTGGAGCTTGAGCCCATCGCCTTTGAGTCCCAGGAATTCGGCCTGCCTACGCACAGACTGCTGGGTGTGGACGTGGACGGGAATCTGATCGTAAACACGGTCACTCAGAAAAGGGCCAGCAACGGAGATTTGGATGATACATATATAACCAGGACTCGGGTCTATGACCGGGACAACCGGTTGCTCTTTGCTGCGCCGGGAATGAGCTTCAGTTCGTCCCCCAAATGTACGGCAACTCCCATTTACGATGAAGGAGGGCGATGCAATTACATCGTCTATACTTGGGAAAAAAGCAGTTCGAAAAGCTATACATATTACGCATATCTGTACGGGGTCCGTAACGGTTACGTCAAACAGGCGAGCATGAGCAACTCGAAAGAGCTCACAGTATCAAACCGCGTCCCCTTTGCCAGGGACCTCACCGGCCAGGTATACGTATGCAACGGAGCGTACTGGGTATATGTCTATAACATGGGATATGGAATTTATCCTCAGAGGCTGAAAGTCTTCGTCTTCGATCCCGAAAAGAATACGGTGAAAAGCGGAAACTATTACAACGAACTGGGGATTCCGTTAAGCACCATTGAAAACGGGTATTCCTCCGATGTTTTCGCGGCGGTTCAGGCGGGGTACAACACGCCGGGAGCAGGGGAGAGCCTGACCTATGTGTTGAAGTGGGACCAGTCCCTTTCTCAGATCCTTGATCGCTATGTCTCCAAGCATTTCAAAGGGGGAAAGGACATTAACGCCCTGATCCTCTACGATGCAACAAACGATCCGGAGATGTACGAAGAGTCGCTCCTCGTGGATTCCCTGCGTTCACGGGTAGAGGGAAAAAACGGCAAGTTGATCCTGGCGGACCTGGCTTTGGTGGAGGAAAGCAGGCTGGGCGAAGCCATACTTGAGGCAGGCGGTAAAGAAAAGAACCTGCTGGGTGTTTCGGTGGAAGGAGAGCAGGCCGGAAGCATTGCGAAAACTTACAATTTAGAGCCGAACCAAACCTACTATTATGAGTATGAAATCAAACGGGCGGACGGCGCTGCAGAGGATTCCTTGGAAATATCTCATCTGACAGGGGTTCAACCGGGGGTCCAATATGCCTCCGCCGGATACCGGACAGCAGAATCGTATTATGAGGATTTCGAGGATAAAGAAACGAACCCCTTCTTCACTCTTGCCTTGAACTGCATCAGCGAAGGGTACTACAAAGGGGCGAATCTCTATCAGAAGACCAGCAAAAACAGCTACGGTTACCACCCTTCCAATGCCAATTCAACCAAGATCACCTTCACCGTGCCGGAAGGCAAACTGGGATTTTTGTCCTTTGATTACCTGCTCCAGAAGAGATATGAATACGGAGACGGGGCTTCCAACTGGACCCAGAGCTATGTGAAGATAGACGGACAATTGTGGCGGGCTTGTGTGCCGAATTCCGGAACCGGGCATTACAGCCATCCGGAACTACTTCAGCCCGGAGTGCACGAACTGACCTTCTTTGCCAGCGAATACGGGAGCCAGATATGGGCAAAGATGTGGCTCGATAACATAAGGGTGGATATTTTGGAGCAGGCGGAAGGAAACGTGCCACGGGCTGTGCAGCCGGAAAGCGTTTCCGTGGAATCCCTCGCCGGAGGATATGTTTCTGTAAAGGGCAGCTTTAGGACCTTGCCGGAAGTGGCTTCCTACGGAGAGGTAGAAAACGCAACGGTAATCGACGGAAAGATAGGGACGGCGCCTTACACGGTCTGGACCAATACAGATCCGGACCGGAAGGCCTTCGATTTTCAAATTCCCAGCGGAAAAACGGCCATATATACCCTGGTCTCAACCCAGTCTAAACCCAGGTGGAGCAATGACAGGAACTATTCCGTAACATACAGGCTTCCGCTTTATTATAAAAACAAGGAAGACGGATGGATCTATCACAAATGGATATCCCTTGCGAAAAACAAGAACAGCCAGGATGCCATGCACAATGTGCCCACCAATCACAAGTTTAATCCGGGGGAACTGGAAGGCACGAAGACCTTTTCCCTGACCGCATCATCATACAGGCAGACTTCGGGGGATTTCACCAACATTACTTCCGTTATCGTGGACTCCGGGAACAAAAGCTGGGGCGAGAAAGATTATTTCCTCACCGGCCTGGGAGGCAATATAAAATTCTTCCTGCAAAAGGAGATGTACAACGGCACAGAGCTGACTTTCCGCCTGCCGGAGGGGAATAATTTCATTCGCAATCTGAAGCTGTATACCATCCGGGACGGGATCAAGGTTTACGTGGAAGACGAGGC
>Ga0116180_1000988_pt1 | contig 24851 bp, 13 predicted proteins | sample AD_UKC073_MetaG_FD_89804 | JGI IMG/M metagenome (GOLD analysis project Ga0116180, IMG submission 89804) | Active sludge microbial communities of municipal wastewater-treating anaerobic digesters from USA - AD_UKC073_MetaG | ecosystem: Engineered > Bioreactor > Anaerobic > Digestate | place: USA...
GAGCCGTTCTCGCGCCAGTGCGCCAGCACCTGGTCCGGGTCGTCGGCCTGCTCCCGGCCCACGAGCGTGACCATGGACATGCTGCGCGGCAGATCCGTCTCGTCGTCGGTCAGCGCCCCGGCGTCCACCATCGGCGCCAGCTGGCGCGCGGCCTGCTGCGCGGTCTCGACGTGCGCCCCCTCCGCCTCCAGCGGCAGCACCACGCGCTCGTGGCGCACCATGCCGACGGTGGCGCGGTCGACGTCGACGAAGGTCCGGCAGGCCGCCGGGAGCTCGCCGACGGCGTCGGCGACCCAGATCAGATGCACGCCCACGTCGGGGCCCTGCTCGGCGACCCGGATCAGCCGGTTGGTCTCGGCGAGGGCGTCGTGCACGACGACGACCACGAGCGGCAGCCCGGCCGCCGCCCTCCCACCCCTCTTGGTGTCGGCCAGCGGGCCGCGCGGGTCCGCCCCCTGCGCCGTGCCCGCCCGCTGCGCGATCAGCTCCTCGAGGCGGTCGAGGACCCGGCGCCCGTTGGCCTCGTCGGAGCTGAGCGGGGACGAACCCAGCGGGGAGGAGCCGGGGTTCACGTGCGGGAGCCACTGCATCCAGCTCCACTCGTCGAGCCGCCGCGACGAGGTCAGGCAGCCGAGCAGCAGCTCGCTCGGCGAGTGGGTCACCGCCAGCTGAAGGGCGAGGCCGCGGGCCACGAGCGCCGTCCCGGACGACGACCCGGCGACGCCGATGTTGCCGCACTCGCCCAGCCCCGCGACCACGGGCGCCCGGTGCACGATCCGGCGCGCCTCGGCCACCTTGTGCAGCTCGGCGAGCAGGTCGGGGCGGCCCCTCGCCCGGTTGGTCGACACGCTCCTCGCGGCCGGCACGTCGCCGAGGCCGAGCCGCAGGCAGCCGAACTCCGGGTTCTCCGGCCGCCGGGTCCAGAGCGCCTCGTCGCGCGCACCGAGCGACCCGAGGGACCGGTCGAGCGACGGGAACAGCTCCTCCAACTGCGCGCGCTGCCGGTCGCCGTCGTCGCCGAGCCGCTCGTCCAGGTGCGCGACGGCGGCCAGGAACGACGCCGTGTCGCGCTTGCGCTGCCGCCTGCCCGCGAACCATTGCGACCCCCACGTGCCCACCATCATGAGCGGGCTCAGCCCGATGAAGATGATGCTCAGGACGGACTTGGTGAAGAGGTAGAGCACAACGCCCATGACCAGCGGGGCGAGCATGGCCAGCAGCGGGAGGTGCGCGGGCGGCGGCTCCCCCGGCACCTCCGGCGGCTCGATCTCCTCGGGGCGCGGCCTGCTCAGCACCCTCGGCGACCGCGTGAAGACGATGTCGGTGCTTCCCGTGGCCGGGGCCAGCTCCCGCAGCGGCTCGACGGAGGCCACCGTGTCGCCGATCCGGAACTGGTCGCCGGGGCCGAGCATCGCGCGCGACACCCGGACGCCGCCGACGTCGACGCCGTTGGCGGAGTTCGTGTCGACGATCTCGACGCCGTCGACGATGCCGATCTGGGCGTGGTTCTTCGACACCCGCGGGTCGGTCAGGCGGATGTCGCTCGCGGCGCTGCGGCCCAGCGTCGACGTGCCGTAGGGCAGCATCACCTCCACGCCCCGGTCCGGCCCTGACAGCACCCGGAGCACCGCCACGGGCTGCCCCGCCGCGCCGCCCGCCCCGACCACCTCGATCCGCGAGCCCGAAGAGATGCCGGAGTGGATGAGGCTGATCGACGGCGCCAGCTCGCGCCCGCCGCCCGCCCGGTCGAAGAAGCGCAGCGTGAGGGCCCGGCCCCCCGCGTCGCCGAGCCCGCTCTCGGGGCAGGACGCGATGGCGCGGGCGACCTCGCCGACGGTGGCGGTGCCGTCGGCCGTGACCTCGATGTGGGCGGGGCCGAGGTCCCGCGGCCGGTCGAGGGCGACGAGCAGCCTCACCGCTCGGCGTCCTTCCGCGCGTTCAGGGCCGCCTCCGCGTCCAGGCTCGGCAGGAGCTCCGCGGTCACGATCCGGGTGTTGACGGCGTACTCGGCCAGCGCGGCGCGACGGCCGAGGGCCTGCCTGCCGGGGCCGCCCTTGAGCCCGCGCACGCCGACGCGGTCGAGCTTGTCGCAGACGTTGTCGAGCTTCCGGTTGAACCGGGTCTGGGTCCAGCCGAGTCGGCGCGCGGCCTGCACCGCCGTCGGCACCTGCCAGGCCCCCGTGCCCGCGCGGCGCAGCAGCGGCTCGGCGAGCGCCAGGATGGCGAGCAGCTGGCTGTCGGTGAAGGTGGTGGCGCCGTAGGTCGTGTCGCCGCCGACCGGCGGCTCCGCGACGACCGGCTCGTAGGCGGGGTCGTCGGTCGTGAGGTTCAGCTCGTAGCAGTAGGAGCCCGCGGTGAAGGTGACGACCGTGCGCGCGAAGACCAGCGGCATCTTCACCCCGGGGGTGAGGGTGCTGCGGCTCAGCCCGCCGGCGTCGGACAGCTGCGCGGTGGCGCGGCTGCCGATGTTCGCCACCCACCAGAACCCCTCCGCGTAGGACAGCTTCAGGAAGCTGCGGTGCAGGTAGGGGTTGTCGTCAATGACCAGGTCCCCCACCCGGCCCATGGTGAACTCCTGGCCGGGCGTCAGCACGTGCCGCTCGCCCGCCAGCTCCACCTCCAACGTCCTCATTCGTCGACACACCCCCTCACCGGTGACGAGACCCGGCCGTCGCTGCGCCGCAGGCTCACGGCGACGCAGGTCCGGCCGGGCTGCGCGGGGACGGTGACGGTGGGCTCGTCGACGAAGTCCACCGGCTGTTCGTCGGCGGCGCTCAACTGCTCGTACATGTAGGTGTCCCCGTCCTTCGGGTCCGGATTCGTCCAGGTGAAGGTGGCCTCCCCGTCGGCGACGGCGCCCTCCAGGTCCTCGACGGGGGGCACGCGGAGGATCACCGGGTCCTGCGGCTGGGCCGCCGTCGTCGGGCCGACGGCGGGGTCGCCCGGCATCCGGCCCGCGACCGACCACGCGACGGCGATGACGACCACCGCGGCGACGCCGACGACCGCCCCGATCATCATGCCCCGCGGCTGCCCCTTGTCCGGCTGCAGCGTCAGCGGCGACGGCTCGGCGGCGGGTCCGACGACGCCCTGGCCCTCGACCACCGTGTGGCCGTCGAGTTCGGGCACAGCCGGGCCCGTGAAGTCGCGGACGCCCGGGGCGGCGTGGCCCCTCCCGTGCAGCGCCACCTGCGCGGGGGGCGGGGCGGCGGCCTGGGGGTCGGAGTGCTCGAACGGCGAGGTCACCCCGCTGCTCGGCCCGGTGCTGACGGCGGTGTGGTCGGCCGCCTGGTCCGGGTCGATCAGCATGAAGCCGCTGATCCGGGTCCCGGAGTCGTGCAGCTCGGTGGCGTCGTCGAGGTCCTCCTCGAGGCGGTCCGAGAGCACGTCGATCGGGGTGACCGACTCGTTCATCTGCCCCTGCACGCCCTGCAGTGCCCGCGCGAACTCCAACGCCGACGGGTACCTCTGCCCCGGGTCGCGGGCGAGCGCGGTGGCCAGCACCCGCTCCAGCAGGTCCGGCACGTCCTGGCGGCCGGTCGGCCGCGGGGTGAACGTGCGCGCCCGGTGCCGGAGGCTCAGCCTGTCGTTCGCGCCGCCCGGCTCCTCCAGGGGGCTGCGGCCCACCAGCATCGCCCACGTGGTGGCGGCGAGCGAGAACACGTCGCTCCACGGCCCCATCGCGAGGCCCGAGTCGGGGTACTGCTCCTGCGGCGCCCAGAGCCTGCTCAGCGCGTTGTTGGCCGCCCGCACCTCGGCGCCCTCCGAGATGCCGAAGTCGGTGAGGGCCGGCCGGCCGAACTCGGTGAACAGGATGTTGGCGGGCTTGATGTCGCGGTGCAGGATGCCCATCCGGTGCGCGGTCTCGACGGCGCCCGCCACCTGGATCGCGATCTCCATCGCCTTCGACGCCGTCAGCAGCCGCTTGGCGATCCTCGCCCCCAGGTGCGCGGTGCCGCACTCCTCCATCACGAGGAACGGGCGCCCGTCGGCGGCCACGCCGGCCTGGAAGACGCTGACGATGTTGGGATGGCTCGACAGCTTCGCCATGAGGTTCGCCTCGGCGTCGAACGCGCTCGCGCCGCCCCCGTGCAGCACCTTGACGGCCACCTTCCTGCCCAACGCGTCCTGGTAGCGGAACACGTCGGCGAAACCGCCGCCGCCCAGCCAGTCGAGGTAGACGAATCCGGGCAGGTCAGGGGGCGTGGTGCGCTGCGCCATGTCAGGGCGTCCCCTCGAGGTGGATGAACAGCCCCTTCCCCAGGTCGATCAGGTCTCCCGGGATGAGCGGCACCGCGGTGTCGGGGAGCCGCACCGCCGGCTTGCCGTGCCGCCTGAGGTAGGTGCCGTTGCTGCTCCTCAGGTCCTGCACCATCACCCTCCAGCCCTCCATGAGGAAGGCGAGGTGGGTGCCCGAGACGTGCGCGTGCGGCAGCGCGAGCAGCCTCGGCGCCTCGTCGAGCGTCAGCGCCGTCGACTTCGGGTTGCGCCCCGCGATGATCGGTCCCTTCAGGGCAACGGTCTCGCCGCCCTCGACGCGCACGTAGCCCAGCGGCGGGCGCTCGGTCATGCGCGCCTCCCCGGACACCGCCGACTCGCACACGAAGCAGGTCGCGCGCTCCGGCGGGTTGGGGTGGCCGCGGTCGCAGAACCTGGCGAGCACGAGCGGCCCGGCGTCCGCGCGCAGCTCCGGCCCCACCTCCTCGTCCACGACGGTGTCGTCGAACAGCTGCCCGTCCGCGGGTGTCGGCACGTCGACGCCGCTCTCCGCGACCGACGGGTCCCACAGCGAGTAATAGGGATTCGGCGCCGGGGCCTCGGCGGGCTCGTCCTCGGCCGGCTCCTGCACCGCGGTGTAGCCGGTGCGCGTCCGGTCCGGGTCCGGCTCGGCCATCTCCGCCGGCGGCGCCTCCGCCGCCCCGCAGAACTCCCCGCGCTCCACGCCGGATCCGGTGAGCACCGCGTCGGCCACCGGACCGCTCGGGAGGTCGTCGACGGCGTCGCCGAGGCGGATCGCCTCGGGCAGCGGCAGCACCCGCTCGGCCCAGGTGGTCACGCCCTCGCCCGACACCTCCTCGAGCGCCCCGCCCACCTGCGCCCGGACGGGGACAGGCCCGCGCACCGCGATGTGGCAGCGGTCCGCGGAGAAGACCGCGACGGCGAAGGTGGGGAGGTCGAGGAAGCCGGCCTCCGCGGACTCCGCGAGCGCCTTGAGGAACGTGCCGAGCTGCGAGTCCCGGTGCAGGCGCGTCCAGATCCGTTCGGCCGCGCGCAGCCCCACCGCCGCGTCCACGAGCGCGATGCCCCCGGGCCAGGCGATGACGATGTCGTCGCCGGCGGTCCACCGCGCGGTCTGCCGGGTCATGACGCCTCCTCTTCGCGAAGGGTGTCGTCCGTGCCGGAGGGGGCGGTGTCGATGGCGCCCGACGGGGAGTGCGCCGACGTCGACACCAGGCCCGTGCACTCCACGACGACCACGGTCACGTTGTCGCGGCCGCCCGCCTGGAGCGCGGCCTGCACGAGCGCGCGCGACGACTCCCGGGCGTCCGCGGTGGAGAGCAGGATCGCGGTGATCAGCTCCGGCGTGACCTCGTTGCCCAGGCCGTCGGAGCTGAGCACGATCCGGTCGCCGACGAGGGCGGGGATCAGCCACTGGTCGGCCACCGGCCGGCTGAGGCCCGCGCCGAGCGCCCGCGTGATCACATTGCGCGCGACGGCGGGGTCGCCGCGCCGCGCGGCCGCGGAGTGGTCGACGCTGATCTGGGTGAGCTCGCCGTCGCGCAGCAGGTGCGTGCGGGAGTCGCCGATGTTGAAGACCAGCCAGCAGGGCAGGCCCCCCTGCTGGGTCAGCCCGACCCCGGTGAGGGTCGACCCGGGCCTGCGCCCGTCCGCGTGCAGGCCGGACACCGTCGACGCCGCCCGCGCCACCGCGTCCACCAGCAGGTCGGGGGTGAGCCAGCGCCGGCTGGACAGCCCGGAGAAGGCGTCCACGACGGCCCGCGAGGCCAGCTCGCCGTCCGAGTGGCCGCCCATGCCGTCGGCCACCAGGAACACCGGCGGCGCCGTGAGGTAGGAGTCCTCGTTGGCTCCGCGCACCAGCCCCTGGTGCGACGCGGCGCCGAACGCGACCTCGAGCTGGGGCTCGGTCACCGCGGCACCCGCAGCGATCGGCCGCCGAAGTGCACGACCACGCCGGCGGGCAGCTCGTGCACCTGCTGCGGGGCGACCTTGGCCAAGCCCTCGTCGAGCTCCACGGAGACGCCGTTGGTGGCACCCACGTCGACGAAGCCGACGCCGGATCCGGAGGGGACGAGAACGAGATGGGTCTTCGACATCCGCATCGACGCGTCCTGCACCTGGACCGGCCGCGCCTGCGGGTAGGCGGCGGGAGGGACGGGGTTGCGGCCCAGCACCACCGGCCCGTCGACGCGGATCTCCTGCCCGTCGTCGAGCACGACGACGAGCGTCCGGTCCTCCTCCGGCTCCACCACCGTGCGGTCGTCGAGGAACGACGCGGCCGGGGCGACGACGGGGGGCGCCGCGAACGGGGGCGGAACGGGGGCCGCCTGCGCCGCGGCAGGGGGCGCGAAGGGGTTAGCGGCCGGCGCCGGCGGGGCCACCGGGGGCGCGGCGGCGGGCTCCTGCTCGTCGGGGCGCGCCCAGGGGTTGGGCGGCGCGAAGGGGCTGGCGGCAGGGGCGGCCGTCGGCGCGGGCGGGGCGGCCGGGGATGGGGGTGGCGGGGCCGCCGGGAACGCGGGCGGCGGAACGACCGGGGGCGAGGGCGGCGCCGGCATCGCGACCGGGGTCACGGCGGGGACCGGCGGGCCGGGGTAGCCCTGGCCGGCCTGGGCCGCGCGCACCGACGAGCGCTCGACAGCGACCACGCCGAAGGCCCGGTCCAGCCAGTGCTGCCCGTCGCGGTAGGTCACGACGAGCGAGATCGTGCCGATGCCGAGGGTGGCGCCCTCGAACACGGACTGCACCACCAGCTTGAGGAGGTACTGGAGCTTGCCGTCCTCGCCCGTGGGCACCTGGATCCAGAACTGGCCGAGCAGCCAGGGGCCGATCGTCGTCGACTTCACCAGGATCAGGAAGATGTCCATGACGCCGACGGCGATGCTCAGCACCACGGCGATCAGCACCGCTGCCCAGGCGGGCTGCCGGATGTAGCCCGTGGCCGCGGTCTCGCCCAGCGGCAGGAACATGATCGCGTAGATCGCGACGCCGATCGCCGCGTTGATCACGCGGCCGGCGATGCGCCGCCCGAGGCCCACCGGATCCGCGGTCACCGGACCGAACTGTCCACTCATGCGTGCTCCTTCGTCTCCTTCGGCCTTCTCCTGGCCAACGCAGCTTCGGTGGGTCGCCTTCTCAGCGAGCGTAGCGATACCAGCGCCGGGAGACGCCGGTACCACGGAACTTGGGCCAGGAGCGCCTTCGTCGTCCCCGGCACCGCCTCCCAGGCGGCGTCGCGGTGGCGCTCGTCGGGCGCGACCGGCCCGAAGACCGCGGCGTCGATGTCGGCGGCCAGCGGCACGAGCGGCACGGCGGGGTAGGCCTCCTGGAGGCCGGCGGCGGCCTCGCGGCGGGTGACGGTGGACGGCGCCTGGTGGCCGAGGTCGCGGGCGCGGTCGACGATCTCGTCCCACGCCCCCGACACCTGGTCCGCGGCCGTCCCCCGCGTCCGCCGCCTGGCGGCGCGGCGCGCCTTGAGCGCGAGGATCGCCAGGAAGGGCAGCGAGACGAGGGCCGCGCCGCCGACGACGGCCCCCGCGATCAGGAGCAGCAGGAGCAGGCCGGACTCCGACTCGTCCTCCTCGTCGACGTCGGCCGCGTCCTCGTCGGCGATCACGGGCTCGTCGGGCAGCCGCTCCGGCGGGTTGGGCGGCGGGTCGACCTGCGGCTTCGGCTTGGGCTTCGGCTGCGGCACCTCGGTCTGGGGCACCTTGTCGCGGTCGGGGGTCGGGTCGAAGCCGACCCAGCCCGCCCCGTCCAGGTTCGCCTCCACCCAGACGTGCGCCTCGGTCCCCGTGACCTCCCACACGTCGCTCGGGGCCGGCCCGTCCAGCGGGTGGAAGCCGAGGACCACCCGCACCGGGATGCCCAGCTGGTGCGCCATCAGCGCCATCGCGGTGGCGTACTGCTCGTCGTCGCCGATCCACTGCGAGGCGGTGAACATCGACGTCAGCCGCTCGCGATTGTGCCCGGAGCGCGACGTGCCGTCGGACCCGTCGGAGTAGTAACCCTCGCCCCGCAGCCGCTCCGCGATGATCGTCAGCTGGTCGTAGGCGCTGGTGGCCTCCGCCGTCCAGTCGGTGGCGAGGCCGACGAGCACATCGGGCGCCTGGCTGACCTCGGCCAGCGGTGCCGCGCCGACCCCCGCGGTCGCGAACCCTGCCCGCTGCTCCTCGGTGTGCGGGACGATCGGCTGGGCGCGGGTGTCGAGCGCCGCGCCCTCCGCGAACCTGGCGGTGGTCAGCGGCTGGCCGGTGGCCCGGTTGACGTGGAGGCCCTTCGCCAGCGGCCGGGCGCGGTCGCCGTCGAAGCTCAGCCAGGTCGGCAGCCCCGCGGTGGGCAGCCACACGTCGTCGTAGCCGACGGCCTCCACCCGCGTCTCGCGGGTCTCCCCCTCCACGGTGAGGGGCAGCTCGCGGCCCGAGCGCACGAACTGGCCCGCGTCCCGGGACACGGTGAACACGTTGCCGTCGAAGGTGTCCATCACGGCGAGCCGGAGGCGCGCGCCCTCGGGCATCCCCTGGACCCGGAAGAGCACCTCGTCCTTCTCGGTGAGCTCGTAGAGCCGGTACTTCATCAGCGGGCTCGGGTACTCTTGCAGGTTCAGCGGGGGCACGACGTCGTCGCGCAGCACCTGCCGGTTGACCCGGTCCTCCGCGGACACGTTGGCGGCGACGGCGACGCCGGCGGCCAGCGCGATCACCGCGGCCGCCGCGACGACCTTGAGCGTGGCCCGAGAGACGCCCTTCTCGCGGCGCACCAGGAACTGCGCGCTCGCCGAGCGGTGCGCGGCCAGCCGATGCGCGGTCGCCCAGGCGAGGATCCCCGCCCCCAGCGCCGCGCCCAGCCACACGGCGGTCGGCGCGGCGCGCACGCCGAAGGCGATGGCGAACGCGAGCCAGCATGGGGCGACGAGGAGCGGCAGGAACACCGCCCGGGTGGCGCGGGCGAGCCCGACGGCGACGGTCCCCGCGAGCAGGCCGGCCAGCAGGGGCACGGCGGCGGGGCCGGCGAAGTCGCCCGCGGGGGTGGCCACCGTCAGCAGGTCGCGCCAGCCGAAGGGGATCAGCAGCGCCAGCTCGCGCAGCGTCTCGAGGCTCGGCAGCACGCCGAGGACGGTGGTGTCCGGCAGCGCCAGCGGCCCGCCGACCAGGAAGTAGGCGGCCAGCAGCGCGAGCGCCCAGAGCGCGATCGACCAGCCGAGGCCCACCGCGGCCAGCGCGATCCCGGCGCCGAGCGTGACGCCGACGGCGGAGGCCAGGTAGCCGGCGGGCCCGCCGAACGTGGGCTGGAAGGCGACGACGCCGGGCAGCAGCAGCGCCCAGGCGCCGACGACGCGGGGCCAGGACGGCGGCGGGACGAGGCGCCGCCTCACCGGAGGCTCCTCAAGGCGACCGGGAGGTCGGCGAGGGCCGCGACGTCGAGCACGATCAGGTCGCCCACCCGGCGCCGGGCGAGGCCGAGGCTCGCCGCGCAGCGCACGGCGAAGGGGTACACCGCCGCGGGCAGCGCCAGCTGGGCGGCCCGCAGCGTGGCCGGGTCGGCCGCGCCGGTGACGAACGCGCCGACCGAGGCACCCGGGATGTTGGCCGCCAGCACCGCAAGCTCGCGCTGGCCGCGGCCCTTCGCGACGAGCTCCACCCCCGACAGCCGGTCGAGCAGGCCCAGCGCGTGGGGAAAGGCCAGCTCGCCCGCCGACGTGAGAACGGAGACCTGGCGCTCGTCGCGCAGCGCGGACACCGCCAGCGAGCCGACGGTGGAGACGGCCAGCTCGAAGTCGTCCGGGGTCTCGTAGTCGGACGCGACGGTGGAGAGCATCAGCACGAGGTGGGCGCGCATCGTCTCCTCGAACTGGCGCACCATGAGCCGTCCCGTGCGGGCGGTGGTGCGCCAGTGCACGGCCCGGCGGTCGTCGCCCGGGGTGTACTCGCGCAGCGCGTGGAAGGACACGTCCGACGACGAGAGGTTGGTGGTGGTGATGCCCTCGACGTCCTTCAGCATGCCGATGGCCCCGGCCTCGACGTGGGCGATCCGCGGATGGATGTAGAGCTCGGTCGCGGGCGTGAGGATCTTGTTGCGGCTCACCGCCCCGATCGGGTCGGCCTGCACCGAGCGCACGGGCCCGAGCGTCACGATCCCGCGCCTGCGCGTGGGAATGGCGAACATCTCCTCGTGCTCGTCGTCGGGGGCGAGCGTGCCGACGCGGAAGGCGGCCACTGCATTGCCCACCGGCAGCTCCATCGTGGTGGGAGCCGAGCTCCTCCCCCCGCCCGCGGTCACGAGCACGCGGCCGATGGCCTCGTCGCCCGCCTGGACGCGCGGCCGGTGCAGCTCAAGCAGCACGTCGTGCTCGCGCCGTCGAAGGATCGACGCCGCGGCCACCGCTAGCACGACCGCGGCCATCACGCCCAGCGCGCGGAACTCGAGCCATCCCCGGCTCCAGCCGATCCAGGCCGCGGCGGCGCCGCCGAGCAGCAGCACCCAGCCGATGGGGGTGATGCTGGCGACGGCGGGGTGCCGGGCGAGGCGTCGGGCGCGGGCGACCAGCCAGGCCGTCGCCCGGCGCAGCCGCGAGAGGAGGGCGGTCGTCACGGGTCAGGAGGCCATCCGGTTGGCGGGGGCCTCGACCTGGGCGAGCACCCGCGCGACGACGTCGGTGGCCGTCGTTCCCGCGAACTCGGCCTCCGGGGTCAGGATGAGGCGGTGGGTCCACACGCAGCCCGCCAGCTCCTTGACGTCGTCGGGCAGCACGTAGTTGCGCCCGTGGGCCGCGGCCCACACCCGGGCGGCCCGCACCATGGCGATCGCGCCGCGGGTGGACACCCCGATGTGCGTGTCGGCGTCCTCGCGGGTGGCCTCGACCAGCGCCTGGGTGTAGTCCAGCACGGCGGCGTCGACGTAGTTGTCGCGCACCGAGTCGATCATCTCCGCCACCGCGGCCTGCGCGATGACGGGCTGCAGGAGGCGGGACCGGTCGGGCTGGGCCGAGCCGCCGAGCACCTCCACCGCCGCCGCCCGGTCGGGGTAGCCGACGGAGGTCTTCATCAGGAACCGGTCGAGCTGGGCCTCGGGCAGCTTGTACGTGCCCGCCTGCTCCACCGGGTTCTGCGTGGCGATCACCATGAAGGGCCGCTCCGTCGAGTGCTGCACGCCGTCGACGGTGACGTGGGACTCCTCCATCACCTCCAGCAGCGCCGACTGGGTCTTCGGCGACGCGCGGTTGATCTCGTCGGCCAGCACGATCGACGCGAAGATCGGCCCGGCGTGGAAGTTCCACTGCCCGGTGCGCTGGTCGTACATCGTGATGCCGGTGATGTCCGAGGGGAGCAGGTCGGGCGTGAACTGGATCCGGTTGTGCGAGCCGTGCACCGAGGCCGCGATGGCCCTGGCCAGCGCCGTCTTGCCCGTGCCGGGCGCGTCCTCGAGCAGGAGGTGGCCCTCCGCCAGCATGCAGGTCAGCGCCAGCCGGATCACCGGCGCCTTGCCGAGCAGGGCATGGCCGACGTTGTCGGTCAGGCGGCCGAACATGTCGGCGAAGAACGCCGCGTGCTCCGGGGTCATCGTCATGGGTTCGTTCCTTCTTGGTCGAGGCCGTCAGTCGTAGTAGCAGTCGCCGCTGATGTCGCCGCGCTCGGTGAATCCAGCCCACCCGATGGCGTAGGCCATGTTGGCGCGCAGCCAGCCGTAGCCGTCGCCGTCGACCCGCATCCGGGGGTAGTGGTGGTTGCCCTTCGAGCTGACGACGTGGCACTCGACCATCTTGTCCGGGTACCAGTCCTGGAGCTCGATGACGTACTCGTTGCACCCGTCGGGGGCGTTGATGTCGGACGGGCAGGTCACGCCGCGGGTGCCGGTGCGCTCCCGCGCCGTGCCCTTGCCCCGGGTCGAGGCGCTGGCGCTGGCCTCGCTGGCCTGGCCCTCGCTGTTGGTCACCGTCACGGTGATGCCGAAGCTCTGGCTGGGACCGGTGCCGACCGTGGCGCTGCCGGACCGGTCCGTCGAACCGTTGGGCGAGCCGTCGACCCCGGACACCGAGACCGCGACGGTGACCGGGCGCCCGTTGCTGCTCGACGGCGCCTCCCAGGCCACGCGCACCCGGCCGGTCGAGGTCCGGGCCGCCGACACCGTCGGCCGGTTCGGCGGCGAGTAGGCGTTGACGGTCGCGGTGACGGCGGGGCCCTCGGCGGTCTCGCCGTCGATGGTGCTGATGGCCCTCAGGCTCACCCGGACGTCGTCGCCCAGCGCGAAGGCCGAGCTGTTTACCACGTCGCCGGCTCCGACGGTGCCGCTGGCCCCGCCCTCGCTCCACCGGTAGGAGATCTCGCCGGACCGCGCGCCGTTGCCCGCCGCGGCGCCGAAGTCGAACCGCGCCCGGGTGCCGTCGCCGGTCGGCGTGAGGCGGAACCCGGTCGGCGCGCCCGGGGGCTGGAAGGCGCGCACGGCGTTGGACGCCGGGGACCAGTCGCTCCAGTCCTTCGACTTGTTGGTGGAGCGCACCTCGAAGGTCTTGTCCTCGGTGCCGACGTCCATCGTCACCACGGAGGAGGTGGCCGCGCCGTCGTAGAGCACGCCGTCGGTGCCGCGCTGGCGCATCTGGTACCGGAAGCTGGAGTCGCCGTTCGGGTTGCCGGGGGCCGCCCAGGACACGGTCGCGCGGGGCGCGACGCCGGCCGCGGCCTTGTCCTTTGCCACCGCCGGGGCGCCCTGGTTCGACGGCGCCCCCGCCGGGATCTCCGGCGCGGACGCCGGACCCTTCGGCGCGGTGACCCGGGGGTCCCGCTCGGTGAGCGTGTTGTGCGCCGTCAGGGTGAACGTGTACGCGGTGCCGTTGGCCAGGTTGTTCCACTCCATCGACGTCCCCGAGACCACCTGCTGCGTCCGCCCCGAGGCGTCCGCGGGCATGATCTCGACGGTGTAGCTGGTCACCGGCGACCCCCCGTCGGGGACGGTCGTCGCGGCCCAGGTGAGGTCGATGGCGCGGTCCCCGAACGCCGCGACGGGCGCGACCGGGGTGTTCGGGACGGCGTCGACGAAGATCTCGTTGCTGGGGGCCGAGGCCGCTGAGTCGTCGATGTCGCCCTCCGCGACCCGCGCCGCGACCGTGAACGTGTAGGTGTTGTTGTTGGCGAGCGTGTCGATGTCGCAGCTGGTCTGCAGGCCGCAGTCCTTGCTGCCACCGCCCCACGACACGGTGAAGCCGTCTGGCTTGCCGCCCCTCCACCCGGAGTGCGACCAGGTCACGCGCGCCGTCTTCGAGCCGACGGCGTCCGCGGTCACGTTGGTGGGCGCCATGGGCACGTCCTTGACCACCACGCGGATGGTCCCGGTGCGGTGGCGACTGGAGTCCCTCGTCGCGTCGGCGACGGTGTAGCTCACCACCACGTCCTCGGCCGAGTCGCCGTTCACCCCCGAGGATGTGGGCGTGACGGTGATCGCCAGCCCGCTGGCCGTCACCGTCGCGCTGCCGGCGACGCTCGGCTCGCCGACCAGCTCCAGGTCGCCGCCCTGGTCCGCGAACGGGTTGGTCACCACGTCGGCAAGGTTGAACGTCGTGGCGACGCCCACGCGCCCCTCGGGCTCCGTGATGTCGGTCACCGACATCAGCGGCCGCGTGGAGCGGGTCACGGTGACGGGAAGCGTCATCTGCAGCGGGTCCGTGCTGCCGTCGTGGACCGAGACCACGATGCTGCCGGTGGTGCCCACGGGGGTGTCGGCGGGGACGGAGACGGCCAGGTCCTGGCCGCCGACGGAGGCCTCCACGCCGTCGGAGGAGGAGACGACGGCGAACACCATCCTCTCGTTGTCGCCCGGGTCCGGGTCCTCCACCATCGCGCGGAGCGAGACGCTCACCGGATCCTCGCCGGGCGCGACGGTCACCTCGCCGGGGCGCAGCTCCGGCGGGAAGAGGCCCGACGACTCGACCGTGATCGGCAGGCTCAGCGTCGCCCTCAGGCCGCGCGGGTCGTCGACGGTGTCGCCGTCGGTCACCTCGAAGGTGACCGACGTGGCCGCGTGGTACAGCACGTCGGGGGTGAAGGAGATCGTGGTGTCGTCGCGCACGGTGAGGCCGCCGTCGGGCTCGGTCGTGCTGCCGCCCGGCCCGGCCACGACCGAGTCGACCGCCGTCAGCGTCGCCCTGTGGCCGGCGCGGGTCAGGACGTACTCGTCCAGGTCGATGGTGAGCGTCTCCCCGCCCTTCACCACCGCCGGGACCTTCGCGGGGTTGAGGATCGGGGCCATCTGGGCCGCGCCGGGGACCACGATCGCGGCCCGCGCCGTCATGCCGTCGGGGTCGGTCACGGTGTAGAGGACGATCTGCCGCTCGTCGGCCACCGGCACGGTGACGACGCCGCCCGCCACCGTCGCGGGCTCCTCGACCTCGACCTCGAGGTCGGCGACCACGCCGTCGGGGTCCGCGTCGTTGACGAGGACCTCCACGTCGACCGCCTCGAGGTCGGCGATCGCGTCCAGGGGCACGTAGTCGTCGCGCGCGACGGGCGCCACGGGCGGCGCGTTCTCGTCGACGGTGACCGTGACGACGCCCACCACCGGCGCCCCTCCCCCGTCGGTGATGCGGTAGTACAGCTGGTAGACGCCCGGCTCGGTCGGGGTGAGGAGGGAGACCTTCTGACCAACGATCGACGCCTCGGGCGTCCAGCCGTCCTCCACGGGCTCGACGGAGTCGGCCACGATCGAGATTTTGTCGCCGTCCGGGTCGACGTCGTTGACGGTCACCGGGATCTCCAGCCGCGTTCCGGGCCGCGCCGCGATCTCGTCGGGCACCGCCACGGGCGCCTGGTTCTTCTCGGGGGCGGGGGCCACGCCGACGCGCACGACGCCGTCGGCCGCCGCGCCGAACCGGTCGGTCACGCGGTAGCTGAAGGTGTCGGTGCCGGGGTCCACCCGCGACGCGGTGTAGACGAGGTAGTTGCCCTCCACCTCGACCGATCCCCGCTTGGGTCCGACGGCGCCCGTGCCGAGCAGCTCGACCGAGTCGCCGTCGGGGTCCACGCCGTCCATCGGGATGGGGATCCGGGTGGTCATGCCCGCGAAGGTGCGGCCGGTCACCGGGCGCGGCGCCGGCTTCCTGTTGCTGTCGTCGAAGCCCTTGATCGAGATGGTCACGGTGGACGAGGCCACGTTCTTCTGCGAGTCGGACACGGTGTAGATGGCCTCGGCGGTGCCGGCCTCGGGGCCTGCCCGGAAGCGGACCTGGTCTCCCGAGAGGAAGAACTCGCCGAGCGCCGGGTCCGAGCGCACGTCGAGCTCGGGGAGCAGGCCGATCGGCAGGTCGGAGGGCGAGTAGTCGTTGGTCAGCACGTCCACCGTCACGATGTCGCCAGCCCGCACCACGGTGGTCTCCGGCAGCGCCACCGGGGGCTGGATCTCGGACTGGGCCGCGAGGGGGACGACGAGCACCGACGCCGTCGCGCTGGCGTGGCCGTTGCTGACGGTGTACTCGAAGGTCTGCGGCTCCTCGATCCCCGCGGGCGCGGTGACGCGCAGCAGCGAGTGGCGCACCACCTCGACGTTCAGGCCCTCGGACGAGCCCATGGACACGCCCTGGATGACGAGCACCCCGCCGGCCGGGTCGAAGTCGTTGACCAGCGGCTCCACCACGACGACGCCCGTCGCGGACATGAGCGCGAGGTCGTTCTCGGCCGCGGGCTGCTCCGAGGCCCCCTCCGGGTCGGTCACGTCCACCCGGATCTTGCCCTTGCTGTTGTTCGGCCCGTCGCTGATGGAGTAGACGATGGTCTGGGTTCCCGGCGCCGAGGCCGTGAACTGGGCCGTGCCCTCGACGTAGTCGGGCTTCAGCTCCACCCCGGGCGCCGTCGCCCCCAACTCGACGAGGCGCAGCTCGTCGCCGTCGGGATCGGTGTCGTTGGACAGCGGGCGCAGCGTGATCGTCTCGCCCGCGTTAGCGACGAAGTGGTCGTTGTTGGCCACCGGGGCGGCGTTCGAGCCGCCCGGCATGATCTGCACCACCAGCTCGTCGGTCGTCGACTCGGTGCCGTCGCTCACGGTGACGGCCACCGAACGCCTGCCGGGGCTGCCGGTGCCGAGGTCACGCACGGAGACGTAGCCGTCGGGGCGCCAGGTGACCGACATGCCGTCGTCGCCGACGGCGTTCTCCAGGAAGATGGCGTCGCCGTCGGGGTCGACCCAGTCGGGAAGCACCGAGTACTCGGCGGACGCCCGCTCGCCCACCTGCACGGTGTTGGAGCGGACCTTCCTCGGCGCCGTGTTCGCGCCCTTCGGCGAGAGCGTCACGGTGACCTTCGCCTCGTTGCTGAGGTCTGTGCCGTCGAAGGCCCGGTAGGTGAACGACAGCCTGCCGGAGGCGTTCGGCGGCGCCTCGATCCGCGCGGCCCTTCCCTCCTTGGCGAGGGTCACGGGCGCGTCGCCGCCCGTTATCACGGCGGTCAGGACGTCACCGTCGACGTCGATGTCGTTCAGCAGCAGCGGAAGCGTGGTGGCGACGCCGGGCCGGGCGCCCAGCTCGTCGTCGTTGGCCACCGGCGGGTGCTGCTCGTCGGAGAACTCCTGGAGCCGGGAGAGCTCCGTCTCGTCCGACTCCTCGGACTCCTTGTCCTCCTCCTCCAACTGCTCGAGGTGGTTGCTGATGAGGTCCCAGTTGTCGACCCTGAGCATGGACTCCAGCGGCAGGTACACCGCGCCGGTCGCCAGGTCGTTGATGACGAGGACCTTGCGGTTGGCCCTGAACACCGGGCTCGCGGCCTTCGCGAGTTCCGGGAACTGGGCGGCCTCGTTCAGCTCCGCGTCCTTGCAGTCGCGCACGTAGTAGCCGGACCTCGCCCACAGGCCGTACGCGCAGCCGTCGAGCTGGACGGGCCGGGCCGGGGATCCGCTGGGCACGTCGACGGCAGACGGCGAGCCGCCGCCCAGGGGCACGCGCCACAGCGCGCCGCCCGACGCCAGGAGCACCTCCGGGGCGCTCGCCGACGGCTGCTGCAGGACGGCGCCGTCGACGCCGGCCAGCTCGACGGCGCGGTCCACCGTCCGCACGGTGCCCTGGTCGAATGCGACGAGGGTGTCGCCGACGACGGTGAGCGACGCGGCGTCGGACAGCTCCGCGCCCAGCGAACCGGCCTCCTCGAGGACCGCCTGCTCGCCGAACCCGGTCACCGAGCGCACCACGCCGTCGGCGGTCACGACGAAGGCGTCGCCGCCGACCCCGACCGCCACGCGCGGCGCGTCGAGGTCCTCCGCGGCGGGGTCGGCTTGGGGGTTGAACCCGCCGACCCCCTCGAGGCTGGTCGCCCAGACCTTGCCCTCCTCCTCGTCGGCGAACAGGACCGTGTCGTCGCCGTGGGCGTACGTCACGCCCGTGACGGAGGTCTCGTTCGCGAGCGCGACCGACGCGGTGTCGAGCTGCTGGACGAGGTCGGCGCTCGTCACCATCACGTTGTTGCCGTACTGCGAGAGGTCGAAGCCGGGCGAGGGCACCCTCAGCCCCCCGTCGAGCGTGCGCGACTGGTAGTTCAGGTGCCCGGCGAGCAGCTGCGCGCCGTTGCTCACCCAGACCCCGCCGTCGTTGAGCTCGACCTCGGCCGCCGGCACGCCGTCGTGGACGAACGCGAGGATGCCGACGGCCAGCGCGACCGCGCCGACGCCGACGGTCTCGGCTCGCCTCCTCCAGCTCACGCCCACAGCACTCCTCACAGACTTTCCCAGGGCAACCCTGCCACACGCGTCCGACAGGCAACAGGGGTCGTCCAACCCATATGGGGCTACGAAACGCTCCCTGCCTCGACGCGGAAGCGGCGCGCGGCGGGGAAGTCGGGCACGTCGGCGCCGACCGCGGCGGTGATCAGGACCTGCTCGGCGTCGGCGACCGCGCCCGCGAGGCGCTCGCGGCGCGCCGTGTCCAGCTCGGCGAACACGTCGTCGAGGACCAGGACGGGTTCGACGCCGTCGTCGCGCACGAGCATGAAGCCGCCGAGGCGCAGCGCGAGCGCCAGCGACCACGACTCGCCGTGCGAGGCGTAGCCCTTCGCCGGCAGCGCACCGATGCTCAGCTCGACGTCGTCGCGCTGCGGACCGACCAGCGTCACCCCGCGCTGGATCTCGTCGCGCCGTCGCGCCTCCATCGCGTCCAGCAACGCCAGCCGCAGCCCCTCCCGCACATCACCGCCGGGGTTCATGGGGCGAGTGAAGTCCAACCCGGTCTTGTAGGCAGCCTGGATCTGGTTGTTGACCGGGGCGATGGTCTCGTAGGCGCGCTGGGCGTGAGGGAGGACGTCGGCGAGGGTGTCGAGGCGGGCGTGGAGCAGCTCGGCGCCGATGGCCGCGAGCTGCTCGTTCCAGACCTGGAGGGTGACCTCCTCGTCGCCGCCCGTGGGAACGCGGGACCGGCCGGACATCGCCTTCAGCAAGGCGTTTCGCTGCCTCAGGACGCGGTCGAGGTCCAGCCGGACGCCGGCCATGCGCGGCCAGCGGGTCACGACGAGCGAGTCGAGCCAGGCGCGCCGGTCCGAAGGGTCACCGCGGACGATGGCGATGTCCATGGGCGAAAAGACGACGGTGCGCAGCGCGCCGACCAGGTCGCGCGGCCGCTGCAGCGGGGCGCGGTTGAGCCGCGCGACGTTCGACCTTCCGGTGGTGACCTCGAGTTCGAGCGTGATCAGCCGCGGGTCGTCGCGGCCGGCCTGCACGCGCGCCCGCAGCACCGCCGACTCGGCCCCGGCCCGGATCAGCGGCGCCGTCGACGACACCCGGTGCGACGACATGGTCGAGAGATACTCGACGGCCTCGACCAGGTTGGTCTTGCCCTGCCCGTTGGACCCGACGAACACCGTCACGCCGTCGGTCAGCTCGAGCGCCGCCGTCTCGTAGTTGCGGAAGTCGGTGAGCGACAGCTCGGTGACGAACACCGGCTAGGCGGAGGCCTCGACGGGGAGGCGCATCAGCATGATCACGTGCCGGTAGTCGGCGAGCGGGTCGGCGTCGATGCTTGCCAGGCCCATGATCAGGCACGGCTTGCCGGGGAGCGTGAACGAGAAGTGCGCGAAGGGGGCGTCGACGGCGGTCAGCGCGTCGAGCAGGTAGTGCGGGTTGAAGCCCGCGTCCGTGATCGACTGCTCGTCGCCGACGACGTCGACCTGCGCCTCCAGCGCCTCCGAGGCCTGCGCCTGGTCGCCGGTGGCGGCCTCGAGCGTGATGTGGTCCTCGTTGATGCGCATCCGCAGCGGCGTGTTGCGCTCGGCGACCAGCGCGACGCGCTTCACCGCGGCGAGCAGGTCCGCCGTCGCCACGCGGACGGAGACCGAGGCCTGCACGTCCATCAAGTGGCGCACCTTCGGGAACGACTGACTGAGCAGGCGCGTGGTCGCCTCGCGGGAGCCCTTGGCGCCCTCGCCGACGAAGCCGGCCAGGCCCTCGCCCTCGGCCTGGGTGGTCGACAGCGAGATGGTGACCGTCTCGCCGCTGGTCATCGACTTCGCGGTGTCGGCGAGCACCTTGCCGGGGACAAGCACGCTGCCCTCGACGTCGGGCGTCGCCGGGTTCCAGGTGAGCTCCTTGAGCGCCATGCGGTAGCGGTCGGTGGCCAGCAGCGACAGGTGCTCGCCGTCGATCTCCACCTTGATGCCCGTGAACACATTCAGCAGCTCGTCGCGGCCGGCGGCGACGAACACCTGGCCGACGGCCTTCTCGAACTCCGCGGCGTTGACGGCGCCGGTCTGGGTCGGCATGTCGGGCAGCGTGGGGTACTCCTCGACGGGCAGCGTCTGCAGCGTGAACCGCGCCTGGCCGCAGGTCAGCTCGACCCGGGAGTGGTCGGCGTGCAGCTCGACCGGCTTGTTCGGCAGCGACCGCGCGATCTCGTTCAGCAACCGGCCGGACACCAGCACGGTGCCCTCGTCGGTGACGTTGGCGGGGACGGTGACCTTCGCCGACGTCGTCGAGTCGAAGCTGCTGAGCGTCAGCCCGCTGGCGTCGGCCTCCAGCAGCATGCCGGCCAGGATCGGCGCCGTGGGCCGGTTGGGGAGGCTGCGCGCCACCCATGCCACGGCATCGGCCAACGCTTCGCGCTCAACTCGGATCTTCACGAGGCTCCCCTTTGAAAGTCGGTGTCGCCAGCATCATAGCGGGGGTTAGTCAACCGCGATCGACTCGATGACGCTCGCCCGCGCCGCCCTCCGGGCCGGGCCGACGGCGGCGAGGATGCCCGCGAGGGCGGCGCCGACGACGAACAGCCCGAGCAGCGCCCAGGGCACGCGCACGAGGTCGACGCCCGCATCGCGCAACAGCGACGCCAAGGAGTAGCCGAGCGCGAGGCCGAGCAGGACCCCAAGCGCGGCGCCGAGCAGCGCCACGATCACCGCCTCCAACGTGACCATCCGCCGCAGCTGCGGCCGGGTGAGGCCGACGGCGCGCAGCAGTCCGACCTCGCGCGCCCGCTCCATCACCGACAACCCCAGCGTGTTCACGATGCCGAGCACGGAGATCACGATGGCCAGCGCCAGCAGCGCGTAGATGGCGCCGAAGAGCTGGTCGAACTGGGCCACGCGCGCCCGGGCGAACTCCTCGACGTCCGAGACGGCCACCGTCGGGATCTCGGCAACGGCGTCGCGCAGCTGGGCGCGCACGGCCTCGCGGTCGGCGCCGCCGTCGAGGAAGACGGTGAGGCTGTGGATGCGGGAGGCGTCGGTGACCTTCGCGAACGACTCGGGGGTGACGACGACATCCCCGAGGCCGGGCGTCGCGCCGCCGTTGTGGACGCCGGTGATCAGCACGCGGGTCGCGCCCGTGGGGCCGGCGAGCTCCACCACCCGGCCGAGGCCCAGGCCGTTCGCGTGGGCGAACTCCGACGACACGAGCGCGGGCTCGGCGTCACCGTCGGCGTGCAGCGACCCGGCGACCACGCGCAGGCTGCTCGCCTGCTCGATGGCCTCCGCGGACGCCCCGCCCAGCTCGATGTCGTCGGTTCCGACGCGCGCGGGGCCGCGGAAGAACGGGTAGGCGGCGGCCACGCCGTCGATGCCCTCGACGGTGGTGGCGACGCGGGCGTCGAACGGCTCGTAGGCGACGGGCGCGATCACGAAGTCGCCGCGCTGATCGGCGGTGAGGCGGTGCTCGACCGACGCGGTGGTGCTCGCCGCGACGATGGCGACGGTGGTGACGAGCGCGACGCCGATCATCAAGGTGGCGGCCGTGGCGGCCGTCCGGCGGGGCTGGCGCACGGAGTTGACCTCCGCGAGCCTGCCGACCTCCCCGAACAGGCGCCGGAACACCCGGCCGCAGGCCCAGACCAGCGGCCGGCCGAGCGCGGCGGTGCCGAGCACGAGGCCGACGAGCAGCAGCACCGCGCCGATGCCGAGCCACACGAACGGCGCGTCGATGGGAAGCAGCACAGCGCAGACCACCGCGGCCGCGCCCAACTCCATCATCCCGATGCCGACGTACTGGGTGACGCCCTGCCGCTCCTGCCCCTTGTCGACCGAGGCGAGCGCCTCGACGGGGCGCGTCGCGGAGGCGCGGCGGGCGGGCCAGAGGGCGGCGAGCAGCGTGATCACCACGCCGACGCCGTAGCCCGCGGCGACCGCCTGCCAGCTGAAGCGCGGCGTGACCGAGCCGAGGTCGAGGCCGAACGCGCGCATCCCTCCGAGGATCCCCCACGCGAGGCCGTAGCCGACGAGGAGGCCGACGGTCGCGCCGATCAGGCCGACGACGAGGGCCTCGGCCAGCACCGCCGTCAACACCTGGCGCCGGGTCGCGCCGACGGCGCGCAGCAGGGCGAGCTCGCGGGCGCGCTGCGCGATCAGGATCGAGAACGTGTTGAGGATCAGCAGGGAGGCGACGATCAGCGCGATCCCCGCGAAGACGAGCAGCAGGATGTTGACGAAGCCGAGCCCGACGTCGAGCTGCTCCGCCGTCCGGTCCGCGAGGGCCTCGGCGGTGGTGGCCTCGAAGCCGCTGGGGAGGACCTTGGCGACGGCGGTCGCCACGTCGGCCGGCGACGCGCCGGCGGCGGCCTGCACCCACATCCCGGTGTAGCCGTCCGCCCCCTTGATCGCGATGGCGCGGGCCTCGTCCAGCGTGAAGAACAGGTAGCTGGAGCCCGCGGTCGCGCCCGCTCCGTAGGTCCCCGTGCCCACCAGCCGGTAGGTGCGGATGCCGTCGAGCGGAGTGGAGACGCGGACGTCCTCGCCGACGGCGTAGCCGCCGCGCCGGACCGTGGCCGGGTCGATGGCGACCTCGTCGTCGGCCTCCGGGGCGCGGCCCTCGACGATGCGCGGGCCGGTCAGGCCGCCCGCCGCGGGGGTGTCGTGCCAGTTGGTCGCGACGCCCGGGGTGCCGGGGAAGGCGAGCAGCGACCCGTCCTTGGCTAGGGGAAACACGCTGTAGCTCGAGACGATCCCGGTGGCCCGCTCGACGCCGGCGACCGCGCCGACCTCATCGGCGTCGTCCTGGCTGAGCAGCCGCGGCGTGGCAAGCGACTCGATGCCCGCGCCCTCGGCGATCACGTTGACGTCGCCGAAGGAGCCCTTCAGCAGTGAGTCGAAGCCGTCGCGCAGCATCGCCGTGAACACCAGCGAGCCTGCGACGAAGGCGACGCCGAGCACGATCGCCAACGCGCTCAGCGAGAGGCGCAGCTTGCGTGCCCAGAGGGACTTGGCTGTGGCGCGGAGCATGCGGTCAGTCCAGGAGGGCGCGGCGCGCGATGGAGCGCTCGGCCGTCGTCTCGACGTCGTCCAGCCAGTCGTCGCGGCGCTCGGGGATCGATCCGCCGTCGCGGTAGATGCCGTCGGCCTCGGGCCCCTGCGGCGTGAACGGCGACGGGTACAGCCGTGCCATCGCGCGGAGCAGGTCCGAGTGCGAGGGGTTGCGCAGCTCGTCGACGATGCGGCCGTCGGAGAGGAAGACGGTGCGGTCCGCGTAGCTCGCCGCGTGCGCGTCGTGGGTCAACATCACCACCGTCTGGTTGAACTCGTTGACGCTGCGACGCAGGAAGGTGAGGACCTCGGCGGCCGACGTCGAGTCGAGGTTGCCGGTGGGCTCGTCGCCGAAGACGATGTCCGGCCGGTTCATCAGCGCCCGCGCGCAGGCCACGCGCTGCTGCTGCCCGCCGGACAGCTCCGATGGCTTGTGCGTCAGCCGGTCGCGGAGGCCGAGGACGTCGACGATCCGGTCGAACCACTCCTCGTCGACCGGCTTCCCCGCGATCGACAGCGGCAGGACGATGTTCTCGCGCGCCGTCAGCGTCGGGACGAGGTTGAAGGCCTGGAACACGAAGCCGACGCGCTCGCGGCGGAGCTTCGTCAGCGGCGTGTCGGCCAGGGAGCCGACGGCGGTGTCGCCGAGCCAGACCTCCCCGGACGTCGGGGTGTCGAGCGCGGCCATGAGGTGCATGAGCGTCGACTTGCCGGACCCGGACGGGCCCATGATCGCGGTGAACTCGCCCTGGACGATGTCGAAGTCGACCCCGTCGAGCGCCGTCACGACGGCATCGCCGGAGCCATAGGTCTTGGTGAGGCCCTTGGCCCGAGCTGCAACGGTCACGCGCTCAACCGTATCAGCGGCGCATCGGCCGTAGAGGTTCCGCTTAACCTTCCTTTCACCAGGCACGTCGACGCTCCGTGAGCGCAGCTCACCGAGCGTGTTTCCCACAAGCGTGACTTTGAAGGTCTTTAAGGTAGTTGTCTTCTAGAACTAGTAGTAGGCCCTGTTGACGCCGTGGATAACCGACGTCCCTCCTTGTCAGAGCAGAATTGGGGTTGTGGACGACGTGTGGACGAACCCGGAACTACACGGGGAGGATCTGTGGACGGTTCTCAGGTCCGAAGTTGTCCACAGCGCCGTCCACAGCCCAACAGTGAGGTTTATCCCCATCGCTGTGCACGGAACAACGCGCGCGATTGCTCTCGCTCGTCGCCCCCGTCGAGACCGGACCCGAGCCACCAACCCCAACCGGACTAGCGGGCTAAGACTGCTTGATCTGGTTCGTGAGTTCCGTCACCTGCGTGTACAGGGCCCGGTCGACGCCGATCTTCTCGCTGATCTTGCGGACGGCGTGCAGCACCGTCGAGTGGTCGCGGCCGCCGAACTTGGCGCCGATCTTCGGCAGCGACAGGTCCGTCAGCTCCCGGCAGAGGTACATGGCGATCTGGCGCGCCGAGGCGATGTTGGCGACGCGGCTGCTGCCGGTCAGGTCGTCGTGCGTGATGCCGAAGTAGCGCGCGGACGAGTCCATGATCGTCTGCGCGTCGACGGGTGCCGCGTCCTGCGGCATGAGGTCGTTGAGGACCTCCTCCGCGAGCGCGACCGTCATCTCCTGCTGGTTGAGGCTCGCGAGCGCGGCGACGCGGGTGAGCGCGCCCTCCAGCTCGCGGATGTTCGTGGTGATGCGTGACGCGATCAGCTCGAGCACCTCGGAGCCGGCGGTCAGGCGCTGGGAGGCGACCTTCTTCCGGAGGATCGCGATGCGCGTCTCGAGGTCCGGCGGCTGGATGTCGGTCATCAGGCCCCACTCGAAGCGCGAGCGGAGCCGGGGCTCGAGCGCCTCGAGCAGTTTCGGCGGGCGGTCGGAGGTCATCACGATCTGCTTCTGCGCGTTGTGCAGCGTGTTGAACGTGTGGAAGAACTCCTCC
>Ga0116180_1000994_pt1 | contig 24723 bp, 20 predicted proteins | sample AD_UKC073_MetaG_FD_89804 | JGI IMG/M metagenome (GOLD analysis project Ga0116180, IMG submission 89804) | Active sludge microbial communities of municipal wastewater-treating anaerobic digesters from USA - AD_UKC073_MetaG | ecosystem: Engineered > Bioreactor > Anaerobic > Digestate | place: USA...
GCCCTCGAACCAGATCTCACCCGACACGAGGGGGATCAGTCCGGAGATCGTCCGCAGCGTGGTCGACTTGCCCGCACCGTTGGTGCCGAGCAGCGTGACCACCTGGCCCTGTTCGACCGTGAAGGAGATGCCCTTCACCGCCTTCACCCGGCCGTAGGCGACCACCAGATCCTTCACCTCAAGCATCGATGGCTCCATTCCCCTGGTCCTGCGCCGGACGCTCGGCTTCCGCGGTCCACTCCGAGGGCGGCGTCCCGATGTAGGCCTCGATCACCCGTGGATCGTGCTGCACCACGCTGCCCGGACCTTCCACCAGCACCCCGCCACGAACCAGGCACGCGACCCGGTCGCAAAGGTTGAAGATGAACCGCATGTCGTGCTCGATCACCAGAATCGCCAGTCCGAGATCACGGATCCGGAAGATCAGGTCTTCGGCCTGCCGGGTCTCCTGCGGATTCATACCGGCGGTCGGCTCATCGAGCAGCAGCAGCTTCGGATCGGTGGCCAGCGCGCGGGCGATCTCCAGCCTGCGCTGGTCGCCGTAGGGCAGGTTGCGCGACAGCACGTTCTCCGCCGCGGTCAGGCCCACGAAGGCCAGCAGTTCGCGCGCCCGTTCGGTGGACGCCGCCTCCTCGCGCCGGTGCCGCGGCAGCCGGAACACCGCATCGATGGCATTCGTCTTGGTGCGGCAGTACATGCCCACCATCACGTTCTCCAACGCGGTCATGTTGTGGAACAGCCGGATGTTCTGGAACGTGCGTGCCATCCCCGCACGCACCACCAACCGCGGCTTCGGCGGCAGCAGTTCCCCGGAGAACCGCACCTCGCCGGATGTGGGCCGGTACAGCCCGGTCAGGCAGTTGAAGAACGTGGTCTTGCCGGCGCCGTTCGGGCCGATCAGTCCGTAGATCTCACCGCTGTGGACGTTCAGGCTGACGTCGTTCACCGCGGTCAGACCGCCGAAGCGCATGGTCACGTGGGACGCCTCGAGCAGCACCGTCTTGGCATCCACGCGATGGCCGGGAGCAGTTGTCTGGGTCATAGTTCGAACCCCTTCTGCTCTGGGTTGAAGTGGGCGTGGCGGAGGTTCAGCTCTTCCTCGATCTCCTCCGCAAGCTCCTCGTCCTCGTCATGGAACTCCAGCTGACGACGCTCGTCGGCGATGATGCCCTCTGGACGGAACTGCATCATGAAGACCATCAGCAGGCCAAACAGCAGCAAGCGGTAGTCCGCGAAGAACCGCAGCTTCTCCGGCAGCAGCTTCAAGATGGCAGCGCCGACCAGCACACCCATCACGGTGCCCATACCGCCGAGCACCACGGCCGCCAGCAGGAATGCCGACTCCAGGAAGACGTACTGGTCAGGGGTGACCGACACGTCGTGGTGGGCCTTGACCGCACCCGCGATGCCGGCCAGGAACGCACCGCCAGCGAAGGCCAGCAGCTTCAGGGCGAAGGTGTTCACGCCCATCGCCTCGGCCGCCAGCTCGTCCTCGCGGATCGCCACCCAACCGCGCCCGATCCGGGAGTAGTTCAGGTTCATGAACACCACGATGATCAGGGCGATCACAATCAGCATCAGCCAGTAGTAGTTGGCGAAACGGCCGATCGGGACGCCCAGCAGGACGTGCGGATCACCGAAGTTGAAGCCGAAGAACTCCAGGTCGGGAATGCCGGAGATGCCGTTCGAGCCGTTGGTGATGTTCGGGCCGTCGTTTCCGTCCAGGTTGTTCATGGTGATCCGGAAGATCTCCCCGAACGCCAGAGTGACGATCGCCAGGTAGTCGCCGGAGACCCGCAGTGTTGGCGCGCCGATGATCAGGCCAAGGATGGACGCGACAGCGCCGGCGATCAGCGCCGTCACCAGGAATGGCGGCTTGATGCCGGCGTAGTGCGAGAACGCCGAGTCCGAAAGGATCGCGGCGGTGAAGGCGCCGGCGCCGAGGAACGCGATGTAGCCGAGGTCCAGCAGTCCGACCAGGCCAACCACGATGTTCAGGCCCAGCGCCGCGGCAGCGAAGATCAGCACCTGGGAGGCAATCGACATGTTCGCGTCCGAGCCGTTCTGGGTGAACGGGAACGCGAACGCCACCAGGAAAGCGGAGAAGACCAGGACGCGGTTGTTGTTGGCGGCAGCCACCCCGAGCCAGCCGAAGACCCCGAACTGGCGCAGCACCAGCACGATGCTGACCAGGAAGGCGGCGAACGTGAGGAACGCCCCGGCGTCGTTCTGGTTGAGCGCGAAGGCTGCGGCGAACAGCGCCGAACCCATCAGCAGGGCGATCCCGACGATCTGCAACCACTTGGGGCTCTTCACCCGGCCAAGGGACGGCGTCCGTGAATCCGGCAGGAAGAGCGTGGCCGCGATGGCGACCACGCCGCCGATTAGGGCCAACCAGCCGCCGATCTCGATGTTGACCAACCCACTGAGTTCGATCGCGATCGCAGCGAGCGCGACCAGCACCGTGGCCGTCGCCCCGATCGCGGCCGTCTTGGCGGTCGTATTCCACGCCACGACCTTGGCGAACCTGCCCAGCCGCGACTTGCCCACCAGCGGCGCAGCCAGGAGTAGCAGGAGCAGCACCGGCAGCAGCACGAAAAACAGCTGCAGCGGGGACGGCGCGCCGGCATAGCCGACGTCGTCGAGTGCACCGTGACCGTACGCCCACGGCAGGAAGATGGAGACGATCATCAGTACCGCGCCCACGAGGCCGATTGCTCGTGCCGGGTAGCGGTACCTGATCTTGGTCTCGTCGCTGATCACGGTTCTCATGCGCGGTCCACCACCTTGGCGCCGAGCAGACCCTGTGGCCGGAAGACCAGTACCAGGATCAGCAGGATGAACGCCCAGACGTCTTTCCAGGCGGTGGTGCCCAGGTAGTTGCTGGCCAGGGCCTCAACCAGACCTAGCACGAGGCCGCCGACCACTGCGCCGTTGATGTTGCCGATGCCGCCCAGCACGGCGGCGGTGAACGCCTTCAGACCGGCCATGAAGCCCATCCGGAAATCGATGTTGCCGTAGCGCAGCCCGTGGGCCACGCCGGCGACGGCGGCCAGACCGGCGCCGACCGCGAACGCGGCGACGATGACCCGGTCCACGTTGATGCCCATCAGCTGGGCGGTGTCACGATCCTGCGAGGTGGCCACCATCGCGCGGCCCGTCTTCGTCCGGTTCACGAAGAACCAGAGGAACGCGGTGCAGACCACCAGCGCGCCGACGGTGAAGAGCGCCGACATCTGGATGGTGACTCCGCCGACGTGAATGATCGCACCGGAGATGCCTGGAATGGCTGGAAAGGGGACGGCGCTCTTCGCGTCCGGCATGCCGGGAATGCGGCCGAAGAACAGTCGCACCACTTCCTGCAGGAACACCGAGACACCGATCGCCGAGATCAACGGCGCCAGCCGGGGCGCATTGCGCAGCGGCCGGTAGGCGAACCTTTCGGTGAGCAGCGCCACCGAGATCGACACGATCACGCCACCGAGGATCATCAACGGCAACAGCACGAACAACGAGGCGGAGACGCCCCAGTTCGTTGGTGCGCCGAGCAGCATCCAGGTGGCGAATGAGCCGAAGGCACCCATCATGAAGATCTCGCCGTGGGCGAAGTTGATCAGTTGGACGATGCCGTAAACCACGGTGTAGCCGACCGCGATCAACGCGTACAGCGAGCCGAGAGAGAGTCCGTTGAACAACTGTTGCAGGAATAGGTCCACTGCCGCTGTACCCCTTTGCTATCGACGCCACGACCCCTTGGCGCTCGTCCGCGGACGAGCGCCAAGGGCAACTAGCTCACTGGAGCTCGCCGGTCTTCTCGGCCTTCCAAGCGCCGCCGGTCACCTTGTAGACGGTCAGCACCCGGGACACCGAGTCACCGAACTCATCGAAACCGACCTTGCCGGTCGCACCGTCGAACGAGACCTTGCCGATCGCGTCGATGGTGGCCTGTCGGGCCGACTTGGCATCGGTGGCCGACGCCAGGCTGGTCTTCAGCGCAGCGATGATGGCGTTGGCAGCGTCATAGCCGTAGGCACCGTAGGCGGAGAAGCCGTCGGGGAAGCCGGCTGCCTTGTAGGCCTCGACGAAGGCCTTCGCCGAGGCCAGGGTCTCGACCGGGGCACCCACCGAGGTGGCCAGGTCACCGTCGGTGCCACCCAGCTTGATGAAGTTCGCGTCGTAGATACCGTCGCCGCCCATCAGCGGGACGTTCAGGCCGGCGGCCTTCATCTGCTTGGACAGCGGGCCCGCCTGCGGGTACTCGCCGCCGTAGTACAGGGCTTCCGGACCGGCTGCCTTGACCTTGGTGATCACTGCCGAGAAGTCGCTGTCGTCGGGGTTGATGGTTTCGGCCGCGACGACGGTGCCGCCGCCGGCCTTGAACGCCTCGGCGAAGGCCTCAGCCAGGCCCTGGCCGTAGGACTTCTTGTCGTGGACGGTGGCCACCTTCTTGATGCCGGTGCCGAGCAGGTACTGCGCGGCGAACGGACCCTGCACCGCGTCAGTGGTGCAGACCCGGAAGTAGTTGGCGTTGGGACGCTTCGGGTTGGCCAGGTCGCTGCCCTTGGTGAGCGCCGGGTTGGTGTTGGCCGGCGAGACCTGGACGATCTTGGCCGCGTCGAGCACCGGGATCACGCTCTGCGCGACCGAGGAGTTCAGCGTGCCGACCACACCGACGACGGCATCGTCGCTGGCCAGCTTGGTCGCAGCGTTCTTGCCGACATCGGGCTTGGCCTCATCGTCCTGGGCGTCCAGTTCGAGCTTCCAGCCAGGGATCACGTTCTTGTCATTGGCTTCGTGGATCGCCAGCTCGACCGAGTTGCGGATGCCGAGGCCCATCGCGGACAGACCACCCGACAACGGGACGATGACGCCGATCTTCGCGACCTTGGTGGCGCCGCCACCGCCACCGGTGCTGGCTTCAGTGCGGGAACCGCAACCAGTGAATGCCAGCGAGGCCACAACCAGGGCCACTCCGGCGAGCTTGAATGACTGAGTCTTCAAGTTTCCCTCCTCAATGTGATGGGCACCCGTCCTTGCGGGTTGGGCAAGGTTATGGGCTGCGCACACTCAAGCACCCGTGTGTGGCGGCATTGTTACAGAACCGTTGCGTCGTTCGGCAGCACCGAATCGTCGTGTCTTCTACTAATCGAGAAGATCGCGGATCACCGCGTCCGCCAGCAGTCGGCCGCGCAGGGTCGGACGCAGGTTCCCGGCCTCCAGCCGGACCAGCCCGGACGCCAGCATTCCGGGCACCCGACCAGCCTCAGAAGAGGTCAGCACGCTCACCGGAAGACCTTGTGAAAGCCGTAATTCGAGCAGCACCCGCTCGACCCTGCGTTGCTCGTCGGTGAGCAGTTCACGAGCCTGCGCGGGCGAGCTGCCGGCCGCGAGTCGGGCGCTGTAGTCGCGGGGATGGCGGACATTCCACCAACGGACGCCACCGACGTGCGAATGCGCGCCGGGCCCGATCCCCCACCAATCGTCGCCCACCCAGTAGGCGAGGTTATGCCGGGAGGCGTGGCCCGGCTGGGCCCAATTACTTACTTCGTAGGCCGAAAATCCCTGCCCGGTGAGCAACTCCTCGGCCAGCAGGTAGCAATCGGCCTGCAGGTCCTCATCCGGAGCGGGCACCTGGCCGCGGCCGATCTGGGCGGCCAGCCGGGTGCCCGGCTCGACGATCAGCGAGTAGGCGCTGACGTGGTCGGGCGCGAAGGAGAGTGCGGCCTCCAGACTCGTCCGCCAGTCATCGATGGTCTCGGTCGGGCTGCCGTAGATCAGGTCCACGCTGACCGAGGCGAAGCCCGCGGCGCGCGCCCACTCGACCACCTGCCTCACCCGGCCCGGCGTATGCCGGCGCTCCAACACGGCCAGCACCCCTGGCCGGGCCGACTGCATGCCGAGGCTCAACCGGTTGAAGCCGGCAGCCACCAGCCGGTCGAGGTACTCCCGGTCGACGCTCTCCGGATTCGCCTCGGTGGTGATTTCGGCGTCCGGCGCGACCGCGAACCGCGACCTCGCCGAGGTCAGCAGGCCGGCCAGTGCCGCTGCCGGCAGCATGGTCGGCGTGCCGCCGCCGAAGAAGATGGTCTGCAGCGGCGGCGGGCAACCGAGCACCCGGACGGCCAGCTCGAGTTCGGCCTCAGCCGCGGCCAGGTAGGCGTCCTGGCCTGCCCCCGGCCCGGCTCCGAGCTCGGCTGCCGTGTAGGTGTTGAAATCGCAGTAGCCGCAGCGGGTCGCGCAGAACGGCACATGCAGGTACAGGCTCAGCCGACGCTCCGCCAGCCCGGCCAGCGCCGCGGCCGGCAGCGAACCGTCCGCTGGTGCCGGCAGGCCGTCCGGCGGCTGGGAGGGCACGGTCAGGGCAGGACGAACGGCAGCTGCTGTCCGTCGTGCACGCGGCGGCACAGGCAGGCCGCGGTCTCGTCCGATTCGGCGGCGGGCAGGGCAGCGATCACCCGCACCAACAGGGTCTTCAGCCGGTCGATGTTGCCGGCGAAGACCCGCATCACCTCGGCGTGCGTGACCGCCTCCCCCGCTTCTACGCCGGCGTCGTGGTCGGTCACCATGCACACGGTCGTGTAGCACATGGCCAGCTCACGGGCGATCGCGGCCTCGGGCACCCCGGTCATGCCCACCACCGTGCCACCAGCGGCGGCATGCCAGCGCGACTCGGCGCGAGTGGAGAAGCGCGGCCCGTTGATCACCACCAGCGTTCCCACCGGCACCAGCGGCGTGGTCTCGTCGGCGGAGGCCAGGACGGCCGCCCGTCCCCGCGGGCAGTAAGGGTCGGCGAAGGCGGTGTGCACCACTCCGCCGACCTCGCCGTAGCAGGTGTGCTCGCGGCCCCAGGTGCGGTCGATCACCTGGTCGGGCACCACGAAGGCGCCCGGGCCGTGCTCGGCGACCAGCGAGCCGACCGCAGCCGGCGCGATCACCTGACGGACGCCCAGGCTGCGCAAGGCCCACAGGTTCGCGCGGTAGTTCACCTTGTGGGGCGGGTATTCGTGGTTGACGCCGTGGCGTGGCAGGAAGGCGACCTTGCGTCCGGCGACCTCACCGACGGTCAGCGGCGCACTGGGCGTTCCGAAGGGGGTGTCCACCTCGACGCGCTCGGGATTGCTGAGGAAGGTGTAGAAGCCGCTGCCTCCGATGATGCCGATCTCTGCGTCCATGCGGGTGAGCCTAATGGCCACCGCCGACACCCGCGATTCCGCACCCCATGGGAACGAACTCAGAGCCGCATCAGCTCGTCAAGGGTCAGGCTCGGGTTCGCCGTCCCGGCTCGCATCACTTCGACCATGAACCGCTGGCAGTCGTCGATCACCTCGACCGGCAGGTGGTCCACCTGGCGTTCCAACTAGCAGCGCAGCCCACCCGAGCCGTCATCGTCCATCACGGTCAGGTAGCAGAGCAGGCTGAACGCACCGTTGCAGACCCAGTCGACCGAAGCCACTCCGCCAAGATCCATCAGCCGGGTGCCGAGCGAAAACCTGTAGAACCCAGAACCTGCGCATGACTCCCCCAAGTACCGCGCCGTTCGAGCCGTCCCGGGAACCGGTCGGCTCCTTCTACTCCAATCTGCCACCGCGTGGCGGGTTGGCAGCCGAACCGCAGCAATTCGCCGCCCGAGTAATTCGCTCCAGTGGGGGCCTACTTCTTCTTTTCGGAAGTCTCCTGCGTGGACAGCGCGGCGACGAAGGCCTCCTGCGGCACCTCGACCCGGCCGACCATTTTCATCCGCTTTTTGCCTTCCTTCTGCTTCTCCAGCAGCTTGCGCTTGCGGGTGATGTCACCGCCGTAGCACTTGGCGAGCACGTCCTTGCGCATGGCACGGACGGTTTCGCGCGCGATCACCCGGGCGCCGATGGCCGCCTGGATCGGTACCTCGAACTGCTGCCGGGGAATCAGCTCCTTCAGCTTCTTGGCCATGGCCACGCCGTAGCTGTAGGCGGCATCGGTGTGCACGATCGAGCTGAACGCGTCCACCGGTTCGCCGTGCAGCAGGATGTCGACCTTCACCAGTTTGGCCACCTGCTCGCCGTCCTCGTCGTAGTCGAGAGAGGCGAAGCCCTTCGTCCGCGACTTCAGGGCGTCGAAGAAGTCGAACACGATCTCGGCGAGCGGCAGCCGGTAGCGGATCTCGACACGGTCCTCGCTGAGGTAGTCCATGCCGGTCTGCTCACCGCGGCGCGCCTGGCAGAGTTCCATGATCGTGCCGATGTACTCGGCCGGTGCGAGGATAGTCGCCCTGACCATGGGCTCGTGCACCTCGGCGATCTTGCCGTCGGGGTACTCGGACGGGTTGGTCACCTCATGTTCGGTGCCGTCCTCCATGACCACGCGATAGACCACGTTCGGCGCGGTGGAGATCAGGTCGAGGTTGAACTCGCGCTCCAGCCGTTCGCGGACGATCTCCATGTGCAGCAGGCCGAGGAAGCCGACCCGGAAGCCGAAGCCGAGCGCGCCGGAGGTCTCCGGTTCGTAGACCAGCGCGGCATCGTTGAGCTGCAACTTGTCCAGCGCTTCCCGCAGCTCGGGGAAGTCGGCGCCGTCGATCGGGTAGAGGCCCGCGTAGACCATCGGATGCGGCGGACGGTAGCCGCCGAGATCCTGCTTGGCCGGACGGGAGGCCGCGGTCACGGTGTCGCCGACCCGCGACTGCCGCACCTCCTTCACGCCGGTAATCAGGTAACCGACCTCGCCGACGCCGAGCGACTGCGCCTTCACCGGCTCGGGCGAGATGACCCCGACTTCGAGCGTCTCGTGGGTGGCCTTGGTGGACATCATCAGGACGCGTTCGCGGTGGCTGAGCTCGCCGTCCACCACGCGCACGTAGGTGACCACACCGCGGTAGGTGTCATAGACCGAGTCGAAGATCAGCGCGCGCGGCGGCGCATCCGGATCGCCGACGGGGTGCGGAATGTCGGCCACGACGTGGTCGAGCAGTTCCTTGACACCCTCGCCGGTCTTGGCGCTCACCCGAAAGATGTCGTCGGGGTCGCAGCCGACCAGGTGCGCGATCTCGGCGGCGTACTTCTCCGGCTGCGCGCTGGGCAGGTCGATCTTGTTGAGCACCGGCACGATGTGCAGGTCGGCCTCGAGCGCGAGATACAGGTTCGCCAGGGTCTGCGCCTCGATTCCCTGAGCGGCGTCGATCAGCAGGATCGCGCCCTCACACGCTGCCAGCGAACGGGAGACCTCGTAGGTGAAGTCGACGTGCCCCGGGGTGTCGATCATGTTGAGGATGTAGTCAGTGCCGTCGACCTGCCAGGGCATCCGGACGGCCTGGGACTTGATCGTGATGCCGCGCTCGCGCTCGATGTCCATGCGGTCCAGGTACTGGGCACGCATCGAGCGGGCGTCCACCACCCCGGTGAGCTGCAGCATGCGGTCGGCAAGGGTGGACTTGCCGTGGTCGATGTGCGCGATGATGCAGAAGTTGCGAATCAGCGCGGGTGGGGTCTTGCCTGGTGATGGAGTCGGCATGCACTTTCCTGGTTGCGGGACAGCCAGCACACGATACCGAACCCAGCCGGATCGGGCCTCTTCGAGCTGCATCCGGGCTCAGGCCGAGCGAGCCCGGCGAGGGCGGGCAGGCCCGGAGCGGTCAGGCGATCGAGCTGGTCGGTGGGAGACATGGCCCAAGCATCCTGGCTCCGACCAGCCGAACAGCGGGGGTGATTTGAGGCTGGCTTGGCTGCCTGATAAAGTTCGAAATCGCGTCCGTGCGGCGCAGCGTAGTCAAACACCAGCGAAAGAGCTCATCGGCGTGGCGAACATCAAGTCTCAGAAGAAGCGGATCCTGACCAACGAGAAGGCCAGGCTGCGGAACAAGGCCGTGAAGTCCGGTCTGCGTACCAACGTCCGCAAGTTCAACGAGGCCGTCGCTGCCGGCGATAGCGAGAAGGCGCAAGAGCTGGCGAAGACCGCGACCCGTTCGCTGGACAAGGCCGCGAGCAAGGGCGTCATCCACAAGAACCAGGCAGCGAACCGCAAGTCGGCCATCGCAGCCAAGGCCGCCGCACTCTGATCTTCCTCACAAAACGCCGCTCGGTTGCCCGAGCGGCGTTTTGTTGTGCGCTCGGACGCTAACGCCGCTCGCTGCGACGGCACTCAATCACGCCGAGCACCAATTGCTCAAGCGCGAACCCGGGATCGCTGGCAGCACCCTTGATCTGGGCGTCGGCGATCGCTACCTGCCGGATGGCAGCGGCGACCGCGGTCGGCTTCCAGTCGCGGGACAGCCGGGAGAGGTCCTTCAACTTCCACGGCGGCACGCCCACTACCCGGGCCAGTTCGGCGTCGCGAAGCCGGGCGTCCCGGCCGTCGAGATACTTGCCGAGGCTGCGCAGGTTGTTCGAAAGCGCGCTCGTGATCAGGACCGGCGCGACACCGGTCGAAAGGGCCCAGCGCAACTTGCCGAGCGCACCGTCGACGCGTCCGCTGAGTACGTCGTCGGCAACCGCGAAACTGGTCACCTCCGCCCGGCCGCCGAAGTAGCGACGCACGGCGACCTCGGTGAGCAGGCGGTCGGGCGAATCGTCCAGCAGTTGGCGAACCGCACCAGCCAGTGCTCGAGTGTCGCTGCCGACCGCCTCGATGAGCGCGCCCGCGGTTCTTGCGTCCACCCGTCCGCCGCACCGGCGAACTTCGCCCGCCACGAACTGGGGCAGATCCCAGGGCTTGATGGCGGCGAAGTCCTGCGCCGGGACGCGCAGCTTCTTCAGCCGGTCGAGCAGCGCCTTGCCTTTGACTCCCCCGCCGTGCACCAGCACCAGTGCCAGGTCGTCCCCAGGGTCGGTGGCGAGTGCGACCACATGGTCGGCCAACTCGGCGGGCAACTCCGCCAGGTTACTGACCACCACGATCGAGGCGGACGCGAACAGCGAACCCCCGGCGGCCTCGGCCAAAGCGCCCGCATCCAGCTCTCCGGCCTGCAGCCGGACGACGGCCGCGTCCGGGCGCTCCGCGGTAGCCCGCCCCACGAAATCGGCTACGGCACGCTCGGCCAGCAGTGACTCCGGGCCGGTGACCAGTAGAGCGGTTGCGAAGGCGGTTTCGGGCACGGGCTAAGCATGCCAGGCTGCACCGACAGCTCCGGCCGAGCGCTGGATCAGCTGAACGGCCGGCCCGCTGCCTGGGCGAGCCAGCCCGGCACCTCAGCGGGATGATCGAGCCGCGTGCCGAACGGCACCGTCACCGCGGTGACGCCGTCGGCATCCATGCACACCAGGTCCAGCCGGAGCGAGGACATGCTGGTCACCGAGATGATCGCCGCGGGCGCGTTGGGGTAGCCGAGGGCACCGACCAGGATCCGCAGGTCGAACTGATGCTCCCGCTCGATGCACTCGACGATCCCGGCTACGTCCAGCAGCCAGGATTCGGAGCGGGCCGAAGCGTAGGCGTCCAGCGCGACCGGGATCGCGCAGGCCCGGCACAGATCGGTGGCCGGGGCGAGGACCGTGACCGCTTCGAGATCGACCTCGACGACCGTGACCTCGGCCTGGTCGACGGCATCGAGATGGTGCTGCAGCAGGTGGTTGATCTCCGGACGCGCGATCGGGCAGACCGCGTCGCCACAACGGCCGTCGAGGCGCAGCACGCCAAGGCCAGGGACACCGGCCCGGCAGGTGATGCGGAAGCCGCCTTCGGGCAGCCGCGGATCCACGTCAGCCACCAGGTGGGCCGAGCCGTTGCCGTCCACCACGATGCCGAGATTGCCTTGGCTGATTACGCGACATCGTGTGCGCAGATTGAAGATCAAGGGTGGCATCGACGGGGCCGTGGCCCAGGTGGGCGCATGCTCGCGCACCGACTGCCGCCACAACGCAGATCTCGAATGCACCGCGGACGCCGTCCGCGTGGGTGCGGGCGCCGACGGCATGGCCGCCAACTGCCTCACCTACGAGCCGGCCTGACAGTTGCCTGACGATTGGGGCGGTCGACGCGAGTCGGCCGCCCCAATCGCGTTCAGCCAGGCTTGGTCGTCACCCGCTGCGCTGGGTGGTGACCGTCAACTCCCCATCGCGCCGGGAGACCGCGATCGCACCGCTGCGGTCGGTGCGGAAGATCTGCGCCCCAGTTCCGGCGACGGAGTCCACGGTGCGCGCGGCCGGGTGACCGTAGTCGTTTTCGGCACCAACGCTGATCAGCGCAACGCTGGCGTGGACCGCGGCCAGATACGCCGCGTCCTGGTGAGCAGACCCATGATGCGGTACCAGCATCACCTCGGCACTCAGGTCGGCGACGCGGGTGACCGCGTTGCGCTGCCCAGCCTCCTCAACGTCACCGGAGAGGAGCAATCTGAGCTCAGGAGTCGTCACTCGCAGCACCAGCGACGAGTCGTTCTGTTCAGCCGAGTCCTCGCCGGCGACTTCGCTGCCGCTCACCAGTGGACGAACGGCCAGCACTTCGACTGTGGTTGCGCCGGCGGCCACCACCATGCCGGGCACGGCAACCTGTTCGGGGTTGCCGGCCAGCGCCGCCCTGACTCCATGCCAGTTGGCGGCAGGCTCGGTGATGCCGGAGTACAGCAGCCGTCCGACCGAGCGTCCCGAGGCCACCCCGGCCACTCCGCCGGCGTGGTCGGAATGGAGGTGGGTGAGGATCAGCCACGGGACATCGACGATGCCCAATTGGTCGAGGCACTTGTCGACCAGCCCTGGTTCAGGCCCGGTATCGACCACGATCGCCTGCCCTTCGCCAATGCTGATCACGGTGGCGTCCCCTTGACCGACATCGCAGCTGACCACCGCCCATTCGGTTGGTGGCCAACCCGGAGTGGTGATCGGACGCAGCAGCACTAGCACCTGCGCCGCCACTGCGAACACGAGCAGCCACGGACGCCGCAACAGTCGCGGCATCAGGACCAGGGTTCCGGCGCAGAGCACCACCATCACCGCAGTGGCCAGGGGTGTCGCGGGCCAGGCCAGAGTCGCGCCCGGCAGCGCGCTGCCGGCTTCCGCGATCCAGCAGAGGCTCTGGGCGAAACCGCCGGCGGCCCAGCCGAGCAGTGCCGCCACCGGCGGGCTCGCTACGGACACCCCGGCCGCGAGGAAGCCGAGCACCGTGCCGGGCCCGACGAGTGGCCCAGCCACCAGGTTCGCAACCAGACCCACCAGGCTCACTTGTCCCGAGATCGCTGACACGATCGGCTGGGTGGCCAGTTGCGCAGCGGCCGGGACAGCCAATGCCTCGGCCAGCCACGCAGGCACCCATGCCTGCAGCACTCCCGCCCACGGCCGCGCCCAGAGCACGATGCCCGCGCTGGCGCACACCGACAGGGCAAACCCGACCGAGCGGGACAGCCACGGATCGACCAGCAACAGTCCGATCACGGCCCAGGACAAGTAGCGGAGGCCCTGCCGCGGGCCACCCCACCCCAGCGCGGCCAGACCCACCACGCCCATCGCCGCCGCACGCAGGACGCTCGCTTCAGCCCGGCACAGGAGGACGAAGGCCGCCACCCCGACGACGGCCAACAGCCGCCGCCACCAGCCCAGCACTCCGACCCGCGCCGCGGCCCAGGTGAGCGCAGCCAGGAGGAGGGTGAGATTGGCCCCCGAGACCGCCGTGAGATGGGTTAGCCCGGTGGCACGAAAGCGATCCTGAAGGGCTTCGGTCATGCCGCTGGTATCGCCTACGACGAGAGCCGGCACGAGCGCCCTGGGATCGGGCGGGAGCCCTGCCACCGACGCCCGCAATCCGGCCCGAACCGAAGTCACGGCCTGATCGACCGCACCCGGCTCGACCACGACGGTCGGAGATGCCCGGGCTCGTGCCCAGGCCCCGACCGATTCGCCTGGTTCGGCGGGACTCAGCCGAACCAGGGCCCGCACTGTCGAGCCGGCCGGCAGGTTGGCCCACGACTCGAGTTGCGTACCGCCGGCCGAGATGCGGACGGAGGCGCCGGTGATCCAAGCGTCACCGCGACCTTCGGCATCCACCAGAGCAGCAGTCGCGATCCACAGCGGACCACCGACTCCGCCGTCCGTGATCTGGCCGCCGGAGACCCGCGCGGTGATAGTGACCACCGCGTTGTCGGCCGCCCAGGTGGGGATGGGACCCACGCTCGCCAGCCACACGCGTGCCCATGCCGTTCCCACCACCACCAGCATGGTCACGGCGATGGCGATGCGAAGCCAGTGCCGCGACCGCCAGGCCAGCAGACCGAGTGCCAGAGCCAGCAGCCCGCACCCGACGGCCCACCAGTTCACCCCCGAGGTCGCCGCCCACGCCCCTGCCCACGACGCCATCGCGAGAAACGGGCCTCGCCAGTCGATCGGCGCGGCGTCCACGGAAGGCGCGACTGGCGTGGGTCCGCGACTCATGGGCAGGCCCGAGGGTGGCTGTGGGACGGCTGGGTGGTCTCGACAAGCCCGACCAGCCGAGAACCGGGTTGGCGAACCAGCCGAATCCCAGCTTGGCCGACCAGCCGAGACCCTGGCGGGCGGGCCAACCTCAACTCACACGCGCACATGGGGTTCGATCTCCGCGTAGATCTTGGGGCCGATTCCGTCCACCTCTTGAAGCTCGCCTACGGATGAGAACCTGCCGTGGGCGTCCCGCCAATCCAAGATCTTCTTGGCCGTCACCGGGCCGACCCCAGGCAACGTGTCCAACTGCGCGAGGGTGGCCGTGTTCAGCGAGATCGTGCCAGAACCCGACGAGCCAGCCGAGCCCGAGCTTCCCCCTGCTCCGCGCACCTCGCCGCCGGGGTCGGCGTCGGTGCCGATCACCAACTGGTCACCGTCAGCCACCAACGCCGCAAGGTTGAGTTCGCCCGGGTCGGCCGAAGCGGACAATCCGCCCGCAGCTTCGATGGCGTCCGCGACCCGGCTGCCCGTCGGCAAGTCCACCAGACCTGGCTTGCGGACCGCCCCGAGCACGTGCACCAGCAGTCTCGGCTCGGGTGTGGGCGTCGGCGTCGGACTCGCCACCACCGACGGCACCGCGGCGACCGCCACCGGGGTGGAGCGGGCTTGCAGCATGGTGTAAGCGGTCCAGGCACAGCCCACCAGCAGGATGACCACCACAGCGGCCAGGTGCTCGCGCCCGAAGTCGAGCAATCGAGTGCGCAGCTGGGTGATGCCGTTGTGGCCCGGCGGGTTTGCGGCTCGGCGCGGCGGCGGTGGGTCGGCAGCCCCCTGGTTCGAACCGGTTGCGGGCCGGCCCAAACCGGGCGACGGCAGGTGGAAGCTGCCTGGATCCTGCGGTGAGGCGCGTGGCGGACCGGCCGTGGAAGTATCGACCGGCGCCCACCCTTCCGTGCCGGACGGCTGCAGGCGACGCGGCTCGACCTCCGCCAGCAGCGCTTCCAGCCGCGCGCGCACCACCTCGCTCATCATGGGCTCTGGCGCAACCTTCACACCTGCACTATCGACAGCTTCCACCGAATCCGGTCAGGCGAATCTGCCGGCTGTGGAAAACCTCCCCCGGAATCTCAGCTATCCACAGCCTGACTTCGATCGGAGCCATGCGCCGGGTTACCCTTGGTGCGCTCAACCCCGATCGCATCACAGGAAATTCAAATGGCTATAGATATCGACCTCAATGAGAAGAAGACCGAAGGCGGCGGCTGCGGCTGCGGTTGCGGCACCCGGGCCGGCGTCCCGGAACTACAGGCCGCCGCGTTGCCGAAGGTGATCCGCCACGGCGCAATCATCGGCGGGCTGACCAGCATGAAGTCCGGCGAGGCGCTCGTGCTCGTGGTAAGCCACGACCCGCTGCCGCTGCTCAGCCAGCTCAACCGAGTCGCTCCGGACGCCTTCGACCTGGAGTACCTCGAGCGCGGCCCCGAGGCCTACCGGCTGCAGTTCACCAAGCGCTGAGGCGCTCCGCCCAGGCTCAGGGAACCTCGACAGGTTCGACCAAACGCGACACGCCCGCCGACCCAGGGGTCGGCGGGCGTTCGCTTACGTCACACCCTTAGCCCGGGACGATGCTGACCAGCTTCGGGGCGCGCACGATCACCTGGCGCACCTCGCGTCCGGCCAGCGCGCGCTGCACCCCATCGTCCGCCAGCGCCACCGCGGTCAAGTCGTCGGCGGAGATGCCGGGCGAAACGTCCAGCTTGGCCCGCACCTTGCCCTGAACCTGCACCACACACGTGACCGACTCGGTGACCAGCAGCGCGGGATCGGCCACCGGCCAGTTCGCGTTGGCCACGGACGGTGCGCCGCCAAGCAGTTCCCACATCTCCTCGGCGACGTACGGCGCAACGGTGCTCAGAGTGACCGCCACCGTCTCCACGGCCTCCCGAACTGCCGCGTCCGCACCACCGACACCCGAGTCGATCGCCTTGCGGGTCGCGTTCACCAACTCCATGATTCGCGCGACCGCCACGTTGAACCGGTGGCTCTCGATCGATTCGGTGATCTCGGCGATCGCCTTGTGGGTCACCCGCCGCATCGCCAGGTCACCGGCGGCGAAGCCCGCACCGGGCGCGCTGGTCACGTCCGCGGCCAGCCGGTAGGCACGCTGCAGGAACTTCAGGGATGAACCCGGCGACATGTCCGCCCAGTCGATGTCGTCCTCGGGCGGACCGGCGAACACCACAGTGGTGCGGATCGCATCCACCCCGAAGCGATCGATCTGCTCACCGAGATCGACGCCGTTGCCTAGCGACTTGCTCATCGCCTTGCCCTGGTTGATCACCTGACCCTGGTTCATCAGCCGGCTGAACGGCTCGCTGAAGTCGACCAGGCCGAGATCCGCGAGCACCTTGGTGAAGAACCGCGAGTACAGCAGGTGCAGGATGGCGTGTTCCACACCACCGACGTACTGCGCGACCGGCATCCACTTGGCCACTTCGGCCACGTCGAACGGCCCTTCGGTGTAGTTCGGCGAGCAGTAGCGGAAGTAGTACCAGGACGAGTCGACGAACGTGTCCATCGTGTCGGTGTCACGCAAGGCCCCGCCACCGCACTTCGGGCAGGTCGTGTTCACCCAGTCGGTCGCGGACGCCAGCGGGCTGGTGCCCTTCGGCTGCAGGGCGGCGCCCCGCAGGTCGGGCAGCGTCACCGGCAACTGGTCGTCGGGGACGGGCACCTCGCCGCACTCGGGGCAGTGCACGATCGGGATCGGGCAGCCCCAGAAGCGCTGCCGACTGAGCAGCCAGTCGCGCAGTCGGAAGGTGACCGCGGCTTCGCCGGTGCCAGCCTCGGTCAGCACCTCGTTGGTCTTGGCGACCGCCTCCTTCACGCTGGTCATACCGGTCAGCGGGCCGGCGTTCACGTAGGTGCCGTCGCCCTTGGTGGCGATGCCAGACTCGGCAGGGTGCGGATCGCCACTGTCCAGCACGATCCGAACCGGCAGCTCGAATGCGCGGGCGAAGTCGAGGTCACGCTGGTCGTGACCGGGCATGCCCATCACCGCGCCGGTGCCGTACTCGGCCAGCACGTAGTCGGCCGCGTAGACCGGCAGCCGCTCCCCGTTGATCGGGTTGATCGCGTGGACGCCGAGGAAAACCCCGGTCTTCGGACGCTCGGACGACTGCCGCTCGATCTCAGTGGCCCGCTTGGTCTGCTCCAGATAGGCCTCGAACTCGGCCCGGGCCGTGGGCGCGCAGATCTCGTCCGCGATCGCAGCCTCGGGCGCGACCACGAAGAAGGTGGCGCCGTAGAGGGTGTCCGGACGCGTGGTGAAGACCCGGACCGGCGCCTCGCGGCCCTCAATCCGAAAGTCGACCCAGGCGCCCTCGGAACGGCCGATCCAGTTACGCTGCATCGCAAGCACGCGGTCGGGCCACTTGCCTTCGATCTGCTCCATGTCGTCCAGCAGTCGCTGGGCGTAATCGGTGATCTTGAAGTACCACTGGGTGAGCTTGCGCTTGGTCACCACCGCGCTGCAGCGCTCGCACAGCCCCTGCACGACTTGCTCGTTGGCCAGCACCGTCTGGTCGTTGGGGCACCAGTTGACGTAGGAGTCCTTGCGGTAGGCCAGGCCGCGCTCGAAGAAGCGCAGGAACAGCCACTGGGTCCAGCGGTAGTACTCCGGGTCGGAGGTGTGCAGCCGCCGCGACCAGTCCAGGCTGAGCCCGTACCGCTTGAAGGAGCGCGCCTGGGTGTCGATGTTGGCGTAGGTCCAATCGGCCGGGTGCGCGTCGCGGGCGATCGCGGCATTCTCGGCCGGCAGGCCGAAGGAGTCCCAGCCGATCGGGTGCATTACGTCGTAACCGGCCAGGCGCCAGTAGCGGGACACGATGTCACCCATGACGAATGCTTCCGCGTGACCCATGTGGAGGTCGCCGGACGGGTACGGGAACATGTCGAGCATGTAGCGACGTTCCTTCGTGCCATCGTCGGCTGGGCTGAACGTACCGTCGGCTTCCCAGAACCGCTGCCACTTCTCCTGCGCTGCGGCCGCGTCGTAGCCGATCCGTTCCTCGGTCACTTCGTCTCCTTCGTGTGGTGTGCGCACCCGGACAAGAAAAAACCCCCGCGGGCCGTCAGGCTCGCCAGGGGCCGCCGCGGCTGCCGAAAGCAGTCGCGGCTAGAAAAGCAGGGTGTACGTCTGCACGATCGCCAATCCTAACGGATCTGGCGGACGCTGTTCGCCCGCCCAGTCCCAGCGTCACCGGAGCGGCTTCGCCAGGCTCAGCCAGCATTCGCGGGGGCAGGTTCCAGACGTTGTCGCAGACGGCGGCAGAACCGAGAGCCCACTGACCTAATTCACCGCACACCTTGAACGGGTCACCATCCGAGCACTTTAGGACAGCCTCACCTTGCTTGCGACTAGGGCAAATGCCGACAACACTGGAGTTGTGACCATCACCATTCCGGCACTCGAGGCGAGCGAGCAGTCCCTGTCCGCCCGACTCAACTGGCTGCGTGCGGGCGTGCTGGGTGCCAACGACGGGATCGTATCCACCGCCGGCCTGGTTTTCGGGGTCGCCGGCGCCACTGCTGACTCACTCGCCCTACTCATCGCCGGACTGGCCGGACTGGTGGCTGGTGCGCTGTCGATGGCCGGCGGCGAGTACGTCTCGGTGAGCAGTCAGAAGGACACCGAGACCGCAGCCTTGGCCGCTCAATCACAGCGGCTCAGCGACGATCCCGAAGGCGAACTCCAGCGACTCGCCGATCACTACGCCGGCAGCGGACTGTCCTCCGGCCTGGCCCGGCAGGTGGCCGAGGAGCTCACCAGCCACGCGGCACTCGACGCCCACGCCCGGGTCTTCCTGCACCTCGACGCGAACGAGCGCGTCTTTCCATGGTCAGCAGCCCGCGCGTCCATGATCGCGTTCACGATCGGAGCGCTGATCCCCCTGCTGGCCATCGTGTTGACTCCGCAAACGCTGCGGCTACCCCTAACCGTGGTGGCGGTGCTCGCGGCACTCACCCTCACCGGCGTCGTGAGCGCACGCCTCGGCGGCGCGCGTGTGTGGCGAGCGATAGTGCGCAATGTCTTGGTCGGCAGCCTGGCCATGGGACTCACCTACCTGGTCGGCTCTCTGGTAGGGCAGCTTCTCTGACCCGGTCGGCCAGCTCGTCCGACCACTCCGCCAGCCACGCCAGCACCGGACGGCGAAGCTCCGGCCAGGCGCCCGGCGGCACCATCTCGTGATTCAGCTTGTCGATGACCGCCGCCAACGGCAGGCCGGGATCGATTCGATCGAGGCGTTCCAGGCAGACCATCTGCAGGGCACCGTCACCGGTCTGCCAGGCAGCCATGGCCAACAGCCCCAAGGGCACCGCCTGGTAACCGAGCAGGCAATGCCGCACCACACCCGTCCACAGCTCCAGTTGCTCGGACGCCCGCTCGCGGCTCAGGGCCCGCAGCGCGATCAGCATGCCGGCCGGTTCGTCCACCAGCAGCGCCAGCCGTGCCTGCGCGAACAGATCGGGTTCCGGCTCGCGCAACAGGCGGCGCAGCAAGCGGGCACGAGCCGAGGCCGAGGCACGGTCGAGCGCAGCCGCTGCCCGCTCGAACATCCCGAGCAGATGGTCGATCTCCGCGTCGGGTGGACCGGCGATGCCCTCGGCCAGCGCCGCCCGCGACGCCCGAGCCGGCAGCCCAAGCACCGCGGCCTGCGCCGCCGCGGCCGTCACGGTGCCGTTGAGCGCTCCGCTTGGCCCGTCCGGATGGTCTGCGCGCCAGACCGTATCGGAGACCTGCAGGAGCCGGCCGACCCGAGTGGCCCCGACCAGGCCGGAGCACGCGCCGAGCACCTCCCAGGCGCACGAGTCGTCGGCGGAGTAGGCGAAGAACCAGCCAACCGCGCGTGGGAATCGATCGAACAATCGGCCGATCAGGTCATCCAGCGCCCCTGGCTCGGCCACGGCGGCAAGATCCACTCTCGCGGTGACCTCCACCTGGCCGGACTCGATCACCACGACCACCAGTGACTCGGCTGGATGGAAGCCGATCAGGAACGGCACCAGGCCGACCAGGTCGTCGATGTTGCGTACGGCCAACCGGGCCGGCGGTTCCGAGACGTTCACACCAGAGCATTGTCGGCAGGTCGGGCTGATTTCCGTCACCCATCCACAGGCGATGCCGGCCGATCGACGATATCCACAGGCGAGCGGTCGTTACCTGGTGAAGTCCGGCGGGTAGCGTAGATGCCGATGACATCCGAACCCAACCGCGATCCCGCGTCCCAGCAGCCGCCCGCGTCCGCGCCGCACCCGTCCGCGCCACCGGCGGGCTGGGCACCCACACCGCTCTCCGGTGTCACGCGGCCCGCAGTCCCGCGACCAGCCGCCGGCGGCGGACCGTCCGCTCCCCTTGGCGGGTCGAACCTGCCGTCCACCAGGATCGACGAGTTCGCCGCACCACGTTCCTGGTGGCCACTGGTCGTCGGCGTAGTCGCGGTCCTCGCGGCCGCCCTGATCTGGGCCAGCACCACCTTGCGGCCAGCGCTGCCCTCGGCGACCAAACCGTCCCCGACTCCCGCCCCCACAGCGACCGCGCCCGGACGCCCCTTCGTCAGCCCGAACGAGCGATATTCGGGTCGCTGGGAGATCCTGCAGTCCGAGTGGACCGACAGCGGGGTGGAGGTGCAGATTCGCATCTCGGTGGACAAGGGCCCGCTCAGCTACTCCTTCGTGGCTTTCGAGAACAACAGCGTCACCGCCAGCGATCCGCTGCCCGCCGCCCATTCGCCGCGCTTCTCCGGCTACCCGATCGAAACCGGCGACACCGAGACCGGCTGGTTGCTCTTCCCGCTGGAGCGCGGGCAGGCCACCGTGATCCTTGCCAATGCCGCGGGCAGCCAGATGTCGGCCCTGCCCATCCCCGGTTGAGCCGCTGCCAGCCGCCAAGCCGGGCTAAGCCCGGATCCACCGATGGCCGTCGTCGCGAGCGGCACCAGACGGGTGGCCTGGCTGGCCGAACCACGCGATGGCATACCGGGCGCATGTTGAGCGTGGTCAGCGACGCCAGGGTGCCCGGGGGTCGCGCAGCAGACGGAAATCGGTGGATCCGGGCTAAGGTGTGCGGGTGACGGCGCCACTATCGATCGGCATCTTCACCGACGACTTCTATCCCGAATCGGGTGGTGTCTCGCGGTCGATCCAACTGCAGTTGCAGCAGTTGAGCCAGGCCGGACACGGGGTCACTCTGTTCGCCCCCAACTTCCAGTTCACTGCGCCGTCCGAGTGCGCCTGGGAGGGCCTGCCGTACTGGCGGCTGCCCGGCACGCCGAGCTATCTATGCTCGCTGCAGACCGGACGTCGGCTGGCTCGCCGGATCGCCGCGGACCACCGGCTGGACGTGGTGCATTCGCAGAACGAGCGCGGCTCGGTGTTCCTGGCCGCCCAAGTGGCCCGGGCCGCAAACGTGCCGCAGGTGCACACCTTTCATTCCAACTACGTGGGTACCCACCGCACCACGCCGCTGGTCTCTGGCCTGAACTCGTTCACCTATCTGGACTGGTCGGGACGCTGGCTGCGCCGCACCGCCGGTCGCGGTAACGACGTCACGATCAGATCCTCGAGCGATCCGGACGCCGGCAGCGACTCGCGGTTCGCCAACCGCGACTGGCGAAGCCTCGCTCGACTCGCGTCCGCCGTGGACGCTTTCACCTCACCGGCCGCCTACCTTGTCGAAGCGGTGGTGGACGCCTCAGGTGGCGAGTTGGACGGACGCGGTCACGTCGTAGCCAGCGGCGTGGCGGACGCCTTCGTCCACGCCGAGCGCAAGCTGCCCAGAGGCGGACGCGTCCGCTTCCTTAGTTGTGGCCGTCTCGGCCCGGAGAAGCGGGTGGACGTGATCCTCGATGCGTTCGAACGGCTCGGCCGCGACGACGCCGAGCTGCATATCGTCGGCACCGGATCAGCCGAGGGCGCCCTGCGCCAGCAGGCCTCGCGGATCCGGCACGGGACCGTCCGCTTCCTTGGGCACTTCGACGATGCCGCGCTGATCGCCCAGGAGATCGCGGACGCGGACGTGTTCGTGCTCGCGTCCTACCGATTCGACACCCAGGGCATGGTGCTGGCCGAGGCCGCCGCCGCGGGCACGCCCATCCTCTACTGCGACGATCGGCTGAGCGTTGGGGTGTCAGGCGAGAACGCGCTGCTCACCGGCCCGAGCGCGGCGGAACTGGCCGCTGGCATGGCCGAACTGGCGGACGCACCGGAGCGGCTGGTCGCCATGTCGAAGGCGTCGAAGAGACTCGGCGCGACGCTCACGGCCGAGGCCATGGCCGAGCGCTACCTCGCGGTCTACCGCCAGGTGATCTCGGGCTGAGCTGCCCCGAGAGCTGCGGGCCGGGCTCAGGCTGGATCGGGCTGAGTCGCCGGCTGCGTGGCCGGGCGGGCCACCTGCGCGTCCGGGTGGTACTTCGAGAGCACCACGACGCCGGCGACCGCCACTGCGCCGCTGATCACCATGCCGACCGCGTCCCAGCCGCCCAGTAGGACGCCCTCGCCGAGCACTGCCAAGCCGAAGGTGACGGCAACGATCGGGTCGGTGGTGGTCATCGAACCAACCACGATCTCGGCCGGACCGTTGGCGTAGCCCTGCTGCACCATCCAGCCGCCAACCAGGTAGCAGACCAGCAGGAACGCCACGGCGGTCCAGAACAGCGGACGCGCGGTGAAGTTGCCCATCCGCACCAGTTCGGCGATGGTCTTGATCAGCGCCGAGGAGAGCCCGTAGAAGAACGAGCCGCCCGAGGCCCACATCAGGCAGCGGCGCGACGGCGAGCCGAAGCGCCCCAGCCAGCCCAGAACGCCGCCGGCTGCGAACACGATCAGGCAGGACACGATGATCCGTGCCGGTGGCAGTTCAGTATCCGGCGCTGCCGTGCTGGCCGAGAACAGGGTGAACACGACGATCCCGAGGATGGTGAGTGCGACCGCCCCCCAGATCACCTTCGTCGGCCGGAAGTGGTGAATCTTCGCCGCCAGCAGCACCGCCCAGGGCACCGCGAGGATGCCGACCGGCTGGACGACCGTGACTGGCGCGAGCATCAGTCCCACGATGTGCAGGCTGGCGCCAAGGCCGACGGTAAGCAGGCCGAGCAGCCACCGCCGGTTCGTCAGCAGCGCGAGCACCTGGCGCAGGCCCATCGACCGGTTCTCGGACTCCTTGTCCACCGTCCGGCTGACCGCGAGGTGCTGGATGGTGGAGCCGCCGGCGAACAGGAAGGACGCAAACACCACGATCAGAATGGCCAGCGGAATGTTCTGCTCGAACAACCAGGCGGGCGCGGCCAGCGGAATTGACGCGGTCATGGGGTCCTTGTCTGCTCAAAGGCGGCCAGCTTATCCCAGCCGTCCCGACCCAGTTGGCTGCCCACCGCTCAACCAGCTTCGGAGAATCGGACGGCGGCCCGCAGCTGGGCGGCGAGATTGGCGCCGACCCCCATGGGCCAGCGGTGGTTCACGTAGTCAGCCGCTTCGTCCACCGACAGCTGCCGGGTGGAGTTGCCGGTACGCAGCCAGAACTCCGGTGACGCGGCTTTGCCCGCACGCAGGTACACCGGCCGCGGGGACGGTGTCGCCGTCACGCGGCACACCAGCGCGGGAACGCCGGCAGCGTCGGGGAGTTCGGCGAACTCGACGCCGACCTGGGCTGCGGCGTTCTGGCCCATCGACGAGGTGATCAGGTCGCGCAACCAGAGCTCGAACCGGTCGGCGTCCGCGCTTTTCAGGGTGCCGAAGTCGGGCGCCAGGCCGAGCGGCACACCCGCATCGTCCACGCCGATCAGCAGCGTGCCGCCGTCCGCGTTCAGGAAGGCGCAGATCGTCTTGGCAACCACCTGCTCCATGCGCTCGTCCTTGGCTCCGGTGCGCAGGTTCACCCGGGCCGTCGACTTGAACTCGACCCGATCCGACTCACCTGCGTGCAGCAGCTCGGCTGTGGTGGCCCGCTGCGGGTGCTGGAAGTGGGCGGCCACCGCGGCGTAGCCGGCGATGCCGAGCACGGAGCTGCCGAGCGCCAGCGCTAGCGTCAGCGGGCTCCACAGCAACACCTGAGGGCTGATCCAGCCTGCGAGGAAAAGCCCGACCGAGGTGCCGAGCACCGAGATGACCATCGACGTGGCGACGCCCAGCCTCGCACGTCCGCGCAATACCCAGCGGGCGATCGCGCCGAACACCCAGGCCACCAGCAGCACCAGCGGCAGCGCCGCGGCCACCGCCCACACCGGCACGTCCCGAAGCAGCACTCCATTCATGATGGGGCAACCGTAGCGTGCGGGCGCCGGTCGGGTTTCGGCGGGTCAGCTCACCAGCCCCCACCGCCGCCACCACCGAAACCGCCGCCGCCGGAGAA
>Ga0116180_1000997_pt1 | contig 24686 bp, 20 predicted proteins | sample AD_UKC073_MetaG_FD_89804 | JGI IMG/M metagenome (GOLD analysis project Ga0116180, IMG submission 89804) | Active sludge microbial communities of municipal wastewater-treating anaerobic digesters from USA - AD_UKC073_MetaG | ecosystem: Engineered > Bioreactor > Anaerobic > Digestate | place: USA...
ATAGGAAATAATGCGGAAATAATACACAGAACAGATGTTCTATGATACAATCAAGATACGATAGAGAAAAATTAGCAAGGTGATCCGAATGCCCAGAAAGGCAAGAGAAAAGCACAGCCATGCGCAGTATCACATCATGTGTCGAAGCATATCAGAGACAAATTTATTCAGGGAGGATGCGGACAAGGATTATTACCTGAGTCTTGTTGCGATATATACGCGCAAATACAAGTGTGCCGTATATTCATATTGCTTGCCCGACAACCACGTACATATTCATGTGGATCCGAGAGGATATGATATCTCAAGCCTGATGCACAGTATAAATACTGCATATGTTATTTACTACAACAAGAAATATGACAGGCATGGTCCGCTATTTCAGGGAAGGTTCCTGAGCAAGATAGTAGATAGCGACAGGTACTGCCTTGTATTGTCGGCATATATACACAACAATGCCAAGGATATCCCAGGTTACAGGGGCAGGGAAGAGGAGTACCCTTACTCATCATACGGGATTTATCTGGGGATAAGGAAAGATACCCACAAACTGATAGACAAGAGCCTGATAAAAGGGATTTTCGGTATAAGGAACAAGAAGGGCTTTATAAAGAGATACAAGGAATTCGTGTCAAAGAGAAGTGATATGGAGGTTATCGATAAGGAAGATCCCTGCGAAGAGATTTTCGAAGCAAAGAATGAGTACGACAGCGGCAGGAGAGTCATCATCAGGGACATGAAACCAGCCAGGGTGATAGCATATATTGCCATGAAGCTGAAGAAGTCGGTTGAAAGCATAATCAGCACAGACAGGAGGCAAAACAAGTACAGGGCGTTCACGGCATATGTTTTGCGTGTTTTGTGTGGTCTGAGATACAAACAGATATGTGAGAACATATTCAATGTAACGATATCCGGCTGTTCAAGTCTTTGCAGAAAAGGATACGAGCTGACGGAAAGAAAAGGCTCGGTATACTCAGCAATTTTCAATGAACTTTTGTGTGCCAACCTTTATTAGCAGATTCGGATAGGCGGAAGGTTAAAGATATTTTCTTATAATATTCAGTTCTCTTAATATACAGTTCACTCAACAAGCAGCGATTTTCCAATTGCATAAATGCTGAGAAAGATTTTTCGATGGTTGTTCCATTAACTTAAGTTAACAAACAATTGCGAATCATTTGCCCTTGAGAAGCATGAATCCTTTCCCGCTAAAACTGACAAAAGACAGGTTTTTGCGGGCCTGTTCTTCCATACGGTCTGATTAGCTAAACCAATTCAAATTATTATTTCAACATTTATAAAGGAATATTAAAAGTATAATTAACAGATAATCTAGTATTTCCTGTTAAGAGGCCCGCGTGTTTTGAAGAAGCGTCCCCAGCTGAAGCCTGTTGTTTTGGAGAAACGTCCCCAATCGTTTAAGCAAACGGCAGTTGAAGTCGCTGTACTTAAATAGTAAAATAAAAAATATATATTTAAGGATGGTTATTTTGAATACAGGTGGTTGAGATTCAATGAGTGATAAAATCAGAGTTGCGGTTATTTTCGGGGGACAATCCTCAGAACACGAGGTGTCGAGATTTTCAGCGGAATCTGTTATCAGCAATATAAATACTGACAAGTACGATGTTGCTATGATTGGGATCACAAAGGAAGGAAGATGGCTTCCCTATGACGGCCCTGTTGGCCTTATCGGGACAGGGGAATGGCAGGCTCTGGCCGAGTCACAAGACAGACCGAATCATGCATTGCTGACGGCTGGTACAGCGATTGCCGAATCAGAAAGGGACAATAGAAAAATAGATGTTGTTTTCCCGGTTCTCCATGGATGCAACGGTGAAGACGGAACGATCCAGGGGCTACTGGAACTTGCCGGGATACCCTATGTGGGCTGCGGTGTATTGAGTTCATCATTAGGGATGGACAAGGCTTATGCTAAAATCGTTTTTGAAAGGGAAGGTCTGCCTCAGGGCAAATACTTAGTTTACAGCCGCAAGCAGATTAATAGAGAATTTGAAAAAATAAGTGATGATGTTGAGCGTGTTTTGTCGTATCCGTGCTTCGTCAAGCCTTCGAATGCTGGCTCGTCAGTCGGCGTAAGCAAGGTGCGCAATGCAGGTGAGCTTGGACCAGCTCTCCAGCTGGCAGCAAAATATGACAGGCGCATTCTGATAGAGGAATTTATCGATGGCCGGGAAATAGAATGTGCTGTACTGGGGAATGATGATCCTGTTGCATCGACAGTGGGTGAAGTGATACCATGCAATGAGTTTTATGACTATGAAGCAAAGTATTTGAGCGGGGACAGTTCTCAGATTATTATACCTGCAGATCTTCCTGCTGAAGTGATTGAGAGGATCAGAGAATACTCGGTAAGGGCTTTCAAGGCACTGGATTGCTCAGGATTGGCAAGAGTTGATTTTTTTGTGCGCAAAGCCGATAACGAAGTCTTCATAAACGAGATTAACACCATGCCCGGGTTTACGCAAATCAGCATGTACTCGAAATTGTGGGCTGCTTCAGGGCTGCCTTACGAAAAGCTGGTAGAAAGATTGATAGAACTGGCGCTGGAGCGTTTTGAAGACAATAAGAGAGAAATAGATTATTAGCAACAGCTGTTTATTGGAATTGTATATGGGGGAAATATTTATATGGATAACAGACCAATCGGGGTTTTTGACTCTGGTCTTGGAGGCCTTACGGTTTTTAAAGAGATTGCTGATCAACTGCCCCATGAGAGCCTTGTATATTTCGGTGACAGCGGACGCGCTCCATATGGGACCAAATCCAGGGATACTGTCATTAAGTATACTCTCCAGGACATCAGGTTTTTAATGACACACGATATAAAGATGATCGTAATCGCCTGCAACACAATGAGTGCCCATAGCTATGAATTTGTACGAAGGAATCATGACCTTCCTATTATTGAAGTTATAGGTGCGGGTGCAGTAGCTGCCGTTGCAGAAACCAGGAACAAAAAGGTCGGGATAATCGGTACTCCCGCGACTGTTAATAGTGGAGCATATCAAAAGGCTATAAATAAACTTGATGATAGCATTGAAATATACCAAAAGGCCTGTCCGCTTTTTGTTCCGCTTGTTGAAGAGGGACAGGAATGGTGGGAAAACGACATAACATATAATATTGCGAAAGAATACCTTGCACCGCTGAAACAAACAGGTGTTGATACGTTGGTTCTCGGCTGTACGCATTATCCACTGCTTAAAAACACGATCTCTAAAGTCATGGGAGAAGGCGTCACTTTAGTAAGCTCGGCTTTTGAAGTTGCCAGAGTTGTAAAAAGGATTATTTCAGATAAAAATATGCAACGGGATCCTCGTTTGACGCCGACTTATCACTATTATACAAGTGACAGTGTTGAAAAATTTGAACCTCTGTGCAGTGCAATACTCGGGAGAACTATCAATTCGGCAAAGAAGGTGGATATTGAGGAATACTGACGAATGGGTTGCGGGTTTCAGGAGCTGTTTTGAGCAACAATCTGATATGCGGTATTTTTCGCAGGAAAGGTGCGTGTTATTATGGACAAAAATGTTATAATATCGGTTAAGGGCACGCAGTCGACCAACAATCAGGTGAATATTATCATGGAACTCGTTACTGAGGGGAAATACTATAAAAAAGATGAGGCCTATTTTATCACCTATGACGAAAGCGAAGTAACCGGTATGAACGGGACTACAACCACTTTGATGGTCACGGACGATGTAGTAACGCTGGTTCGGGCCGGATCGGTCAATTCGCAGTTTGTTTTTCAGCAGGGGCAAAAGCACATATCCTACTATGATACGGAATATGGCGCTTTTACTGTTGGAGTTACTGCCAATGAAGTTGATGTAAGAATAGATGACAATGGCGGTGAAATCCGCATAGATTATCAGTTGGAAATAGACAACAACGAAACAGGTGAAAATGATTTTTGGATGTCAATCAGGGAGGTAGGGCAATTAAATGACGAACATAATAGGGGACATTAGAGACCAGATCAGGAGCGTTGTCAGAAAAGCAATGGCTGCCGCAACGGAAAAGGGGCTTTTGCCTGACATATCAGTGGACGAGATAATTGTCGAAGCGCCGAAAGAAAAGGAACATGGTGATTTTTCCACAAACATTGCCATGCTGATAGTTAAAAAGGCAAGGAAGGCACCTGTGCAGATAGCCTCCATTCTAATAGACAATATGGACTTCACAGATACATATATTGAGCGGGCTGAATGTGCGGGGCCTGGATTTATCAACTTCTTCCTGGATAGATCATGGCTTTATGATACGTTAAGGATCATCAGTCGCGAGCGTGAGGATTACGGAAGGATCAACATCGGCCAGGGAAGTAAAGTTATGGTGGAGTTTGTCAGTGCAAACCCGACAGGGCCTTTGCATATGGGAAATGCCAGGGGAGGAGCGCTTGGCGATTGTATTGCCAGCGTGCTTCAAGCTGCCGGATACGATGTTACGCGGGAGTATTATGTCAATGACGCCGGCAACCAGATAGAAAAATTCGGTATGTCGCTGGAAGCCAGATACTTACAGCTGCTGAAGGGCGAAGATGCAGTGGAATTCCCTGAAGACGGGTATCAGGGCGAAGACATCATAGATCATATGAGAGATTACATTGAGGAATATGGAGACAAGCTGCTGAATGCGGATCCGGAACAAAGGCGCAGGGAACTGGTCGATTATGCTCTCCCGAGGAATCTTGAGCGCATAAGGAAAGGTCTGGAGTCATATGGCATCCATTATGATGTTTGGTTTTCAGAACAGTCACTTTATGACAGTGGTGAGTTCGAGGAAACCATCAATTATATGGAAGACAAAGGTCTTTTATATGAGAAAGAGGGCGCAAAGTGGTTTAAGGCAACGGATTTCGGCGCTGAAAAAGATGAAGTGATCATCAGGAACAACGGGATACCAACGTATTTTGCGTCTGACATAGCGTACCACAGGAACAAATTTGAAAAGCGTGGGTTTGATCGTGTCATCAATCTGCTCGGGGCAGACCACCATGGACATGTTGCCAGAATGAAGGCTGCTGTCAAGGCATTGGGCGTGGACCCTGCAAAACTTGATATAGTGATATTCCAGTTAGTCAGGCTTTTCAAGAACGGTGAAATTGCCAGGATGTCAAAAAGGACAGGCCGGGCTATATCATTGGACGATCTTCTCGAAGAAGTAGGGAGAGACGCTGCAAGGTTTATCTTCAACACGAAAGCTTCAGGAAGTCATCTGGATTTCGATCTTGATCTGGCAGTCAGACAATCGAATGAAAACCCGGTTTATTATGTACAGTATGCACATGCGAGGATCTGCAGCATGCTGCGTTTGCTGGATGGCGAAGGAATAAGCGTACCTGACGCAGATGAGGTCGACTTGACTTTGCTTGCTGCGCCCGAGGAGCTCGATTTAATCAAAAAGCTTGCCGAATACCCTGATGAGATAAGGATATCGGCGCAGACGCTGGAGCCCAGCCGCCTGACAAGATACGTCACCGATGTAGCCTCGCTCTTCCACAGCTTCTATACTGAATGCAGGGTAAAGGGCGAAGAGGAGAGCCTCATGAAAGCCAGGCTTCTGCTGGTTTCAGCGGTCAAGACCGTGATTAAAAATGTACTTGACATATTGAGCATCAGCGCACCAGAACGGATGTAGGGGGACAGTTCTCAACTTTTCATTGGAGGGACAGTTCTCAACTTCAGGAGGACAATTTCTGGGAGGACAGTTTCCTCCCGGAGGGGACAGTTCTCAATTATCAAAAAAACATAAAATTGTAACAGAAATTTAACCGATCTGAGCCGGTAAAAACTAAATTTCAAGCATTATAAGCCGATATATATTACAGGTCATACGCCATATATATCGGCTTTATTTATTGTTGGATACAACGTGAAAGGGTGCTGAGTTTGCAGATATCACGAAAATACCATAAAATTTTGAAATACACAGCAATTCTTATTTTTCTGTTAATGATTGCAGAACTGTCCCTCCCTCCTAAGTCAGTTTCTGCTGAAGCACAAAGGACGGTCTACTATGGAGATGAGGGAGCAAATTCTGTTATACAGTATCTTTCATTTAGTGATGTAGGAGCAGATAATTGGGCTGCCGAAGCCATATACGAAACAAGTGCGCTTGGCTTTCTGGCCGGATTTAAAGATACGAGCGGAAGATTTGGCAGAACTGTCCCCCTGACGAAGGCGGAGGCGCTGGCAGTGGTGTACAGGGCAGCGGGACGAGGAAGCGAGGCGCAGCAATTGGGCACGGCTATCAACAATGCTCGTCTGCAGGCCAACAGAAAAACGGATCCCTTAGAGGTATGGTATGACGGCTTCCTGCAAATTGCTGCTACTGAAGGGCTGATTTCCTTCAGGGATTTGACAGATGCCTTTAGTGCCGATCAGGCATCTTTGCCGGAGGACAGCTTCAGAAGAAACAGTCCTGCTCAGCGGCAGGAGATAATTTATTGGCTTGCTCTTGCATTGAATATCGAACCGGCAGCACAGCACCAGGAAGTGCTCAACTACACAGACTGGCGCAGTGTCGACCCTGAAAAGCTTCCATATGTTGAGGCTCTGCTCAGGCACGGCATCATTTCCGGCAGCAATAACCGCATCAATCCCCGTCAGTCTGTCACAAGAGAGCAGTGCGCTCAAATTATTAAAAATGCCGGAGATTTCGCTTTGCAGGCGACCGGACACACCAGAATATCAGGCATTATTGAAGAACTGTCCCTGACCAGTGACTATACAGGCACAACTTCTTCATCGGGAAGGAATATTTACGTTGCGAATGCAGACGGCACTTTTGCCCTGATCCGGACATCTGCACAGTCTGCAGCGACATCGGGTGGCAGGAATGAGAATGCCGGAACGGCGTTACCAGGACAGAAGATGGAGCTGGTCGTATACAAAAACGGAACCGTCGGCAACAGCAGCTTGCTGCAAAAAGGCGATAGGATCCGTTACATAGCAGACAGCGGCAACAAGATCAAATATGTACATGTTTTGTCAAATGTCAATGATGTAAGATACATAGCTGCGCACGTGCATGAAGTTGACCAGACTAATCTGCTCATCGACATAATACAGCTGTTTGAGACGGATTATCCGGATCTGAAGGAAATCGTGGGAGACAACGGATTCTCGTGGTCACAGGCCACTAAAGGGACCTACAGAGTCTCACCCCAGGCCAGGGTCATGATCAATGGAGCAAAAGCTGATTTGTCTGACTTAACCAGCGATGCAACCGTCATTCTTACCATAGATGGCAACAATATCGTAAAAGAGATCCAGGGAGTTGATATCGGGATAAACGCAGAAGCCAGAAGAATCGTCAGGGGAATCGTAGAAGAAAATAATCCCAACCTGGGCTATATAACTCTCTATAATGAGGACGGATCAGGCACCGGAAGCAATCCTCTGGCACTCAGGACATACAACTATGTGGACCAAAGTAAAGTCGAAGTGCTAAGGAATCACGAACCTGCGGACATCGACAGTATCCAGGCCGGAGACACTGCATATCTGCGTCTTGACAGTGATGGCTATATCGTATCTGTGAGCGCTGTCGACAATTATACCGTCAGGTACGCAAAGATATTATCCAAATTGCCAGCGCAGGTAATAGTTGAGTATGACGATGGTACGCAGCAAATCCTCGATGTGAATGAAAACATCATCGTCATTAAGGACAAAAATCTTGTTGGATTTCAGGCATTGAGAGATGGCGACCGCGTAAGGCTCCTTCTCAATGAAAATGCGCGCTCAACAGAATTGAAGGAGATCACCATCGAAGGTGACGAGTATTACATAAACAACATATATAAAGGTAAAATCGCCAGGATAGACAGGATATCAGACAAAATTACGGTCATGGGAATGCAGGTTTTCAAGAAAGGGAGATGGGAGCTCGTTGACAGAAAAGGAGCTTCGACCATCACCATGGCAGATGATTACAGTATTTATCTGAAGGATACGCCGATCAGTATAAATGATGCAAACAGATTACTATATCAAAACGATGCCTATATTGCCGTCGAGAGGACTTATGGCGGGGAAGAGAGAGCAGTTGTAGTTGCATACCGCAACAGCCTCGACACAGAGATATCATCGATCGCGGATACTATCAGCGAGTTTGTTCCGGGCACATCAAGCTTCAGGACAGCTAATGAGAACAGAAGGATTGGATTTTCAGACGGCAGCATTATTGTGAAATATGGCAGGCTGGTGACAGGCAATAGTCTCAGTTATGACGATAAGGTTTACATGACACTGAACAGAGACTACTCCAGCGGCAATTATTACGCATCCGTGGTCAATGTGGAGGAGCCGCAGAACGACACTCTTATGATTTATCGCGGCAGGATCAGAGATATCAACCAAAGCAGAGATTTCACCGTTGAGTCCTTCTCGCAGTTGCAGGGGCTTGACTGGAAATATTACAACACGCCGAAAACCTTCAATATAACATTTGACACAAGGGTACTGACAGACGAAGGTGTCCTGAATGTCCGGGAATTTGTCGGCTACGGTGAAGAAAGCTTCATAAACGATGTGGTTTACATAGTGGCTGACGGAATCGACGCAGTTCTGGTCACCACTGCACCATACGGGACAGTAAACATGAGAGGAACGGTATATGCTGCGGGCGATGGCACTATCAGCATACGCAGGGTCAGTGTATATGATTCCTCAGACTATAAGTGGAAAAACATCGCTGATACAACAGTCAATGTCCTCAATAATACTATTGCAATCGAAAAAGGCAGAGTAATCGATCCTTCGTCGATTAAAAAAGGCGCTGATATAAGGATCATCAAGAGGGACAGAAGTACAGACGGAGATGCCTATATTATCATAGTGGAATGAATTAAAACCGGAGGTCTCATTTATGAAGAAAAAAGTCACGGCACTGCTGCTAATAATAATTACAGTTTTCCTCATGTATGGCCATGTGTTTGCCCGGGAAGGTGTTTGCGGGTATGAAGGCGGTATTTCTTCGGGAGAGGTGCCAGACAATTCGACGTTCGAATACAAGGAGGTTACCTTCATCAGCGGCAAGCCCGTCGTGTTTGAGGGGACGCTTCTCATAAAAAAGAGCCAGAGGCAGGACAAGCTTACCACTACATATACCTATAACCTGCGCAATGGGGAAAATACGCTCACGCGAGTGCTTGTTTACACCACTGAGTCAGAGAAATGGGAGAATGGCCAGATTACTGAGACTGTCAGCCTTACTTCGGCGCGTGAAAGCGTGAGGATAGACGGCGTTACATATACCATTCCGAATATCAACAGCTACCAGTTTGCCCGCTCCAACCTGATCGATCCCAGGCCGGCGGTCAATTACCATGCAGGGAGCATATGGAGCAGAAAAGTTTACCAGGTAGGAGCCGCCAATGACGGCAACACAGTTACTGTTGAATGCACGGGCACATTCTACGGCTATGACCAGTATTGGGGCAATGCCGAGAGTCTGCTGCTCGATTATATTATCAGCGGCGAAAGGAACACTGCTGACGGTGTCGATATCTGGGGCGGGACGGCAACAATCGCCATCTCTTCAACGTCGACGGAGCAACTGGAGTACTTTGAAAACAGACCCAACCAGATTTCTTTCTCGGGAAGCTATGTGCAAAGCCGCATGAACAGCAACGTTCTGGAGTATACCTGTATGCTGCCGGAATTCGATTCAAGAGGGATATCGACTGACCGCATCGTTACATATAGTGACAGTCTTGCCATTGAAACATTCCCGATACAGAGAAGACTGCCAACGACAGACCTGAGAAATGCCAGAGGGCATTGGGCGGAGAATGATATAAAAATTATGTTCGGTCTTGAAGTTTTCAAGGGAGACGGCTCAAATTTCTACCCTGACAACTATATGACCAGGGCGGAGTTCGCTGCAGCTATGACTAAGGTTGCAAAAGAAGTCCCCCAGGATCCGACACTTATCACCAGGACAGTACAGACGTCGCGAAGGACGACAGGAAAGGAGATCATAGTTTCGCCTTTCGACGATGTTTCAATAAACAACATCTATTTCAATGACATCAAAAGCGTATTTGAACGGGGGATAATGTTTGGCAAAGGGCAGGATCGATTCGCTCCCAATGACTATATAACAAGAGCAGAAGCGACCGTTGCCTTTATCAGAGCTCTTGGCTTTGAATCACTGGCACCTGCGCCAGTGGCGGTCACAAGCTTTCGCGACAACGACCTGATCCCGGAGCATGCCAGGAACGCCGCATATGTGGCTCATCGGATCGGGCTTATCCAAAGCGACAGCAAGGGCAATATGAATCCCAACAAAAGGCTGACAAAGGCCGAAGGTGCCGCGATGTTCAACAGCCTGATCAAATACCTGCAGGAGGGTATCAGAAAAGACTACAGGGACAGGCTTATAAATTATTACTGAGGCATCCTTAACCCTTTACTTCATTGGTATCTTTACTTTTACCGAAAATGCGATATACTGCAAATGGGGCACTTGTTGCAGAGTATAGATAATTTGCAATAAGTCTGCCGGCTTTGTTTTGCACTGAACGGAAGCCGGGCAGGCCGTTGCATTCGGCGAAGTGCCTGATAAATTTGAGAACTGTCCCCCACTGGTGGAGCTATGCGGAGAGTAATAGTCGATAATATAGATAAAAGAATGACTGCGCCCCTGGTCGATTATTTGGTCAAAAAGGGATATGAGGTGCATGGCATAGGGTTTGCGGGTTCCAGACCGATAAGCAATCGGTTGGCATCTGTCATCGAGGTTTCGGCAGATGATTTGATAAGTGACTTGCGGAGTGCTTTCTCCACGTTCTCGCAGCAAGATTGCCTGATAGCCGGGAATCCGCTGATAATGAGGGCGGTCGATGAGATAAAGCCTGACATCAGATACATTTTGCCAAATTGCGAATCTGTGCTGCTGGCGACAGACAAGAAGAGACTGATGGAGCTGGCTCGTAGCCTTGGGTTAAAGGTGCCGGGAAGCGGAGACGGGAAATATCCCCTGGTCGTAAAACTAAACAACTCTGAAAATACTGCTCTGAAACCTGATCAAAGATACAAAATAGTTAATAATGATAAAGAGTACGAAGAAGCACTCGCTTTTTTCGGGGGAAACAGCGATAATCTGATAGTCCAGGAATATGTCGAAGGTAAGGGCTTTGGGGTTTCAATGCTGCTGGATAGCGACTCGGACCTGGTGGACTTTATAGTGCACGAGCGAATTGTGGAGTACCCGGTCGAAGGCGGACCCAGTGCGGTTTGCATGTCGGTTTACAGGTCAGAGCTGGTCGCAGCTGCTTACAGGCTGCTCAGAAGCCTGAAGTGGACAGGCTATGCCATGGTCGAATTTAAAGGCGATTACCTGATCGAGGTGAATCCGAGGTATTGGGGCAGCATGCCCCTGTTGTTCGTATCCGGGTCCGATTTCTTTGAAAACTACATCAGGATATTGAATGGCCGGCATAAAAAGATCGATGCTGACACTGTCTCATACAAGCTGAGTTCAAAGATGTACTTCTTTCCGCAGGCGTATTTATCGATGTTTTCACTGCTTAAAGCGGGGAAAGCAGCTGAAGCATTCAGAATATTGAAATATATCATATGTGCCAGGGAGGGTATATTCACCCTGAGGAATCCTGTCCCGTTCTTCAATTATCTGCTGTCTCTGGCCGGGAGAAGGATCAGATGAAACTGAGCTTACATATCCATTCGAAATATTCACATGATTCAAAGGCATCTGTCGGGGAAATATTAGAGGCTGCCGAGAAATCGGGTTTCGATGTCATAGCCATCACCGACCACAACACAGCGGCAGGTGGGCTTGAGGCTTTGAAAAAGCAAAGACAGAAAGTAGCCGTCATACCTGCTGCAGAGTTTTCCACTCAGTATGGACATGTGCTGGCGTACTTTATCGATGATTCCATAGAAAAAGACACCCCCAGGGTAAATGAGAGGCAATTCGACTTTTACAGAGTTGTTGAAAACGTGAAGAGAATCAACGGGATAACGATCCTGGCTCATCCGTATATCAGCGGGTTGAAATACAATCCGGAAATCCTGGACTATGTCGACGGGATAGAACAGTACAATTCCAGGCTGGATTCCTTTTTGCTGAAGTCCTCGTCGCAAGGGTTTATAAAGCAATTCATGGGAAGAGACGGGTTCCTGTACACAGGGGGCTCCGATGCTCATTCGACGGAGGAGTTGGCAAATTGCTATATGATCACCAGCGATTTCGGGCTGAGACCTGAAGAATTTGCAAAAGCCCTGAGATGCAGGAGTGCCATATATTATAAAAAGGCATCGAATTACGCCGTTGCAAAGGCTAAACTATATAATATGAAGAAAGTCAGGCCGGCATACGCTGTTAAGAATGGAATAAGACTGTTGTATGGAGCCGGTGAATTTGTTCTCAATAAGATAACAAGGTGTCCGGAATATGAAGTTATACACATTGGCGAGGAAAATCAATAAGAAAATCAAACAAAGACGCAGAGAAGTCGCGGGGAGATACCTTTTTCCGGTCAGAAGGCTGGAAAGATTTGCGGTGCCCCAAAATGAAAGAATAGTTTCAATGACCTTCGATGACGGTCCCACGAACATGCCTGTCAACCCGGTGGCAGACCCGGGGCTCGAAGGCGTGAGTCTTACCCGGGCATTGATCGGGATAATGAATGATTATGATGCCAGGGGGACCTTCAATGTAATCGGCACCACGGAGCACAACTACCCTGACAAAATGGGTAGCATCCACAAGCCTACCTGGAGCGGGGTAAGGCATGACCATTATCCTATGTTTGGGAAAGACAAGTATGCCGGGGCAGAAAACCAGAAAGAACTTGTCAGGGAATTATTGAAAAACGGCCATGAAATATCAAACCATGGCTACAGACACGTTTTATTTGGAAGGAACAATATCGTCTATGGGAGCAGAGAGCATTTTACGAATATACATGACGTTGTCAGCGATCTGAGACAATTGCATGAGTTGATGAAGAATGAATTTGATTATGAGATGACCATGTCGAGACCGCCTCACTATATTGACAGGATACCGGACGGATTCACGTCATACGATGCATATGCGGTGTTGGGCTATGATTATCTGGCTGCAAGCTTTGACGGGGGTGGCTGGATGCCCACGGTCGGCGATTATAAAGAGGATGTCAGAAAAATGGTGGATCCTCTTAAGAACACCCTCAGGGCTGACGCCAACGCATTGTGTGGCCAGATTATTTTCCAGAAAGACGGCTTCAACATGTCTTTGATGAGTCCCGTTGCCACTGCTTTGAGAGAACAGCTGGAGGTTCTGAGCGGATATGGGTACAAGGTCGTAACGGTCAGAGAACTCAAGGATAAATACCCATTTGAGGACTTCAATGACTTTTCGAAAAACTTTGAAATCGCCAGGGAACTTGACAGAAGAGGATATATAATCGGATACAGAACAAATGAGTTCAAGCCCGATAAAACGCTTACAGTCGGAGAAATGGTAATGATGACAATGAAAAAGAGCGATTATGGGAAAATGCTGATGAACATTATCGGCTCTGCCAGTGACAGAAAAAAGCATCTGAAACACCCCTATTATTTAGGTTTTCTGTATTACGACAGGAAGGATCTGATGGAAAGGTCCGACGAGGAAGCCACAAAAGAGGATATAGTCAGTTTCTTCGGGGACAGTTTTGGGATCGTTCCATCCGTCAGCGGGAATACCATTAAAAGGTTTGAGTATCTCGAGGTTTTGAGCGAATTGATAAAAAATTGAGAACTGTCCCCCAAAATGGTAAAATCAAATTATTAAACTGAAGAGGGGTCTTGTATTGTGAAGAAGCATATGTTGAGAGGATTGCAGCGTTTCATTTGCAGTATCATGGTTTTTTTACTGGTGGTCGGGCAGCCGGTGTTTGCTTCCGGGACGGCCAGAACAGATTCGCCGTATTTCAACAGCCTGATGGATTTTATTCAGGATCAGTACCACGGTGAGGTTTCAGAGGAAGAGTTGTTTGAAGGCGCGGTCAGAGGTATGTTCGATACACTCGACCGATACTCTGTATTTATGGACCACGAAGAAAAAGAAGAGTTTTATGGTTCGATATCCGGGAACTTCGGAGGTATCGGAGTGACCATACAGGAAAGCGATGATTTTGTTGTTGTGACAAAGGTGTTTTCCGGATCGCCTGCCGAGAAAGCCGGCATCCTTCAGGGAGATATCATCGTGGAGGCTAATGGCACAAACCTGGTTGGGGCATCGGTTAACAGTGTTTCCGGCGTCATCAGGGGCGAAGCCGGGACCATTGTAAGACTTGGCATCCTCAGGAGCGGAAATCCGGAGATACAATATGTCGACGTGGTCAGAGAAATCGTGAAGATCAATCCTGTCACATATGAAAACAGAAATGGTATCGGATACATCAAGGTTGAAACATTCAATTCAAATACGCACGAGTATTTCACTGAAGCATTGGAATATTTTGACAAGAGAGGTATAACCAACCTTGTGCTGGATCTGCGGAACAACCCGGGAGGAGAGATGATCCAGGCTGTGAGTCTGGCGTCGAAATTTGTGCCGGAGGGGCCTATAACATATCTGGACTTCAAATCGGAGATGTATGTGGATGTAGAATACCACTCTGATCTGAAAGAGCAGAAATACAAGCTTGCAGTGCTGGTCAACGGCAACAGCGCCAGCGCATCTGAAATAGTGGCAGGGGCTATCCAGGATACAGGCGCAGGCAAACTGATTGGCACAAAGACCTTCGGGAAAGCCAAGGTGCAGAATGCCATACCGATACTGACCCTCGAGGCATACAACAAATACAGGGAGCAATATGGGATAGATACTGTGAATGTATATGAACTGCGCCATTACGGCATAAACCCTGACCAGGATGAAATCTACGGCTATGCACAAATGACACTGGGTCTTTATTACACGCCAGACGGCAAAATGATTGAAGGAACGGGTATCACACCAGACATATCAGTTGACGACCCTGAATATATCGATGGCGTTGACATCCTTGACATAGAAAGGCTTTCCAGGACAGGCACCTTCGAACCGGGCAGCAAAGGCTCTGATATAATTGATGCCAAGCTGATCCTGAGACTCCTGGGCTACGACATTACTGAACTGAACATCAATTTTGACGAAGAATTCGAATCAGCGTTAAAAGAATACCAAAGCAGCAAAAAAATCAAGCCAACTGGAATCCTTGATGTAAAGACACAGATATTCCTAAATGCCGATCTGCTTGAGCTTATCCTGAAATACGACGGCCAATATGCTGCAGCAGTTAAATACCTGAAAAGCTGATTATTTAATGGGTGCTGTTCCTTTATTTAATTTGGCTGCATAAAGTTAACGAATTGTATAAATTTTATCCAAACTGACAATACTTTATAGCGAAACGGATGTATATCTGATTATACATCCGTTTATACGCAAAACATCATAATAATGGTATTGTCAGGGGGATTTCAAATGAAGAAAAAAAGTGATTTTATTACTGCAGCAGGAAAATCACTGATCAGGCACACAAGACGCAATATAAGGCTCATTGCCAGTATATCGATAATTACTTTCACGTTTGTGATTTTCAAAATGAATTCCTACACTGAAAATGTGAACAGGAATTTGTCGGGGAATCTGATAAGGCTCCATGTCGTCGCCAACAGTGATTCGCCAGAGGATCAGGAATTGAAGAATACCGTAAGGGATAATATACTTGCCTATGTGCGGAACGAAGTGAAAGATTCGAAAAATATTGAGCAGACAAGAGCCATGATCTGCGAAAAGATACCTGAGATCACGAATCTTGCAAGAGAAACGATTCAAAGCAACGGATACAGCTATGATGTGGAAACTACACTGGGGGTATACCCGTTCCCAACCAGGGCATATGGAGACATAGCCCTTCCGGCCGGAAATTATCAGGCATTGAAGGTCGTTATTGGGAACGGTGAAGGGTCCAACTGGTGGTGTGTTCTTTTTCCGCCTCTCTGTTTTGTAGATGTGACCCATGGGACCGTGCCTGACTTTGTCAGGAAGGATCTGCAGGAAGTGCTCACAGACGAGGAATACAGCATTATAACATCGGCAGACAGCGAAAGCGAAATACCTGTCAAAATAAAGTTCAAAATAGTCGAGTTATTCCAGGAATCAAAAATCAAGCTGGCCAGCGCCTTCCACAAACTATTCAGCCTGGAAGGATAAAACAGCTACCTGTCCTCGAAAAGTTTCGGGGACAGTTCTTCATTTTCCACTCGAAGGACCAGACCAGGGGACAGTTCTTCATTTTCCACTCGAAGGACCAGACCTGGGGAACAGTTCTTCATTTTCCGTTCGAAGAACCGGACCTGGGGGACAGTTCTTCGAGTTTTGCGCTTTTAATCGAGGAGTTGTTCTTTGAAAGTCACCTGAAATTGAGAACTGTCCCCTCCTATGAATAGTTGAGAACTGTCCCTCCTGAAATTGCTTCCATGAAGTTGAGAACCGTCCCTCCCCCAGGGCAAGAAAGTTGAGAACTGTCCCCGGGTCACCCGGCTCAAAAGCATCCTTGACGCGGGTACGCTTCTTATGTATAATGTTATCTAATATTTTTCCGGATGCAATATTTTGATAGGAGGTACGATCCCATGGCAATTTACTACGATGAGCCATCAAGAACCTTCAGCGAATATCTTCTGCTGCCAAATCTTACGACTAAAAAATGCACACCTCAGAACATTGATTTGAAAACACCGATAGTAAAGTTCAAAAAGGGCGAAGAGGCTTCCATGCACATAAATATACCGCTGGTTTCAGCGATAATGCAGTCTGTTTCAGACTCACGGATGGCAATTGAGTTGGCCAGGTGTGGGGGCCTTTCATTTATTTATGGTTCACAGACGATAGACCAGCAGGCGGAGATGGTGCGCAAGGTTAAAAAATACAAGGCTGGTTTTGTTGTCAGTGACTCAAATCTGAAGCCCGAAGATTCGCTGGCTGATGTTCTGGCGCTCAAGGAGAAAACGGGCCATTCCACCATAGCAATAACCGAGAACGGGCTACCGACAGGTAAGCTGCTTGGCCTTGTGACAAGCAGGGATTACAGAATCAGCAGGACACCTCTGGAGACGAAAGTCAAGGAATTCATGACACCATTTGAATCGCTGATCTATGCAGAGGAAGGCATCACGCTCAAAGAAGCCAACGATATGATATGGGATCACAAATTGAACTGCCTGCCTGTTATTGATAAAAATCAAAACCTTCTTTATCTGGTTTTCAGAAAAGACTATGACAACCACAAAGAGAACCCGTACGAATTGTCGGATTCCAAAAAGAGATTGATGTGCGGCGCTGGAATCAACACAAGGGACTTCATGGACAGAGTACCTGCTCTGGTGGATGCCGGTGTTGACATACTTTGCGTCGACTCGTCGGACGGGTATACGGAATACCAGAGAGACACTATAAGGTGGATCAAAGAGAAGTACAATGGCGAAGTCAAGGTCGGCGGCGGCAATGTTGTCGACAAAGAAGCTTTCTTATATCTGGTGGAATCCGGGGCTGACTTTGTAAAGGTCGGTATCGGGGGAGGCTCTATCTGCATTACCAGGGAGACAAAGGGTATAGGGCGCGGACAGGCAACTGCCGTTATAGAAGTTGCGAAGGCACGGGCTGAGTATTACGAAAAAACAGGTATATATATACCCATTTGCTCTGACGGTGGCATCGTGCATGACTATCATATGGCGCTTGCACTTGCCATGGGAGCGGACTTCCTGATGCTCGGGAGATACTTCGCCAGGTTTGATGAGAGCCCGACAAGGAAGCTCAGGATCGGCAACAATTACGTCAAGGAATATTGGGGCGAAGGCTCCAACAGGGCCCGCAACTGGCAGAGATACGATATGGGCGGCGCTACGAGGATGGACTTCGAAGAAGGCGTTGATTCCTATGTCCCATACGCCGGAAGGCTCAAGGATAACCTGGAGATCACTCTGAGCAAACTCAAATCAACTATGTGCGCATGCGGTGCATTGAGCATTGCAGAATTCCATGAGAAAGCCAGGATGACTTTGGTATCCTCAACCAGTATCATCGAAGGTGGAGCACACGATGTCATACTGAAAGAAAATGAATCATTTGCCTGACATTTTGCATCGGTATGCAGCATGACACCATCGCAGAATAACAAGGATACGCAAGGCATAAATTGCCATAAATAATGCAAATCCTTATATTTTGGATTATTGACAACAACATATATGTATTCTATAATGATAAAACCATGAATGCATTTAGACCTGACTGGATAGCACTGTGTTTTTCAGTGCTATTTATGTGTGCATATGCGGTGAGCATCGGGCTATTACTGCACGGTGTGTTCTTCTGACGCATTTGTGTGACAGAGCATATCATGTCATTGGTTGAAGATGCGCATCGTATAAATATTGTGGGTACGGTCCATTTGCATTACAGAATAAATGCAAGTTTAATGCATATATTATCAACACAAATTTTTAGGTAAAGGAGAGGCTCTAAATGGCAGGTAAAGAAGTCATACTGACTTATGAGGGCTTAAAAAAACTGGAGGAAGAGCTGGAGCAGCTGCGCGGTCCGAAAAGAATGGCGGTCAAGGAAAGGATAAAGGCAGCTCTTTCACACGGAGACATTACAGAAAATTCGGAATATGATGAAGCAAAGAATGAACAGGCATATATCGAAGGGAAAATTGCGAAGATTGAGGCAATGCTTAAGAATGCCAGAGTGATAGATGAAGAGGATGTAAGCACTGAAAAAGTCAGTATCGGCTCAAAGGTCAAGCTCCGTGATCTGGACACCAATGAAGAAAACGTTTTCACGATAGTCGGTTCCACTGAAGCAAACCCGGCGGAATCGAAAATATCCAACGTATCTCCTATCGGCAGCGCCCTCATAGATAAAAAGAAGGGTGATGTCGTCGAAGTTACAGTGCCGGACGGAATACTGAAGTTTAAAATATTAAAAATAGGAAAATAGAACCATTACAACTTGTGCATTGTGAATAATTTAATATATCATATTATTAAAAGAATAACAGTTTATAATATGTAAACTGTTATTCTGGTTTAAGGCAATAGATTTCCACTGCATCTGGAAAACTGCGGAGGATGTATTTCGTGCCTTCCAGGTAAAAATACTATGCAGAGAGAATACTATCTTTCCGGCGACAGTGTTATAATGGAAGAGTAAATAACTCATACATAGCAAATGCAGATAAAAGACAAGCTTGACCGATCAACAATGGCAGCCGGAAATAGGTTTGCTGCAAACAACATAGCTTAAGGCATGCTTGGATAAATACAGTCAGGAGGTCCACAAATGGAAGACAACGCTAACATCAACAGAAACGACATTCAGGAAACTGAAAATCTCAGCGAGATCCTAATGGTGCGGAGGCAAAAACTGAAGGAACTGAAGCAAAGCGGAAAGGATCCGTTCAATATAGTCAAATATGATGTGACACATCGATCCGATGAGATAATCGATAATTTTGATACAATGGAAGGGGAGTATGTATCTGCAGCAGGCAGGATGATGTCCAAGAGAGGTATGGGAAAGGCCAGTTTCTGTGACATCCAGGACCGCGGCGGCAGGATACAGATTTATGTCAGAATAAATGATATTGGGGCCGAAGCATACGAAGAATTCAAGAAATTCGATATCGGAGACATGATAGGTGTCGAGGGTACAGTTTTTAAGACCCACAAGGGCGAGATATCGATAAAGGCTGAGAAAATCACGCTGCTGGCCAAGTCATTAAAGCCGCTGCCGGAAAAATGGCATGGCCTCAGAGACGTTGATCTGCGGTACAGACAAAGATACTTAGACCTGATCATGAACCCGGACGTCAGAAAAACCTTTGTGCTGCGCAGTAAAATAATAAAGGAAATCAGAAAATACCTTGATGACAGGGGTTTCCTTGAGGTCGATACACCGATCCTGGGCACGATACAGGGCGGTGCTGCTGCCAGACCATTTGTGACACACCATAATACGCTCGATCTGGACCTGTTCCTCAGAATCGCTCCGGAACTGTACCTCAAGCGACTGATAGTCGGGGGCTTCGAAAAGGTATATGAGATGGGCAGGATGTTCAGAAACGAAGGAATGTCCGTCAAGCACAACCCTGAGTTCACAATGATAGAAATCTATGAAGCATACAATGACTACAAAGGCATGATGGATCTTACGGAAGATCTGATATCCACTGTTGCTAGAAATGTTCTGGGTACTACAAAGATAGTATACCAGGGTCAGGAAATAGATCTGACAACGCCCTGGAAGAGAATGACCATGAGGGATGCGGTACTTGAGTATTCAGGTATCGACTTCGACACGATAGCAACCGATGAAGAGGCCAGGGCAGCCGCGCGCGGAAAGAATCTTCATGTAGAAGACAAATTGACCAAAGGTGAAGTAATGAATCTTGTATTTGAGGAACTGGCAGAGGAGCACCTTATCCAACCCACATTCATCATGGATTACCCTGTGGAAGTGTCGCCTCTTACCAAAAGAAAGCCTGACAGGCCTGAGCTGACCGAGAGATTCGAACTTTTCATAACTGGCAGGGAGATGGCCAATGCCTATTCCGAACTCAATGATCCCATCGATCAGAAGGAAAGGTTCCTTGAACAGGTCAGAAAGCGCGAGGAATGCGACGAAGAAGCCAGCATGATGGATGATGACTACATCAATGCACTGGAGTACGGACTGCCTCCTACCGGCGGACTTGGCATCGGAGTTGACAGGCTGATAATGCTCCTGACCGACTCCTATTCCATAAGGGATATCATACTCTTCCCTACAATGAAACCCAGGGATTAGACACTAATCGTACTATGGCATCACCGCACCATATATATGATGACGGATGCCTGTTTGCGTCAATTGACATGCTTTATATGTAAAGGGGCCGTGGTCATATGGATAAAAAAGAAGCAAGGAAAATCCTGGGCGTTCCAAAGCAGGCGTCCAGAAGAGAGATTGAAAGAAAGTATGCAATTCTGCTGAAAAAACATAGGCAGGAGAGGTTTCAGAGAGAGCAGTATGAACAGGATTCGGCAGAAGAAGACATCGCGAATACAGCTCAGGCTGGTGACGGAAACGTTACAGGCCATGATCCGGCGGGTCTTGAGTATGACTTTGAACTGATAACAGAGGCGTACAACACCCTGATGGGTTATCATGTCAGAGTGAAAGAAGAACCGCCTGGCAAGCTGGCGATGTTTCTGAAAAAATTCGGTTTCGATGAAAAAAAGACGGACCACTTCTTTCATTATTATAAGTATCATATTCTGGCGGCAGTGCTTATCATAATATTTATGGTAACTGCCATCGGAAGCTGTACCAACAAGGTGGAATATGATTTTAACATTGCTTTCATAGGAGACATGTATTTATACGAATCAGTGGATGCGCTGAAGAAAAGCATAAAAGAGAACATACCCGCTATTGCAGAGCCTGGCATAGATAGTGCCTATATCGCTGACGGCGGCGCGGGACAGCAGCATTACGCCATGGAGATGAAGGCTATGACGCTGTTATATGCCGGGGATATAGATGTGTTCATCGTCAACAGGACAATATATGAGAGATATGCAAAAGTGGGTGCGTTCATGAGCCTCGATGAGATTGCGCCGGAACTGGGCATCGATGTTTCCGGGCATCAGGATCTGATTCTTGCAGTCGAAGATATTGACGACCTGATGTCCTCTGAGGCTGAAGGAATACCAGGGGAAAGAAAGCTGCCTGGCAATGCTGTCGATACTGATTCTCCGGACAAGCCGGAGACAGACACAGTCGACACAGATGAAAGCGGTCAATCCGATGAGAAACACCTTTATGGGATTTATATAACTGACAGCAAGGCATTGAAAGAGGCCGGTGTTATCGCTGATGAAATGATAGCGGCGATATTTGCCGGTTGCCAGCAGCAGGAAAAAGCAGAAGAATTTCTGAAATTTCTCTTAAAATAAAATAACAGGGGGTAGCTTATATGTCCGGTGAATTAATCGTCAAAGCGGAATACTCGGAAAAAGATGCAGAAATCTTTGTCAGCGGTGAGATAGACATATACAATGCGCAGCAGTTCAAGGAGAAAATATATCGGATCGTTGAAAACAGCACAGGTGACGTCTCCATCGACTGCAGTGGTCTGAACTACATGGACAGCACAGGGTTGGGAGTATTTGTAGGTGCCTTGAAAAAAGCGAGGCAGAATGAAAGGAATATCCATATTATCAATATCAAAGACCACATAAAGAAGCTATTCGTTATTACCGGCCTGGACAAGTTATTCATAATTCATTGATGTATAAATGATGGAGGAGTGGTTTGATGGAGTTAAATGACAAGATCACGCTGTCATTGCCCTGCAAGGCTGAATATGTGAGCGTTGCCAGGCTGACAGCAGCGGGAGTCGCTTACAGAATGGGGTTTGACATAGATACCGTCGAAGATATCAAAGTCGCCGTATCTGAAGTGTGCAGCAGGTTGATAAATGTCAGTGGAAAGAATAACGGCGGATATGAGATATTATACGAGGTCTATGGCAGCAAGCTGATCATTACATTCTCTTCAGACATTGAAAGAGCCGGCTGTATTTTCGAGGATGACGAGGATGGTTTGGGAGTGTCGATAATCAAAGCATTTATGGACGAGGTCGAATTCTGCCCTGACAGCAGGGAGCGTATTCTGTCCATGACTAAATATATCGAGGAGAAGTCCTGAAATGGTTCAAAACATCAACAAGCCGGCAAAGACAGACTGGCCTGAAGATAATGATGAGCTTTTTGCATTATATAAAGAAGAACGAAACGTAGCTGTCAGAAATGAGATAGTAAACAGATACACCTATCTGGCGGAGATCATTTCGAGGAAGTTTCTCAACAGAGGCGTTGAATACGAGGATATCTACCAGGTAGCCTGTATTGCCCTGATCAAGGCAGTGGAGCGCTTCGACCCGGAAAAAGGGTTTAAATTCGTCAGTTTTGCCACCCCGACTATAGTAGGAGAGATCAAGAGATATTTCCGCGATAAAAGTTCTGCTATAAGGATCCCAAGACGCATATACGAGCTATATCAGAAGGTCAACATGGCAAAAGACCACCTTTCGCAGGAACTCAACAGGACACCGAAGGTCGATGAGATTGCGGCATATCTGAACATCAAGCCTGAAAATGTGCTTGAGATAGTGGAATCATGGAATGTGTACAACATACAGTCATTTGACCAGAGTGCATATAATGATGATGACATCGAACTTCACGAAACAATAGGAGATAATGATACGGAATTTGAAAGAATCGAAAACAAGGATTTTCTGGAGAAAAGCATCAGCAAGTTCAATGAAGCGGAGAGAGAGTTTATCAGGCTGAGGTATTTCGACAGGAAGACCCAGAAGGAAATAGCTGAGCGAATGGGGGTTTCGCAAATGTATATTTCCCGTCTTGAGAAAAAGGTCCTCGAACGGTTCAGGGGGATGCTTTATAAGTAAATGACCGTGCAGGACTGCGGTGAACGGCCAGACATTTCAGGACACCATGGCAAACGGATATATTTGTTTACCCGGTACGTACAGAGGGTAATATATCTATGTATAAAGCGATCGATGATAATAAGATATGGCCGAATCACTTCCGGACCTGCGCATAATATTTGTTAGGATGTGTAGATATTGAAAAGTCGATGCATTTACAGCACTGATATACCGAGTGAATTGAGCAAAGTCAGGTTGGTAGTAGAAGAATTGATAAGTCGTCTGCAGCAAAATTGCGGAGAATTATGTGACGAGGTTCTGTTTGACTTTAAAGTAATCCTCAATGAGATTCTGATTAATGCAATATTGCATGGAAACCATGGGGATAAGAGCAAAAAAGTAAAGATCGATGCGGGAGTAACAGAAAAGGGTGAAGTTTTCCTGATAATCGAGGATGAAGGATCCGGATATGATTTCGATGAGATTTGCCAAAAGAATGAATCATCAGTTCCGAATCCAGATGATATGATAGAGAGCGGCAGAGGCATAATGATAGTCAAAGGCTTGTGCGATAAGGTGAAAGTAAATAAAAAGGGCAATAAAATAACTATATTAAAAAGGATAGAAAAAACGCATAAGGTAATAAAGCATATCTGATCATATCACTTCCCGGCCTCGCTAAGGGGTCAATACCATCCTGTTATTTGGTCTGTGCGGGACAAACCGGTCACAAATCGCGCATCGAGTCGAGAAAGCTCGAATATATGACAATAAAAAAGAGTATTAAAAAGAGATATTGAAGTAATCTATGTGTAAGGAGTTTATTGACGGTTCGAACAGGTTGCCGGACGGAGCATACGGTGCTATAGTATAGAAGCTGTGTGAACGGTATGCGATGCACTTCCAAACAAGGTATGGAGACAGTCCACTGTAACGAGCATTTCGCTATGGCTGAGAAGTGTCACGAACTTGGAAAAGAAGAGTCGCATATTTGATAAAAAAGGCAGTTGACAAAACAGTCACAGCATGGTAGTATATAAAAGTCGCTCCGATGAGAGCGGCTACCGGAGCAAAGCCATCAGGGGCGGCGCGACGGACACATGGACCTTGAAAAATGAACAGTGACAGACAACACACCTAAAGGTGTAAGGAACTC
>Ga0116180_1001003_pt1 | contig 24616 bp, 27 predicted proteins | sample AD_UKC073_MetaG_FD_89804 | JGI IMG/M metagenome (GOLD analysis project Ga0116180, IMG submission 89804) | Active sludge microbial communities of municipal wastewater-treating anaerobic digesters from USA - AD_UKC073_MetaG | ecosystem: Engineered > Bioreactor > Anaerobic > Digestate | place: USA...
GTCGCCGAACTCGAGCGCACGACGCTGCGTACGGTTCAGCGGGCGGTTCTGGTCGACGTCGTCGCGGTGGCCGCGGCGGGAGGGGTTGGCGCCTTTGGCTTTCCGCTTTTCGGCGGACCAGCGCGGCTTCTTGCCTGGTTTCATCATGAAGAGAGCTCTCGGTGAGGGGCTGATGGTGCCCGCTCATATGTGTCACGCGGGCGGTTACGCCTCGTCCGGGCCTGTCGAGTATACGCGCGTTTCCGCCAATCACCGAACCGCGCATCCGGCCGCGGGAATGTTCACCCGGGGTTCGCCGGGCGTTGGCCCACGGAGAATTGGACCAGGCAAGAACGCGAGTAGACTCCGTGCCGTGCGCGTAGCCATCGTTGCGGAGAGTTTCCTCCCGCAGGTCAACGGGGTCACCAACTCGGTGCTCCGCGTGTTGGAGCACCTGGATGCCACCGGCCACGAGGCCATGGTCATCGCCCCACAGGACGGCGGGCGCACCCCCAGCCAGTACTGCGGCTTCCCCGTCGAGACGGTCACGTCCATCGGCCTCCCCGGCTACGACGTCGTCCGCGTGGTCACCACCTCGACCCTCAGCGTGTCGCGCCTGCTGACCGGCTTCCAACCCGACGTCGTGCACCTCGCGGCGCCGTTCCTCGTCGGCTACAAGGCCGCCTCCGTCGCCGCGCGCCTGGGCATCCCCATGGTCGGGATCTACCAGACCGAGGTGCCCACGTACGCGACCCGCTACGGCTTCCCGCACCTCGAGTCCCTGCTCTGGCATCGGGTTCGTCGCGTGCACTCGCTCGCCTCGCTGAACTTCGCGCCGTCGACCTACGCGCGCGATCAGCTGATCGGCCAGGGTGTCCCCCGCGTCGGCGTGTGGGGCCGCGGCGTCGACTCCGTCCGCTTTCACCCCGGGCGTCGCAGCGCCGCGCTCCGCGAGCGCCTAGCGCCGAACGGCGAGCGCCTCATCGGCTATATGGGCCGCCTCGCCTCCGAGAAGCGCGTCGAGGATCTCGCCGCCGTCGCAGACCTGCCCGGCACGCGCCTCGTCGTCATCGGCGACGGCCCCCAGCGCGCCCAGTTGGAGGCCCTGCTGCCCCGGGCGGTGTTCCTCGGCCAGCTGACCGGCGACGAGCTCCCCGTCGCGCTCGCCTCCCTCGACCTCTTCGTCCACCCCGGCGAGCTGGAGACGTTCTGCCAGGCCATTCAGGAGGCGAAGGCGTCGGGGCTGCCCGTCATCGCGCCCCGCCGCGGCGGCCCGATCGACCTCGTCGACCCGTCGCGCACCGGCTGGCTCTACCGCCCCGGCGACCTCCGAGCGCTGCGGGCCCATGCCCAGGACCTGATCGGCGACGACGCGAAGCGCCACGCGTTCGGCGAGGCCGCCCGGGCCTCGGTCGAGGGCCGCACCTGGGGCCGGATCTGCGACGAGCTCCTCGGCCACTACCAGAAGGCGATCGGCATGTCCGTCCGAGGCGGGATGCTCGTCGCCTGACCGCCCCTTGAGCCGTGCCGCACGAGTCGTCCAGTCTGCTTTGGCAGTCCTGGGACAGTCGATGCTCGGCGCAGGAACCGTGGTTGCGGGAAGCCTCAACGTGGCTGCAAACGTCCACTTCTCACCGAGATCGGGATCACCGTGTACGTCAGAGTCAGCATGCTGACTCTGACGTTCACAATCCCGGGATTGTGGCCGCAGATCGAACGGAAACAGCCGCGATGATCGACCGCTCCGGCTACTCGTGCGTGTGGTAGGTGTCCTGCTCCTCGGTGAATTCCTTCACGGGGGCGAGGATATCGATGGTCTGGCCGTCGTCGAAGGTCAGCGTGCAGGCCAGTTCCTCGGAGCCGGCGGGGAGCTCGCGGGTCAGGCCCATCAGCATGATGTGCGGGCCGCCGGGAGCGAGGTGCTCGTGCTTGCCGGCAGGGACGACGATCCCGTCCTCGGACTTCTTCATCACCATCTGGCCGTCGACCTTCTCCATGACATGGAGCTCGGTCGAGGCGGCGACGTCGCCGCAATCTGCGGACTTCAGGACCCGGTCGTCCTTCGTGGGGTTGGTGAGGCTCACGAACACCGCGGTCATCTCCGGCATCTCGGCGCCGTCGGTGGTGCGCACCCAGGGATCGGCCGCAAGCACGCCCGGGGCCTCCGCCGCAGGTGCTCCCCCACAGCCGCTCAGCCCCAGGATCCCGACCACGACCACCACCGCGCAACGTCTCACGCCCCCAGACCCTACCACCTCGTCGCCAAGCCCAGCCTGACGGATAAGTCACGCCCCAGCTTGACGGACAAGTACTGTCACATCGGGATTCGGGGAAATGGCGGGGTGCAGATCGCATCTTGGTGGAGTTTTCCGTCGGTTCGCCCCGAGCCCGGGCCGCAGGCGCGCGCCTACTAAACTCACCACCATGTCCACCGTCTCGCGCCGCGGCCTGCTCGGCTATGCCGGGGCGACCGGCGTCGGGGCCGCCGCAGGGTTCGCGGGCGGCTGGGCAGTCAAACCGGTTTCCGCGGCGGAGCGGCACCAGGTGCTGAACCAGCGCTACTCGCCCCACGGCGTGCACCAGCCCGGCATCCTCACGCCCACGGCCGCCGCCAACCAGCTCGTTGCCCTCGACCTCCTTCCCGCCACGGATGCCGCCGCGCTCGGGCGGCTGATGCGGTCATGGACCGGGCTGATCGAGGCGCTGATGGAGGGGCGCCCGACGGCGGGCGACACCCTCCCGGACCTGGCCCAGGAGGCCGTCTCGATGTCCGTCCTTGTCGGCTACGGGACGGGCGTGTTCGCCCTGCCGGGGCTCGAGGCCAAGCGCCCCGCGGGCTTCCAGGACGTCCCCCCGATGGCCCACGACGAGTTGGACGAGCGCTGGAACGGCGGCGACCTCCTGCTGTGGGTCTCCGCGGACGACGGCACCAGCGTCGACTACGCCGTGCGCCGCCTCGTCGCCGACGCCGCCCCGTTCGCGCGCCGTCGGTGGACGCAAACCGGGTCCTGGCGCGGCTTCGACGGCGAGGGCAAGGCCGTGACCGGGCGCAACCTGTTCGGCCAGGTCGACGGCTCGGGCAACCCCGACGGCGAGCAGCTCGACGCGGCGCTGTGGTCCACCGACGACTGGCTGGCCGGCGGGACGCAGCTCGTCGTCCGGCGGATCGAGATGAACCTCGACACCTGGGACGAGCTGACCCGTGACCGGCAGGAGTCCGCGATCGGGCGCAACCTCGCCGTCGGCGCCCCCCTCACCGGAGAGGCCGAGGCCGACGACCTCGACCTCGACGCCACAGAGGACGGCGTGCCCGTGATCGCGCTCGACGCGCACGCGCGCCGCTCACACCCCGACGCCAACAACGGGCGCAGGATGCTGCGCCGCGGCGTGAACTACACGCACGAGGAGTGGAGGGACGGCGAACAGCGCGCGACGGCGGGGCTCATCTTCTGCGCCTTCCAGGCGAGCATCGCCGACCAGTTCATCCCGGTGCAGCGCGCGCTCGACGACTCGGACGCGCTCAACGAGTGGACAACCGCCATCGGGTCCGCGGTATTCGCCGTCCCGCCCGGCTACGCGAAGGGCGGCTGGGTCGGCGAGACGCTGCTGGGCTGAGGCCTAGCGCCCGACGAGGTCCGCGATCGTCTCCGGCAGCAGCGCGGCGAGCCGCTCCGGCGGGTAGGGGCCGGGGTTCCGCGCGGCCGTCATCGCCTGGATGCTCGCCCCCGCGACGCCCGCCTGCCAGGCCGGAAGCCCCGCGGCGAGCAGCGCCCCGCAGATGCCGGCGAGCACATCGCCCGAGCCCGCCTGCGCCGTCCAGTGCGGCCCCGCGACGGCGATCGTCACCCGCCCCGCGGGCTCGGTCACGTACTGCGTCGCGCCCTTGAGCAGCACCGTCGCGCCCGTTGCCCTCGCCGCCTCGCGGGCGCAGGAGATCGGGGCGGCCTCGACGTGGGCACGCGAACAGCCGAGCAGCCGGGCCAGCTCCCCGGCGTGCGGGGTCAGCAGCCAGCCGTCGAGGCGCCCGTTCGGCAGCGCGTACAGCGCGTCAGCGTCGATCACGGCGGGAAGCCCCACCTGGCGCGCGTGGGCGACGCGCCCGGAGGCCTGGTCGTCGTCGCCCCACCCCGAGCCGAGCACCACGGCCTGCGCGCGCCCCTCGCCGAGCACCACGCTGGGGTGGCGGGTCAGGATGAGGCCGCCCGCGACGCGGCCGGTGTAGCGGACCATGCCCGCGCCGGCGTGCAGGGCGCCGGTCAGGCCGAGGATGGCCGCGCCTTGGTAGGCCTGGGAGCCGACGTCCATGGCGACGACCCCGCGCGAGTACTTGTCGGATCCGCCGTCGGGGACGGGCCACCAGCGCGCGACGTCGGACTCCTCCGCCTGCCGCACCGTCGTCTCGGGGACCGCGACGCCGATGTCGGCGACGTGCAGCCGGCCGCAGCGCGCGGCCGCCGGCTGCTGCACGTGGCAGGGCTTGGGGGCGGCGAACGTCACGGTAGCGGCGGCGCGGAAGCTGGGGTGGACGGCGCAGGAGTCGGCGGCGAGGCCGCTGGGCAGGTCGACGGCGAGCACGGGAACCTCGGCCGCGGCGCAGGCGTCGGCGAACGTCTCGACCGTGCGTGAAAGCCCCGCCCGGGAGCCGAGGCCCGCGACGGCGTCGATCACGAGGGCGCAGTCGGCGAGCACCTCCAGGGCGCCCAGCGCGTCGACCTCCTGGCAGCCGGCCGCGCGGGCCGCCGCGAGCCCGCCGCCGTGGGCGCCGCCGAAGGCGCACCAGACGAGGACCGAGCGATGCTCCGCCAGCTTGGCGGCGGCGAACAGCCCGTCGCCGCCGTTGTTGCCCGGCCCCGCGACGACGAGCACCTGCCCCGTCGGCGCCATGTCCCGCGCCACGCGCGCGACCGCCGCCGCGGCGCGGCCCATCAGGTCGGTGCCGGGGTGCGCGGCGAAGACCCGCGCCTCGGCCTCGCGCATCTCCCGCGCGGTGACGATCGTCCTCATGCCTCGCACACCACCATCGCGGTGGCGAACCCGCCGTCGTGGCTGATGGTCAGGTGCACGGTGCCGATCCCCAGCTCGGCGATCCGGGCGGCGACGGACCCGTCGGCCCGGAAGCGCGGCGCGCCGTCGGCGTTCTTGACTACCTCGCAGTCGAGCCAGCGCATCCCGCCCGGCGACCCCAGCGCCTTGGCCAGCGCCTCCTTCGCCGAGAACCGGGCGGCCTGCGACTCGATGCTGAGCTCCCGCTCCGCGGGCGTGAGCAGCCGCTCCGCGAGCCCAGGCCGGCGGTCGAGCATGGCTTGGAAGCGCTCGATGACGACGAGGTCGGTGCCGATGCCGATGATCATGGGTTCACCCTAACGACCGGCGGCTCCCCCGCCCGCCATCTCGGCCCACCGGGCCCGAGCCGCGGCGGCGGGTCACTCGACCGTTACCGACTTCGCGAGGTTCCGCGGCTGGTCGACGTCGTGGCCGAGCAGGGTCGCCAGCTCGCAGGCGAACAGCTGCAGGGGGACGATGGCGACGAGCGGCTGCAGCAGCGTCGAGACCTTCGGCAGCTCGATGAAGACCTCCGCGGCGGCGCGGGCGTCGGCGTCGGAGCCCTCGGCGAGCACGATCGTCTTCGCGCCGCGGGCGCGCACCTCGGCGATGTTGGACACCACCTTGTCGCGCAGCTGGTCGCGACCCTGCGGCGGCACGACGACGAACATCGGCAGGCCGTCGGAGACCAGGGCGATGGGGCCGTGCTTCAGCTCGCCGGCCGCGAATCCCTCCGCGTGCAGGTACGCGATCTCCTTCAGCTTCAGCGCGCCCTCCAGCGCGATCGGGTAGCCGACGTGGCGCCCGAGGTAGAGGAACGACGTGGCCGACGACAGCTCCTTGGCCAGGTCGAGCACCTGCTGCTGGTTGTCGAGCAGGTGCTGCATCGCCTCCGGCATGCGCTGCAGTTCGTTCAGGACGGCGGCGATCTCGTCGCCGTACTTCATGCCGCGCACCTGGGCCAGGTACAGGCCGAGCAGGTAGCAGGCCACGATCTGGGAGGTGAAGCCCTTGGTCGAGGCGACGCCGATCTCCGGGCCCGCGTGCGTGTAGATCACGGCATCGGACTCGCGCGGGATGGTCGCCCCGTTGGTGTTGCAGATCGCGATCACCTTCGCGTGCTGCTCGCGGGCGTGACGGATGGCCATCAGGGTGTCGGCGGTCTCGCCGGACTGCGAGATGGTGACCACCAGCGTCATCGGGTCGATGATCGGGTCGCGGTAGCGGAACTCGGAGGCGAGCTCCACCTCGCACGGGATGCGGGTCCAGTGCTCGATGGCGTACTTCGCGACCAGGCCCGCGTAGAAGGCGGTGCCGCAGGCGACGATCACGATCTTGTTGATCCGCCGCAGCTCCTCCGGGCTGATCCTGACCTCGTCGAGGACCAGCTCGCCGCGGTCGTTCAGGCGGCCGAGCAGGGTGTCGGCCACGGCGTGCGGCTGCTCGAAGATCTCCTTGCGCATGAACCAGTCGAAGCCCTGCTTCTGCGCGGCCTCCAGGTCCCAGTCGACGTGGAACGCCTTGGTCTCCGCGGGGGCGCCGTCGAAGGTGGTGACCGTCACGCCGTCGCGCGTCAGCTCGACGATCTGGTCCTGGCCGAGCTCGACGGCGTCGCGGGTGTAGGCGATGAAGGCCGCGACGTCGGAGGCGAGGAACCACTCGCCGTCGCCCACGCCGACCACGAGCGGCGAGTTGCGGCGCGCGGCGACGATGCGGTCGGGGTCCAGCGCGTCGACGGCGACCAGCGTGAACGCGCCCTCGAGCCGGGCAACGACCGCGCGCATGGCCGTCGTCAGGTCCGCCCCGGACTCGACCTCGGCGCGCAGCAGGTGCGCCGCGACCTCCGAGTCGGTCTCCGATCGGTACTCGACGCCGGGCAGCTCGCCGCGCAGCTGGTCGTGGTTCTCGATGATGCCGTTGTGCACGATCGCGATCCGCTCGGCGACGTGCGGGTGCGAGTTCTGGTCCGTCGGCGCGCCGTGGGTGGCCCACCGCGTGTGGCCGATGGCGACGGTGCTCTCCGGCAGCGGGTTGGCCTCGATCTCTGCGTCCAGGTTGACGATCTTGCCTGCCCGCTTGCGCCACTCGATGCCGCCGTCGTGCGGGACCGCGACCCCCGCCGAGTCGTAGCCTCGGTACTCCAGGCGACGCAGGCCGCTCAGGACCACGTCGAGGCCGCTACGATTTCCCAGGTATCCAACGATTCCACACACGACGGAAACCGTACATTAGTTTTGCGCGTTTCTTGACATACACCTTCGGAGGGCTTGTGTCAGACCCGTTCATCACGCTGCAGCGCCGCGCGTGGGCCGATCTCGCCGACAACACCGAGATCGACCTCGACGAGGCGACGCTCGCGCGGCTCCGCGGAATCGGCGACCCGACGTCGGGCTTGGACGTGACGGAGGTCTACCGCCCGCTCACCCAGCTGCTCCACCTGTACATGGTCAACACGGGTCGGCTCTTCGCGCAGAGCAACGACTTCCTGCGCGTGGCCCCGGGGCGCACGCCGTTCGTGATCGGCGTGGCGGGGTCGGTCGCCGTCGGGAAGTCGACGGTGTCGCGCCTGCTGCAGGAGCTGCTGCGGCGCGCGCCCGGTGCCCCGAAGGTCGACCTGGTGACCACGGACGGCTTCCTCCACCCCAACGAGGAGCTGCAGCGCCGGGGACTGCTCGACCGCAAGGGCTTCCCCGAGTCCTACGACCGCCGCGCGCTGCTGCAGTTCGTGATGGACGTGAAGTCCGGCGCCGAGCGCGTCGAGGCCCCCGTCTACAGCCACCTCGACTACAACATCGTGCCCGGCCGCACCATCGTCGTCGAGCGCCCGGACATCCTCATCATGGAGGGCCTCAACGTCCTGCAGCCCGCGCGCGCGGAGCACGACCCGGGCCTCAGCCTCGCCGTCAGTGACTTCTTCGACTTCAGCGTGTTCGTCGACGCGGAGGAGAGCCTCATCAAGACCTGGTTCCTCGAGCGCTTCATGACGCTGCGTCAGACCGCGTTCCAGGACGAGCGCAGCTTCTTCCGGATGTTCACCGCGATGTCCGAGCACGACGCCCGCAACTGGGGCTCGCAGGTGTGGGACACCATCAACGGCCCGAACCTGCGCCAGAACATCGCCCCCACCCGCGACCGCGCCACCGCGATCCTCGTCAAGGGCGCGAACCACGCCGTCGAGGCCATCCGGATCCGGAAGGTGTAGTCGTTGAGCGAGGAGGCGGTGGTCGGCTTCCTGCAGTGGGTCGACCTCACCGGTGTGCTCTTCAACGCGATGATCGGCGCGGTCATCGGCCGCGCGGCGAAGCTCGACGTCGTCGGCCTCGTCGTGCTCGCCATCATGTCGGGCCTAGGCGGCGGCATGATCCGCGACGTCCTCCTCCAGTCCGGCCCTCCCATCGCCATCACCGACTGGCGCTACCTCACGACGGCGCTGGTCGGGTGCCTCGTCGTCACCGTCGTGCGCGTCGAGGGGCGGGTGTGGGAGCGGATCTGGCCGCCCATCGACGCCCTCGCCGTCGGTACCTGGGCCGCGGCGGGCGCGCTCAAGACCCTCGGCGCCGGGTTCGGCGTCCTCCCCGCGCTGATGCTGGGCACCATCACCGCGGTCGGCGGCGGGTTCACGCGCGACGTCGTGCTGCGGCGCGTCCCCGCCGTCCTCGGCGGCAACACGCTGTACGCCACCGCGGCGCTGGTCGCCTCCGGCGTCGCCGTCGTCGCACACCTGCTGGGATATCCGGTGTTCGGCTCCGTGGCGGCGACCCTTGTCGGCTCGGGCCTCGTGCTGCTGGCCAGGCACCGAGGCCTCGTGCTCCCCGCCGCCGACGACGCCCTCAACCTCGGCCGCGCGGTGCGGCGGGCGATCGCGAAGTCGCGGCGCTGGCTCCCCCGCCGGGGTGAGCCCGGTAACGGCCGAGGCTAGGCTCTACGACATGAGTGAAGAGCACAAGGGTCCGAGCGTCGAGACCGCACCCGACGAGGCCGAGAACCGCCGCGATCCCTTCTCCGAGGCATTCAAGAAGTTCATCGTCAGCGACTGGGCGCCGTACTCCGAGGAGCTCCCGGCGGAGCTACCCGCCGCCCCCTGGGCCGCGACCCGCCGCGCGGCGCTCGCGGCGGCCCACGAGGGCGCGACCCTCGTCATTCCCGCGGGGCCCCTGAAGCAGCGCTCGAACGACACCGACTACCGGTTCCGCCCCCACACCGCCTTCGCCTACTACACGGGGCTCGGCGAGGACCGCGAGCCGGACGCCGTGCTCGTCGTCGCGGGCACGGACGCCACCTTGTACTTCCGGCCGCGCGCGCCGCGCACCGACCGCGAGTTCTACGCCGACGCCCGCTACGGCGAGATGTGGGTGGGCACGCGCGACTCCGCCGAGGAGATGGCTGCGGCCACCGGGCTCGCCGTCGCGCACATCGACGAGCTCGAGCCGTCGCTGGCGGCCGCGGCCGACCTCCGCGTGATCCGCGAGGCGGACCCCGCCGTCACCGCCCTCGTCGACAAGGCCCGCGGCGGCGAACCCGACGGGGCCCAAGGCCGCAATCCGGACGGCGGACCCGACAAGGATCCGGCGAGGGACGGCGCGGCGCAGGACGAGGACACGGCGTTCGCGCGTTTCGTGTCCGAGGCCCGCTTCGTCAAGGACGAGTTCGAGGTGGCCGAGTTGGAGCGCGCCTGCGCCGCCACCGCCGTCGGCTTCACCGCCGTCGCGCGCGCCCTGCCCGAGGCCGTGTCCGAGGGGCGCGGCGAGCGCTGGGTCGAGGGCGTCTTCGGCCTGCACGCGCGCCACCTGGGCAACGCCGTCGGCTACGACACCATCGCCGCGAGCGGCGATCACGCGAACACGCTGCACTGGATCCGCAACGACGGCGACCTCCGCGACGGCGACCTGATCCTGCTCGACGCGGGCGTCGAGGTGAACACCCTGTACACCGCGGACGTCACCCGTACCCTGCCTGTCGGCGGCACGTTCTCGCCCGCCCAGCGCCGCGTCTACGAGGCCGTGCTCGCCGCGCAGGAGGCGGGCATGGCCGCGTGCCGCGCCGGGCTGCCCTTCGCCGGGGTCCACCAGGCGGCCATCACGGTGGTCGCGGAGTTCCTCGCCGAGCTGGGCATCCTGCCGGTCCCCGTCGAGGAGTCGCTGTCACCCGAGGGCGGGCAGCACCGTCGCTGGATGGTCCACGGCACCTAGCACCACCTGGGCCTGGACGTCCACGACTGCGCGCACGCCCGCGCGGAGCTCTACAAGGGCGGCACGCTCAAGGCGGGCATGGTGATCACGGTCGAGCCGGGCATCTACTTCAAGTCCACCGACCTGCTCGTCCCCGAGGAGTACCGCGGCATCGGCATCCGGATCGAGGACGACGTCCTGATCACCGACGGCGACCCCGTTAACCTGTCGGCGGCCCTCCCCCGCACCCCGGACGACGTCGAGGCCTGGCTCCGCGCCGCTCAGTCCTGAGTCCTTCTCGCGAACCTCTCCCACGCGGACTGGCGCGTGATGCCGAGCACTGGGGGCCGCCGTCGCCGCCTGGATCGCGTGCGCCGCGGCGACCACGGCCCTCAGCGCCTGCCTCGACGAGCCGGTCCTCTCGACCGGCTGAGAGGATTTGCCACGGGACCTTTCGACACGGGCCCAGCGCTCCGCGCGGGGGCCCGGCTCAAGGAACGAGTCAGTCGCTCGACTCGCTGACGACCAACGACGGGGTCGAGCGGTCCATGAAGGCGCGGATCTGGTCGGCCACCTCGACCGGCGCGGCGACCGGCACCTGGTGCGCGGAGCCCTCGACGACGTGCAGCGCGGCCCGGGGGGCGGTCTCGGCGACGAGCTCGACGTTCGCGATCGGCGTCGAGGTGTCACGCTCGCCGGCGATCAGCAGGATCGGCGTGGTGATGTATGGCAGGTCCGCGCGCACGTCGTGGACGGCGAGCGCGCGGCACAGCTGCGCGTAGGAGTGGTCGTCGGCAGCCGACAGGCCCTCCATGATGACGTCGACGACCGCGGGGTGCTCGCCGATGAAGGCCGGCGTGAACCAGCGCTTGGTCGTTTCCTCGACCAGCTGCTGCGTGCCGGTGGCCTCGACCTGCTCCGCGCGCTCGATCCAGCGGGGCCCCTCGCCCACCGTCGCGGCGGACGCGACGACGACCACGCCGGCGAACAGGTCGCCGTAGTCGCGGGCCAGATGCAGCGCGGTCGCGCCCGAGATCGAGAGGCCCGCGAAGTAGACCGAGACGTCGCCCAGCTCCTCGCGGAGCCCGCGCGCCACGTCGGCGATCCCGGCGGCGACGGTGTCGAGGGTCGGCTCGTCCGCGTCGTCCCACACCGCGCCCAGGCCGGTTCCCGGCAGGTCCACGAAAACCACGCGCGCGTCGTTCAGCAGCTCCGCCGCGACCTTCGTCCACTGGTGCACGGAGTTCCCGCCGAGGCTCGGCCCGACGATCAGGACGCGACCCGCGTCGGTCGTGCGGTTGTAGACGGTGGTGTTCAGGTTCATGACGCTCCTCGGGTGGCCACAGTTTCCGATAACGGCAAACTTACCGGAGCGGCTCGGCTGTGGGGAGGGCGGGTCAGCCCTGGACGCGCAGGCCCAGCGCCTGCACCACCGAGCCGAGGCCCTGGTGTCCCATGCCCTCGAAGATGCGCCGCTCGACGAGCCTCACCTCCAGGCGCCAGCCGGCCCAGTCGTCCATGACATCTCGCCTCGTCACCAGCAGGCTCTCGTCCCTCGGGCCGCCCGTGCCGAGCGCCGGCTGGGCGGGCGTGTAGGCCTCGAGGATCAGGACGGCGCCCGGGGCGCACTGGGCGGTCGCCGCCCGCGCGACGTCCCGGCGCAGCTCGGGCGGGAGGTGCACGAAGATCGCGACGACGGCGTCCCACCGGCGCTCGGGAGGCGGGTGTCGCACCCAGTCGGCGAGGTCGACGTGCCAGGTCTCGATCGACACGCCCTTCTCCGCGGCCAGCGCCTCGGCCTTGTCGAGGCCCGCGCGGGAGAAGTCGAGGCTGACGACGTCGTGCCCGCGACTCGCGAGCCACACCCCGTTGCGGCCCTCGCCGTCGCCCAGGCACAGCACGCGCGCGCCGCGCCTCAGCATCCGCTCCTGAGCCACGAGGAAGTCGTTCGGGCGGTAGCCGTAGACGTGGTTGGGGTGCGCGTACCGCGCGTCCCAGTCCTCCGCGCTCACTCGAAGAGCGCCGCTCGGGCTCCGGGGCGCTAGTTCAGCAAGTCGCGCGCCTCCTGGGCGACCTTGTGCTCGGCGAGGATCTCGTAGCTGCCCGCGACCGTGAGTCGGGCGGAGTTGAAGTCGCGCCGGCCGCCGCTCATCGCGTAGCCGAGGCCGCCGGCGAGCACGCCGAACGCCACGCCCAGCGCGAGACCCACCCACACCATCTGGAGGCCCGCGTTGGGGATGAAAAGCAGCAGCATGAGGCCCACGAACAGGCCGGTGCTGATGCCGGAGATCGCGCCCTGACCGAGCACGGTCCCCCACGTGCGCCGGCCCGTCACCCGCTCGAGCATCTTCAGGTTGGTGCCGACGATCAGGATGTTCTGCACGGCGAACCGCTTGTCGGCCAGGTAGTCGACGGCGGCCTGCGCGTCCTCATAGGTGGGAAACTCCGCGACGTGCTGCGGGTAGGACAGTTGCATCAGCTGGTTCGGGATCTGCCTGCTCATTCCTCGGGCCCCTTTCGTGGCTCGACACCAATCCTAGGCGCGACGCGGGCATGCCCCTTACGAGTAGATTTGCCCCCATGGTCGCCAAGGAATCGCAGGTCTTCATCTCGCGCATCATCGGCCTCCCCATCGTCGACGCCAAGGGCGACCAGGTCGGGCGCGTCAAGGACGTCGTGTGCTACCTGCGCGCCGACGGCCGCGCCCCGCGCGTCAAGGGCCTCGTGGCGGAGCTGTTCGCGCGCGCTCGCATCTTCGTGCCGATGGTCCGGGTGCATGACATCTCCTCGCACCAGGTCGCCATCCTCGGCCAGGTCGACACGCGCCGGTTCCAGCGCCGCCAGGCCGAGGTGCTCGTCGCCGCCGACCTCTTCGACCGCAGCATCGCCCGCGACAAGCCCACCAAGATCCTCGACGTCGCGATGCACCAGGTGCGCAACCGCGAGTGGGAGCTGGCCAGCGTCGCCCTGCGCAGCTCCACCCGCGCCGGACGCTTCGGCTTCGGGGGTCGCGGCACGCCGGAGGTCGTGTCGTGGAAGGAGGTCCCGGACCTCATCCTCCAGACGGGCCGCCGCACCACCGCCCATCTCGTGGCCGAGTTCTCCGACATGAAGCCCGCCGACATCGCGCAGGAGCTCCACGACCTCGAGCCAGAGCGCCGCGCCGCCGTCATCGAGGTGCTCGACAACCAGATGCTGGCCGAGGCCCTCGAGGAGCTGCCAGAGGACGAGCAGGTGGCCCTCATCTCGGACCTCGAGACCTCCCGCGCCGCGGACGTCCTCTCCAAGATGGACCCCGACGACGCCGCCGACCTCGTGCACGAGCTGCCCGCCGACGTCGCCGAGGACCTGCTGCAGCGCATGGAGCCCGAGGAGGCGCGCGACGTCCGGCGGCTCCTGCTCTACGAGGAGTTCACCGCTGGCGGCATGATGACGCCCGAGCCCGTGATCCTGGACACGGACGCTACGGTGGCACAGGCCCTCGCGAACGTCCGGCGGGAGTCGCTGACGCCCGCGCTGGCATCGATGGTGTTCGTCACGCGCCCGCCGTTGGAGACGCCGTCGGGCCGCTTCGTCGGCGCCGTGCACACGCAGCGCCTGCTGCGGGAGCCTCCGACGACCCTGGTCGCCACCATGCTCGACGAGAACCTCGAGCCGCTCGCCCCGAACGCGCCGCTGACCCAGGTCAGCCGCTTCTTCGCGACCTACAACCTCGTCGTCGCGCCGGTGGTCAACCCCGAGGGGCACCTCGTCGGCGCGGTAACGGTCGACGACGTGCTGGACCACATGCTGCCCGACGACTGGCGCGGCGACCAGATGGACGAGTTCGAGGCCAGCGAGGTGAGCGGTGGCTGAGCGCAATCCCTTGTCGCAGCCCAGCGAGCGGAGCTGGCTGCCGAAGGTCACCGTCGACTCCGAGACGTTCGGGTCGTTCGCGGAGAGCTTCGCGCGGTTCATGGGCACCGCGAAGTTCCTGGTCTACATGACCATCTTCGTCGTGGTCTGGGTCACCCTGAACCTGGTCGGCATCTTCGGTTTCCGCTGGGACGTCTACCCCTTCATTCTGCTGAACCTGTTCTTCTCGACGCAGGCCTCGTACTCCGCGCCGCTGATCCTGCTCGCGCAGAACCGGCAGGAGCTGCGCGACCAGTTGAGCCTCGAGGAGGACCGCAGGATCGCCGCCCAGTCGCGCGCCGACATGGACTTCCTCGCCCGCGAGATCGCCGCCATCCGGATGCACCTCGGCGAGCTGGCGACGCGCGACTTCGTGCGCAGCGAGCTCCGCTCGGAGCTGCGCGAGCTCGCCGAGCGCCTCGACGGCGCGGAGGACAGGGCCCGATGAGCCAGCCGCGGGACGTGGCGGAGGTGCCGGGGAGCGCGACGGAGGTCCGCTGGTACGGGGTCGTGCTGCTCGTCGGCCACCTCGCGCTGACCGTGATCGGCGCCGTCTCGCTCTGGCGCATCGCCGGCGGGTGGTGGGTCGGCGCCGCTGCCGCCGCGCTGTTCGTGCTCGGCTACCTCGCCCTCTGGCGCTATCTGCTGGCGCCGGGATCCCGCCAGCGCCTCGCCTACCTCGAGCGCCTCGCCATCGCGCTCGTCACCGGCCCCGCCGTGCTCGTCCTCGGCGGCCTGACCGACCTGTGGCTCCCCGCGCTCGTCGCCATGAGCGTCCTCATCCTCGGCGACGCCCTGAACGAGCGCTCGGCATAGGCAACCCTCAGTGATTTGCGAATCCTCCCGGGGCGCGCGAGTATCGATGGCGTGAGCGAACACCCCCTCCTCCCCCACATCCGCGCGGCCCTTCACGAGGTCGAGGACCCGGAGATCCGGCGTCCCATCACCGACCTCGGCATGGTCGACGACATCCAGGTCACCGACGGCGGCGACGTCGCCGTCCGCGTGCTCCTGACCGTCTCCGGCTGCCCGATGCGCTCGGAGATCACCACCCGCGTCACCACGGCCCTGCGGGCCGTCGAGGGCGTCCGCGAGATCGCCGTCGAGCTCGGCGTGATGAACGACGAGCAGCGCGAGGCCATGCGCACCATGCTCCGCGGCGGCAAGCCCGCGAAGCAGATCCCGTTCGCGCAACCCGGGAACCTGACCAGGGTGATCGCGGTCGCCTCCGGCAAGGGCGGCGTCGGCAAGTCGTCGGTGACCGTGAACTTGGCGCTCGCGCTCGCGAAGCAGGGCCGCACGGTCGGCATCCTCGACGCCGACATCTACGGCCACTCCGTCCCCGACCTCCTCGGCCTCGGCGACGCGCGCCCCACCGTCGTCGACGACATGATCATGCCCGTGCCCGCCGTCGGCGGCCTCAAGGTGATCTCGGTCGGCATGCTGAAGCCCTCGCGCGACCAGGTCGTCGCCTGGCGCGGCCCCATCCTCGACCGCGCCCTGACGCAGCTGCTGACGGACGTCTACTGGGGAGACCTCGACTACCTGCTCCTGGACCTGCCCCCCGGCACCGGCGATGTCGCCATGTCGCTCGGGCAGAAGATCCCCACCTCCGAGGTGCTCGTGGTGACCACGCCGCAGTCGGCGGCGTCCGAGGTCGCGGAGCGCGCCGGCACCATGGCCCACATCATGGAGCAGAAGGTGCTCGGCGTCGTCGAGAACATGAGCTGGCTGGAGACGCGGTGCCCGCACTGCGACCAGCCCCACCGGATCGAGCTGTTCGGCGCCGGCGGCGGCACCCTGGTCGCCGAGGCGCTCACGGACCGGGTCGTCTACGACGTCCCGCTGCTGGCCCAGATCCCGTTCGACGAGGTCCTCCTCGCCGGCGGCGACCGCGGCACCCCGATCGTGGAGACCAACCCGGATCACCCGTCCGCCCAGGCGCTCACCGCCCTGGCCGCCGACATCGCCGAGCGCAAGCGCGGCCTCCTCGGTCAGCGCCTCCCGCTGCACACCTGACTTACGTCGCCTCGGGGTCGAACGGCGTCGGGGGCTCCTCGACGGCCACCGGGGCTTCGGCGACGGCGTCGACCTTCGCGGCCGCCTCGATCTCCTTCGCGCTCGACTTCAGCGTGGTCGCCGTGGCGGCCAGCTCGCGCTTGGTCTCGTCGATCAGCGCCACCTCGTCGCGCAGCTGCTTCGCGATGAACGTCTTCGGGTTGAGGTCCTTCAGCTCCAGGTCGGCGTACTCGGGGCCGAGCTCCGTGCTGATGGTCTGCTTGGCGTTGTTGGCGATGTCGCGCAGGTAGACGAAGATGCGCGCGGCCTTGCGGGAGAACTGTGGAAGCTTCTCCGGGCCGAAGATGACGACGGCCAGCACAATTATGAGGACAAGCTCAACGCCATCGATCCCGAACAACACGACGCCTAGGGTACCCGCACCTCGCGGTGTCGCGGATCAGCCCACCGGGATCAGCCGATTCAGCCCCGCCGAGACGCGCTCGAGGAAGTCCTCCTCGTAGGGCTGCTCGTCCGGGAGCTGGGCCATGATCCGGCTCAGCATCTCCTCGTCGCCGTCCGAGGCGACGAACACGACCGCGTCGCCGCACTGCCACACCGCGACGGTGGGGAGCCCCTCGGTCTCGTCGGTGCGGCCGAGACCGTCCTCCAGCCGTCCCTCGGTCCAGCCGACGACGGCGGTGTGCACGCCGTCGGAGTAGACGAGGTTGAGCGCGCTGATCCCCTCACCGAAGGTCGGCACGTAGTCGACCAGCGGCATCCCCGCGACCTCGTAGGGGCAGCGCGGCAGGCCGAAGCACCAGTCGTCGGTGTCGTCGTCCGCGGCCGTGGCCGCGGGCCTCGACGTCACCAGCTGCGCCGTCGGCTGGGGGGCCGTGCGGGCGGCCAGGTAGTGGTCCCGCGCGGCGCGCACAGGGTCCGCGAGGCGCGGGGGCTCGGGCGCGATCAGCACCGCGATGATGACGACGGCCGCGGCGCTGCCCAGGAGAGCGACGCAGGCCTGCGCCGCCCGCCGGGCCATGAGTCGCCGCGTCGAAGGCAGCTCGCCGGGGCCGCTGCAGAGGTAGAGCGGCTGGTCCGCCTGCTCGCCGGCGATCGACGCCAGGCGCTCGGCCAGGTCGTCGGGTGCGAACGAGGAACGCCAGGCGCTCAACTGGCTGCAGACGGCGGCGAGCGCCGCGACCTCCTCGGCGCATCCGGGACAGCCGTCGACGTGCGCGCGCACGGTCTCGACCCGCTTCGGAGGCAGCGTCCCGTCGACGTAGCCGGAGAGGTCGCCACGATAGCGACCGCAGGGTCGGGCCACCGGCTACACCCCCGCGTACCTGGTCCGGTCGCCGGTGGGGGCGCGGTGGGCGAGGGCCTCCCGCAGCGCGGCGCGGCCGCGCGCGATGCGGCTGCGCACCGTGCCCAGCTTCACGTCGAGCACCGCGGCGATCTCCTCGTAGCTCAGGCCCTCGATGTCGCAGAGCACGACGGCGACGCGCTGCTCGGGGCTGAGCGCCCGGAGCGCCGCGTCGACGTCGGCGTCGAGTTCGCCGTCGAGGTGCAGCTCCTCCGGCCCGCTGGCGGACCCCCAGACGTGGTCGGGGGCGGCGCTGAGCGCGTCCATGCGGATGCGCTGGCGGCGGCGGGCCTGGTCGAGGAAAAGGTTGGTGGTGATGCGATGCAGCCAACCCTCCAGCGTGCCGGGCTGGAAGGTGTTGATCGACTTGAACACGCGGACGAACACGTCCTGCGTCAGATCCTCCGCGTCCGGCCGGTTGCCGGTCAGGCGGTAGGCGAGGCGATACACCTGGGCCGAGTGGTCGCGAACGAGCTCCTGCCACGTGGGCGCGGTCCACGACGGCGTCTCCGCCGCCTGGGCCTTCGCTCCTCGAAACACCGGTCGCTTCTCCATGCTCATCATCATGACAGGGCAACCTGTGTTAACCCTGTGAATCGCCTCTCCAGGGATAACGAACGACGAGCGAGGATTGTTCCGGGGGCCGCCTCGACGCTACGCCGGGAAGCCGAGGGCGTCGAGCAGGTTGGCGTAGCGCTGGCCGACCGCCTCGGGCACCGAACCCATCGGCGCGCGGCACGGGCCGACGTCGAAGCCCCGCAACGCGAGCGTCTCCTTGACCATCATGCAGCCCTGCGTCGCGAACACGCCCTGGAACGCGGGCAACACCTGGCGGTGAGCGCTGATCGCCTCCTCGACGCGGCCGGCGAGGTAGTGGTCGATGATCTCCCGCGCGGCGCGCGCGGTGAAGTGGGTGGAGGTGCCGACGACGCCGACGCCGCCCACCGACAGGAGCGGGAGCAGGAACGCGTCGTCGCCCGCGTAGTACGCGAGGTTGGTGTTCGCCAGGACGGTCGAGCTGCTGACGATGTTTCCCTTCGCGTCCTTGACGGCGCGGATGCGCGGGTGCGCGTCGAGCTCGATCAGGAGGTCCTCGGGGATCGGGATGCCCGCGCGGTGCGGGATGTCGTAGAGCATCACGGGCAGGTCCGTGGCGTCGGCCACCGCGAGGAAGTGGTCCCTCAGCGCGTCGACGGGCGGGCGCGAGTAGTACGGCGTCACGACGAGGAGGCCGTCGACGCCGACGTCGGCCGCCTGCTTCGCCAGCTCGATGGTGTGCTTGGTGGAGAACGTGCCGACGCCCGCGACCACGCTGGCGCGGTCTCCGACGGCGGTGACCACGGCGTCGAGGACGGCGCGCTTCTCCGCGTCCGTGGTGGTCGGCGACTCCCCCGTCGTCCCATTGATGACGAGGCCGTCGTTGCCCAGGTCGTCGACGAGATGCGTCGCCAGCCGCGCCACCTGCGCGTAGTCGGTCTCGGATCCGTCGGGCGTGAACGGCGTCACCATCGCCGTCAAGACTCGGCCGAAGATGGGCGACATGTCGCTGTCTGGAGTCATGTCGGCCATCTTAGGATAAATCGGGTCCTCGCTTGAGTAGTCTGGGCACCGTGAACCATGAGCTCGTTTCCCCCACCGCCGCCAGCTGGTCCTTCGCGGAGGACCACATCGAGCCCTCCCTCGAGGTGGCCGAGGCACGCGACGACGCCACGGTCGCCGGGCTGGCCCCCATCTCCGCCGGGGTGGCCGCCGCGCTGAAGGTGCTGACCCGCGCCGTCGGCGCGAAGGCCGTGGTGGAGGTCGGCACGCTGATGGGCGCCTCCGGCCTCAGCTTCCTCGAGGCGATGGGCGCCGACGGCGTGCTCACGTCGATCGACCCGGAGGCGGACAACCAGCTCCCGGCCCGCGCGCTGTTCCTCAAGGCGGGACACCGGACCGCGCAGTTCCGGCTCATCGCCCGGCCGCCGCTCGAGGTCATGCCGAAGCTCCGCGACGGCGCCTACGACATCGTGTTCGTCAACGGCGACAAGCTCGAGTACGTCGAGTACGTCGCTGGCGCGCTGCGCCTGCTTCGCCACGGCGGCCTGCTGATCGTCAACGACGCGCTCTGGCACAACCTCGTCGCTGACGAGGCGGACGAGGCCGACGAGACGATCATCATCCGCGAGGCCCTCGACGCCGTCACCGCCAGCGAGTCCTACACGCAGGCGCTGCTGCCGGTGGGCAACGGCCTGCTGGTGGCCGTCAAGGACTGAACACAACGGAAAAGGGCCCCGGCGATCGCCGGGGCCCTTTCCTCTGATCAGTCGCGCGGGACCGTGACGTCCTTGCCGACCACGGTGATGCCGTTGTCGGAGACCTCGAACCCGCGGGCGCGGTCGTGCTCGTGGTCGACGCCGATCTGCACGCCGTCGGGGACCACGACCTCCTTGTCGATGATGGCGCGGCGCACGACGGTGTTGCGGCCGAGCTGCACGCCGTCCATGAGCACGGCGTCGGAGACCTGGGCCCACTTGTCCACGCGCACGTTCGGGCTCATCACCGTCCGCTCGACCTCGCCGCCGGAGATGATGCAGCCGGCGTTGACGATCGAGTCCTCGGCGCGGCCGCGGATCACGAACTTCGCGCCGGGCGCCTGCACCTGGTCGGTGAAGATCGGCCACTGCGAGTTGTACAGGTTGAACTCGGGGTCGATGCTGACGAGGTCCATGTGGGCCTCGTGGAACGCGTCGATGGTGCCCACGTCCCGCCAGTAGTTGATGTCCTTCTCGGTGGCGCCGGGGACCTTGTTGTCCTTGAAGTCGTACACCTGGGACTGACCCTGCTCGGTGAACCACGGGATGATGTTGCCGCCCATGTCGTGGCGCGACGACGGGTCCTCGCCGTCGGCGCGGAGCGCCTCCACCAGCTGCTTGGCGTTGAAGATGTAGTTGCCCATGGAGGCGAAGGACTCGTCGGGCGAGTCCGGCAGGGCGGGCGGGTCCGCCGGCTTCTCCAGGAAGCTCTTGATCTTCTTGTCTGCCGCGGCGTCGATGATGCCGAACGCGGACGCCTCGTGCCGCGGCACCCGGATGCCGGCGACGGTGGCCGCGAGCCCCGAGTCGATGTGCGCGTCGAGCATCTGCGAGATGTCCATGCGGTAGATGTTGTCCGCGCCGAACACGACGATGTAGTCGGGCTTCGCGTCGCGGATCAGGTTCAGCGACTGGTAGATCGCGTCCGCGCTGCCCTGGTACCACCGGGGCCCGAGGCGTTGCTGGGCGGGGACCGGGGCGACGTAGTTGCCGAGCATCGTCGAGAACCGCCACGTCTTGGAGATGTGACGGTCCAGCGAGTGCGACTTGTACTGCGTGAGCACGGCGATCTGGCGCAGGTTGGAGTTCGCCAGGTTGCTCAGCACGAAGTCGATCAGCCGATAGGTGCCGCCGAACGGCACCGCGGGCTTTGCCCGGTCAGCGGTCAGCGGCATCAGCCGCTTCCCCTCACCGCCGGCAAGGACGAGGGACAAAATCTCAGGGCGCTTGACCATGCCCAGAACCTATTGCCTTTTCTCGGTGGACACGAGCAAATCCACGAAATCCGTGAGCAAATCGTGACAGCATTCCCCCATGACCATGAAGCTCTCCCTCCTGACCCGCGAATACCCGCCCACCATCTACGGCGGCGCCGGCGTCCACGTCGCGCAGCTGGTGCCCCAGCTGCGCAAGCTCATCGACGTCGAGGTCCACTGCATGGGCGATCCGCGCGACGGCGCGACGGCGCACGCCGAGGTCTACCCGCCCGGCGCCAACGCCGCGCTGCGTGTGCTGGGCGCCGACCTCAGCATGGCCGCGTCGATCGGCTCGGACGTCGACATCATCCATTCGCATACCTGGTACGCGAACATGGGCGGGCACCTCGGCGCGCTGATGCTGGACGTCCCGCACGTGGTGACCTCGCACTCGCTCGAGCCGCACCGCCCCTGGAAGGCTGAGCAGCTTGGCGGCGGCTACCGCGTGTCGTCCTGGGCGGAGAAGACGGCCTACGAGGCCGCCGACGCCGTCATCTCCGTCAGCGCGGGCATGCGCCGCGACGTGCTGGACAGCTACCCCGCGCTGGACCCGGAAAAGGTGCACGTCGTCAAGAACGGCATCGACACAGACGAGTTCCGCCCCGACTACGGCACGGACATCGCGGAGTCGCTCGGCATGGAGATCGGACGCCCGTCGGTGGTGTTCGTCGGCCGCATCACGCGCCAGAAGGGCCTCGTCCACCTGGTGCGCGCGGCGAAGCAGTTCGACCCCGACACGCAGTTGGTGCTGCTGGCCGGCGCCCCGGACACCCCCGAGATCGCCGCCGAGTTCGAGGTCGCGTTCGCGGACCTGGAGGCGCAGCGCACCGCCCCCGTGATCTGGGTTCCCGAGATGCTGCCCCGCGCCTCCGTGCGCCAGGTGCTCACGCAGGCGACGGTGTTCGCCTGCCCGTCGGTGTACGAGCCGCTGGGCATCGTCAACCTCGAGGCGATGGCCTGCGAGACCCCTGTCGTGGCGAGCGCCGTCGGAGGCATCCCGGAGGTCGTCGTCGACGGCGAGACCGGCCTGCTGGTCGACTACGACCCGGCCCGGGCCGGCGACGCCGAGTTCGTCGCCTCCTTCGAGTCGGACTTCGCGGAGAAGGTCAACCGGCTGACGCGCGACCAGCAGCAGGCCTCCGACATGGGCCTGGCCGGACGCCGGCGTTGCATCGACGAGTTCTCGTGGGCCAAGATCGCGGCCGAGACCGTCGCCGTCTACGAGGCGGCCATCGGCTCCCGCGGCTGACACGCGGAGACGCGAAGAGGGCCGCTCCTGCGCGGGGCGGCCCTCTTCGTGCGTCCGGCGTCGGTTAGCCGACGACCTCCTTGAGCGCGTTCAGCAGATCGGTGGCCTCGACGGCGTTCATCTCGACGACAAGCCTGCCGCCGCCGTCGACCGGGACGCGCATCACGATGCCGCGCCCCTCCTTCGTGACCTCCATCGGCCCGTCACCCGTGCGAGGCTTCATCGCTGCCATCTGCCACCCTCATTCCTGATTTCGCGTGCTGCGGTTGCGCACCATTATGGCTTACGACGCCAAACTCCCGCTCCTCCTGGCCGGAATCCCCCAGGTCGGGGACGGGAAGCGGGCGGTCGAGGAGGGCGTCGACCACCTGCATGTCGTAGCCGCCGCGCACCACCGGAAACAGCGTCTGGGCCGCGGGCGCGGCCGTCCCCACCGCGAGGGCGGCGAGGTATTCGTCGACCTGGGCCCGCGCGTACCCCGTCGACGCCACCGGCAGCCGGGCATCCTTGAGGAACTCCTCCGTGACGGGTCCGTCGGGCACGATGCCGCGGGCCCGGTCGATCACGCCGTGCGGCGCCATCGCGCCGAAGTGCCCGAGCCCCGCGTAGGCGGCGCAGGCCAGCACGACGAGCCCGACCGCGACGACGGCGATCCACATGCTCAGACCGTCCCGAACTGCCCCGGGGCGCCCATGGCGGCGACCGCCTCGTCGATGTCGTCGGTGATCGTGAGCAGGTCGAGGTCGCCGAGCGCGATGTATCCGCCCTCCGCCATCGTGTGGCGCACCCAGTCGACGAGCGGGCTCCAGTAGTCGCGGCCGAAGAGGACAACGGGGAAGTGCGTGACCTTGCCCGTCTGGATCAGCGTGAGCGCCTCGAAGAGCTCGTCGAGGGTGCCGAACCCGCCGGGCATGGTGATGAAGCCCTGGCTGTACTTGATGAACATCATCTTGCGGGCGAAGAAGTAGCGGAAGTTCACGCCGAGCGTGATGTACTCGTTCATCCCCTGCTCGTGGGGCAGCTCGATGCCGAGCCCGACGGACGTGCCGTCGGCGGCGTGCGCGCCCCGGTTGCCTGCCTCCATGATGCCCGGACCGCCGCCGGTGATGACGGCGAAGCCGCGGTCGACGAGGCGTCGGCCGATCTCCTCGGCGGCGACGTACATCGGGTGGTCAGGCTTGGTGCGCGCGGATCCGAAGATCGACACCGCCGGCGACAGATCGCTCAGCGCGTCGAAGCCCTCGACGAACTCGGACTGGATCCGCAGCACCCGCCACGGGTCGCGGTGCGCCCAGTCGGCGCTGTTGCGCTCCTCGAGGAGCGCCTGGTCCGCCAGCGGCTTCTCCTCCTGCTCCCGGCCACGGTAGAGGACGGCACCCTGTCGACGCTTCGGCTCAGTCATGCACCTATCTTTACCTACGCCGCTCAAGCCGCCGAGCGAACGGAGACGAACGGCGTGTCGCCGAGGGGTGACGGATCGGCAATCACACCGAAACGCGGGCGAAACAGAGGCGGGTTATCGTCGTCGAACGGCACGCACATCTCGGAGGCGACATGGCCATCTCTCCCTTCTCCGTCGTCGCGTCTCACGTATGGATCGGCGGCACGTTCAGACCCGCGCGGGTCGGCGTCCGCGACGGCGTGATCGACGAGGTGGTGCCGCTCGCCAGCCGCTACCTCCCCGTCGGCCCGCCCGGCGACGTCGGCGGCGAGGTATACCGCCTGCCCGAGGACACCATCCTCCTCCCAGGGCTCGTCGATCCCCACGTCCGCGTCAGCGAGCCCGGGCACGCGGAGGGCGAGGGTTTCCGCTCCGCGACGCTCGCCGCCGCGGCAGGAGGCATCACGACCCTCCTCGACATGACCCCAGGCCCCGTCGCTCCTGCCACCTCGGAGGAGGCGCTGCGGATCACGCGGAAGGCCGCGGGGCGCAACGCCTTCGTGGACGTCGGCTTCTGGGGCGGCGCCGTGGCGGGCAACCTCGGCTCGCTCGCCGCGCTGCACCGGGCGGGCGTCTTCGGATTCGCCTGCTTCTTCTCCCCCTCCGGCGTCGACGAGTCCCTGGATGCGGGGCAGTTGCGGCGCGCGATGGAGGAGGTTGCGGCGCTCGGCTCACGAATGGCCGTGCACGCGGGCCTCTCGGACATCGAGACGGTGATCGAGGCCGTCCGCCGCACCGGCTGCCGCACGCACATCGCGCACCTCGGCGACGGCGCCGCCCTGTCCGCCGTCCGGGCGGCCAAGCGCGAGGGGTTGCCGCTCACCGTCGAGACCTGCCCGAGCCATCTCTCGCTCGCCGCCGCGGAGCTCCCCGACGGCGCCGACGACCGGGACCTGCTCTGGCGAGGCGTCCTGGACGGCACCGTCGA
>Ga0116180_1001009_pt1 | contig 24504 bp, 15 predicted proteins | sample AD_UKC073_MetaG_FD_89804 | JGI IMG/M metagenome (GOLD analysis project Ga0116180, IMG submission 89804) | Active sludge microbial communities of municipal wastewater-treating anaerobic digesters from USA - AD_UKC073_MetaG | ecosystem: Engineered > Bioreactor > Anaerobic > Digestate | place: USA...
CGACGTGAGCTACGAGACCGTCCGCTGCTGGGCGAACAAGTTCGGTCCGGCAATTGCTGCCAACATCCGAAAAGCTCGCGGCCGTGCCGACAGCGTCTGGCACCTCGACGAAATGGTGGTCCGGATCAATGGCAAGCGGCTTTACATGTGGCGGGCCGTGGACAAGGAGGGCGAGGTCCTGGACGTGCTGGTGCAGAAACGTCGGAACAAGGCCGCCGCACTGAAATTGCTCAGGAAGCTGCTCAAGAACCAGCAGCGCGTACCGGACGAAATCGTCACCGACGGGCTGGCTTCGTACAGGGCCGCAATGAAGGTTCTGGGCTGTCGGGACCGGCACCGGCCCGGTCGATTACGCGACAACAACCGGGTCGAAAATTCGCATCTTCCCGTCCGACGACGCGAGCGGAAGATGCAACGCTTCAAGTCCCAGGGACAGGCCCAGCGCTTCGTTTCCATCCACTCCGCGATCTACAACACCTTCAACCTGCAGCGTCACCTGGTCTCCCGCAAAACTCTCCGGATTTTCGGATCCGCTGCCATGGCGGAGTGGAATGCGGCAACCTGCGCCGTAGCAGCATGAGTTTCCTGAAATCGGGGCTAGTGCACCTTCGCGAAGTTACCCTGACAGCACCCTCAAGGCCTAGCCGGTGCATTTGCTTTGACACTACCCTGGCGGGGCGCAGCTCGGGTGGACAAACTTAACCTGACAAGGCCTGGGAACTCTATAGTTCGCTCAATTTTGATAGTTTTTGATTTATTATTGTCATTACGATCATCTGCGTTCATGCTGCAGCGTCAGGAACGGAGGAACGAAAATGGCACGAACCGATATCCGTCAGCTTGAAGCACTTACGGCGGGGGTCGGACCGGCGACCGACAAGGCGCTGGAAGAAGGTAACGGCCTGCTCCGCCTCGCGCCCACCTGGGTGCCGCGCTCGTTCCTCCATCCCGGCTATCGGCTGAAGCTTGATCCGCGCGACATCCATGCATTCGGACTGGAGCGCGGCGGCATTGACGAGCGCTGGTTCGGATCGACCACCGAAGCCGCCAACGAGGGCCGCCGCGCTGACGAGGGGCTGAGCCAAGTCATCTCCGGGGACCAGCGCTTCACCCTGCGCGATGCCGTTGCCGAGCGCGGCGAAGCGCTGATCGGTGAGCGGATGTGGCGCGAATATGGCCGCTGGCCGGTCTATTCCAAGTTCTTCGACAACATGGGGCCGATCCCGCTGCACATGCACCAGGGGCCGGAATACGCCGCGAAGGTGGGCTGCGAGGGCAAGCCGGAGGGGTACTATTTCCCGCCCCAGCTGAACCAGCAGCGCAACGCCTTCCCCTACACCTTCTTCGGGCTGAGCCCCGACACCCGCAAGGAAGACCTGCGCCAGTCGCTGGCCCGCTGGCACGACGGCGACAACCGTATTCTCAACCACAGCGCCGCATACCGGCTGGAGCCGGGCAGCGGCTGGCTGGTCGGCCCGGGCATCCTGCACGCGCCCGGATCGCTGTGCACCTATGAACCGCAATGGGGTTCCGACGTGTTCGGGCTCTACCAGAACGTCGTCGAGGGGCGCACGATCGGACGCGACCTGCTGGTCAAGGACGTTCCGGCCGAGCATGCCGAGGATCTCGATTACCTGATCGACCAGCTTGACTGGGAGGCCAATGTCGATCCCGATTTCAAGGCCAATCACTATCTCGAACCCATCCCGGTCGGCGATACCGCGGCGCTTGGCTATCAGGACCGCTGGGTGGTCTATGGCCGGGTCGCGGGACGGCAGTGGTTCAGCGCGCGCGAACTGACCGTCGCGCCGGGCCGCACCTGCACGATCGTCGATCCGGGCGCGACCAGCTTCATCGTCGTCCAGGGTGAAGGCAGCGCCAATGGCCAGCCGCTGAAATCGCCGACCATGATCGGGTTCCACGAACTGACCCACGATGAGTATTTCGTGTCATGGGAGGCGGCGCGCGCCGGGGTGACCTATACCAACAGCTCATCCACCGAACCACTGGTGCTGCTGCGATACTTCGGCCCCGATGCCGATCCCGACGCGCCCGAGGTGGGAGCGCACCGCGCATGATCCAGCCACCGCCGCCCAGCGGAGCCCGCTATCGCCAGAGCCGCCGCCGCCTGCTGATCGACATGCACATCCCGGATTGGGATCCGGCGTTCCTGAGCAGGTTCGATCCGGCAGAGCTTGCCGCGGCCACGATCCGCACCGGCGCGGACGCGGCCATGCTCTATTTCCAGAACCATGTCGGCCTGTGCTTTTACCCGACCACGGTCGGCCAGCGTCACCGCGCCGCGGCGCAGCGCGACCTGGCGGGCGAGGCCCTGACCGCCCTGCGCGCGGGCGGGCTGGCGACCTGCGCCTATTATAGCGTCAATTTCAACAACCAGGTCTGGCAGGACCATCCGGACTGGCGCCTGGCACCCGCCGCGCCCGCCAGCGTGGGCGTGCTGCCCCGCGAACGCTATGGCATCGTCTGCCTCAACCACCCGGCCTACCGCGCCTTTGCCGACGCCCAGATCGACGAGATCCTGGCCTATCCGGTCGATGCGATGTTCTTTGACATGGTGTGGTGGAACGGGGTCTGCACCTGCCCCTCGTGCGAGGCGCGCTACCGCCAGGAGACGGGCGCGGAAATTCCCGCCACGGTCGACTGGAACGATCCGGACTGGTGCCGCTTCCAGGCCCGGCGCGAGGCCTGGCTGGCGCAGTTCGCGCGCGACCTGCGCGGCCGGGTAAAGGCGGCGCGGCCCGAAATGGAGGTCTATCACAATTTTGCGCTCGGCCTGTCCAACTGGACGCGCGGGGTCAGCTTAGACAGCATCGACGGGCACGATTTCCTGGGCGGCGATTTTCACGGCGGCACCCGCGAACAATTGCTGATCAATCGCCTGCTGCGCGCGGCAACGCCGCTGCGCCCGGCGGAATACATGTCCACCGTAGGCACCGACCTGACCCAGCACACCCGCCTGCACCCCGCCGCCACGCTGCGCCGCAAGGCGCTGGCGGCGCTGAGCGCGGACAACGCCTTCCTCGCGATCCTGGCGATCGATCCCGATGGCCGCATCGACCCGCTGGCGGTTGAGCGCACGCACGACGCCTTTGCCGCGCTGCTGGAACACGATCCGGGCGAACTGGGCGAGGCAATCGAGCCGGTCGCGCTCTATTGCAGCGACCGATCCAAGGCGAGCCGCTGGGACGCGCCGCGCCCGATCGGCCAGGCTCCGGCCTCAAGCCTGGCCGACTACCCCCATTCGGCGGCCCTGCTTGGGGCGGCCCGGGCCTTGCAGCGCGCCCACATTCCCTTCGGCGTGGCCACCCGCAGGGCGCTGGACCAGCTTGCGCGCTGGCCGGTGCTGATCCTGCCCAATGTCGAAACGCTGGAAGCGGACGAACAGGAGGCCATCCGTGCCTATGTGCAGGGCGGCGGCAGGCTCTACGCCAGTCGCTCGACATCGCTCGACAGCACGGGCCGGTTCGGCCTTGGCGACCTGTTCGGCTGCACCGCGCTGGGCGATGAGGAAGGGGCGATGCTCTACGCCGAATCCGATGCCCTGCCCGAATTGCGCCGGCCGCTGACCCAGGTCTGCGCCGCCGACCGGCGCACCGGCGCACTGCGCATTGCCGCCAGCCCCGGCGCCGAAATCCTCGCCACCCGGACCCTGCCCTACGCCTATCCGGCGCGGGGCACGGCGCAGGATCGGCAGTGGTCGACCATCCATGCCTCGCCGCCGTGGCAGCGCACCGCCGACCCGGTGATCCTGCGCCATCAGGCCGGGCGCGGGCTGGCGATCTACAGTGCCTTCGACATCGAGGCCGGAGAGACGCCCGAGCATGAAGCCGCCTTCATCGCCCTGATCCGCCAGCTGGCGCCGGACCCGGAACTGTCGGCCGATGCGCACCCCGATGTCTGGTTCAGCGGCTTCGCCCGACCGGGCCGGATCACGCTGATGTTCCTGCACATGGCCGCCTCGGATCCCGCGCTGACTGTCCCGCAGACCAGGGTCCGCGTGAAGCTGCCCGATGGCTCGCGCTGCCAGGCGATCCGCCTGCGCTCGGGAGGGGCGACCTTGCCGTTCGGAACGGACGGGCGGGATGTCCATTTCGACCTGCCGCCCTTCACCGAGATGATGATCGCGGAGATCGACCATGACTGAGCTGCCGCCAATCCGCATCGGGGTTCTGGGAGCGGCCCGGATCGTCCCCCTGGCGATCGCCGAACCCGCAAGGCGCCGCCCGGACGTGCGCCTCACCACCATCGCCGCACGCGAGCCCGCGCGCGCGGACGAGATCGCCGCGCAGGAAGGCTTCGCCTGCGCCGCCGCAAGCTATGCCGGTCTGCTGGCCCGCGACGACGTCGACCTGGTCTACATTGCCCTGCCCCCTTCGCTGCATTGCGAATGGGCAGTCGCGGCCGCCCGCCACGGCAAGGCGGTCCTGTGCGAGAAGCCCTTCGCAGCCAATGCGGCCGAGGCCCGCGCGATGGTCGATGCCGCTGCCGCGGCGGGAACGCTTCTGCTCGAAGGCTATCACTACCGCTTTCATCGCCTGATCCGGGAAGCGGAACGACTGCTCCGCGCGGGCGCGATCGGCGATCCGGTGTCCGCCAGGGCCCGCGTGGAATACCCCATTCCGCGCAAGGCCGGCGAGCCGCGCTGGGATTCGGCGCTTGGCGGCGGGGCGCTGATGGACCTTGGCTGCTACGGCGTCCACGCGCTGCGCCTGCTGCTTGGCAGCGAACCGGAAGTGATCGCAGCGCAGGCCCGGATGGTCCCGGAAGGGGTCGATGCCGCAACCACGGCCCACCTGCGCTTCGGGCAGGTCGAGGCGGAATTCGGCTGCGCGATGGATTGCGCCGCCCCGGCGACCACGCTGCACATCACCGGCACGCGCGGGACGCTGGAAATCGAAGGCTTCGTCCTGGCCGCGCGGTCGGGCAAGCTGCGCGTGGTGCGAGGCGGGGAGGCAGAGGTGATCGATATTTCCGGGCCCAGTTCCTACGAGGAACAGATGGACCACGTCATGTCGGTGATGCGCGGTCAGGCCCGACCGGTGACCGGCGGAACCGACGCGATCGCCACGATGGAGGCGATCGATGCCATCCGCCGGATCAGCCGGAACGGGGTCTGACGTCAGGCTGGGCTCACATCGAACCTAACGCCCGGTCGATCCGCCAGGCCGACCGGCTCGCAGGCCGCCGGGCGGCGCACCGTGACGTGCAGGTCAGCGCCGCTGCGCTGCCAGGCCACGTTGATCGTGCCGTGCGGGGTCGGGATGCTGCCGCTCGCGCGGTCCAGCCCGCACGGCTGGGGATTGACAGTGAAGCGGGCGAAACCGGGCTCCAGCGCCGTCACCCCCAGCAGAATGCCGGTCATCTGGAACAGCGGCGTGGCCGAGAAGCCGTGGCACAGGCTGGCGGCGGGCGCGAAGCTCTCCCACAGGGTCGTGGTGCCTGAGGCGAGCATCGGCGCAAAGCTGCGGCGCAGTTCGTCGATCACCCATTGCCCGCGTCCGGCGCGGGCAATGCCGGCCATGACGAAGTGCGAAAAGAAGCTGTTGGCGCGCACGATATCGCGCGCCTCGTCAAACGCCTCGCCATGCGGCACGATCGGCGGCACTGCCGTGAGCTTGAGCCGGTCCACATCGGTGATAGCGTCCAGCACGCTGGTGCGCCGCTCCTCAGGCACGATATCGAACAGCAGCATCAGCGCATTGGCATGTTGGGAAACGCGGCGATACCGCGTGCCGGAATCGGGATCGACGGCATCGACATAGCACCTACGATCGGGATCCCAGTGGCGCCTGTTCAGCGCCTCGGCGCAGCGCCGCGCGGCGGCGCGCCAGCTGGCCGCCCGGTCTGCGCGGCCGACCCGATCCGCCAGCACCGCGCCCGCGCACAGCGCTCCGGCCCAGAGCGCGTTGATCGCGGCGGATTCGCCGCGCCGGTCGATCGCCGCCCATTCGATGAAGTGCCATTGCTGGACATCCGCCAGCAGATCGTTGGCGCCGGTCATCAGGGCAAACCGATCCAGCGCCCGCTCCACCGCGCAGAACACCGCTGCCACCGTCTCGGCATCGGCGGAAGCATGGAAATAGCGCTCGATCCCGATGATCCAGAGCAGGGTGAAGTCGCAGATCGTCAGCGCTTCCGCGCCGATATCGCCGGGCGCGAACATCCGCACCAGGCCGTCCTGGCGCTGGCTTTCAGCTGCCTGGCGCAGGAAGTTGCGGTGCAGGGCGAAGGCGCTGGGACCATAGGCCAGGGCCGCGATATCGAACATCACCACGGCGTCGCCAACCCACTGGCGCGCCTCCCGCCCCGGGCAATCGACCCAGGCGTCGTGCATGCACAGCCCGACAGTGTTGCGGGCGACGTGCCAGAGCTTGTCGAGCACGGGATCGGAACTGGTGAACGCCCCGGCCTCTTCCACCGGATAGTGGGACGAGACGGACCCGATCCGGCGGATCGTCAGGCCCGCATCGGCCCCGCGCACCATCACCTGCATCGCTCGCACGGCGGTGGCGTCGAAGCGCTCGAAGCGCTGGATACCGGGCCGGGCAATGTAGCGGGCCACCTGGAAACAGCCTAGATGCCCTTCGTCGCGCAGCGCCTCCCCGGCCTGCCCGCGCCCGAAATCGCCCGGCACCGCTTCGGCCACGGCAATGTCTATTTCCTCCCCGCCCCGCGCCTCGATCTCGATAAACGGGCGCCCGTAATGATAATCGAACGCGAACATCAGGGCGGCATCGCGCCCGGGCGGGGACTGGACGACGAGCGGATCGCCCCGCCATTCGGCAGGTGTCTCGTCCTGCTCGATCCGGGCCTCATAGAGCCGGGTTGGCGAATCTCCGCCATCGGCCGGGGCGCTACCGGACCATAGCAGGGCCTGCGGACCAAGCTCGGATTCGGTCGGCGGGGGAATGCTGGAGCGGATCAGCACCGGAAACGGAACGACCACGCCCCAGCCCCGCGCCGCCATCTGTTCCGGCGGTTCGGCCAGCATGGCCCGAGCCTGCGGCCAGGACCGGTCGTCGAAGCCGGGCAAAGTCCAGTCCTGTGGCAACAGGCGCGCATCGACCACCTCGATGAAATCCTGCCCCCACCCACGGCGCGGCACGTCGCGCCGCCAGGCCTGCGCCTCCAGCATCCGCCAGGTTTCATCGGCCACGCTGGCGATGGTGCCGGTGGTCGTCCGCACCGTCACCTCGGCCGCCAGGCCGCCATCACCGAATGCCGCCTGCCATCTGCCCCGGACGGTTTCGTACCAGGCCAGGTCGACGCCCGGAACATGGACCAGCACCGCGACCTGGTTGACGCCTGCCGCAACCATGGAAGTGATGTCATGGACGTCGTGGCGGGCAAAATCGGGGGCCGCGCGCACCGGGCCATTGCCGGCCTGGACGCCATTGATCCACAGGCGATACCGGCCATCGGCCGCCAGCGCGATTTCGCAGCTTTCCGCGCCCTGCGGCACGGTGAAGGTGCCGCGCGCCATAATCCAGCGATTGACGCCTTCTGCCGTGCGCCGCTCCACCGGATTGCGCAGCGAGGCGAATGCGGCCGCGTGATCGACCGGCTGGCTGGCAAGCCAGATGAAACGTCCGCCTTTCATGTGCTGGATCTCCTGCCGCGCCGCTCCTGCTCCGCCAATCGAGGATGCGACCGGGGCAAGGCGATTTGCCGCACATTAGATCACTATCGATCATTGGCAAGCATAATTAGTCAAAGCGCCCAATTGCCGAAAGATCAGGCGATGATCAGTTCAACCCCGGCATCGCGGATCATCTCGGCTGCGGCCTTGCTGATGCCGTCGTCGGTGACGATCACGTCCAGTTCGCTCAGCGCGCAGACCACGCTGCCGGATGGCCCCGAGAACTTGGAACTGTCGACCAGCAGCGCCACCCATTCGGCCCGCTCGATCAGCTGGTGCTCTGCCGCTGCCAGGACCATGTCGGCCTGCATCACGCCCTGCGGCCCGACAAAGGCAGCGCCAAGAAACACGCGCGGCGCATAGATCGAGGGAGTCATGTCCTGAGGACCGATGTTCAGGATGATGTTCTGTTCCCGAAACACCGCGCCGCCCGGGATCGATATCCTCGTCCCCGCCTGCGGCAGGAGCGCACTGACCACGTGGAGCGAATTGGTGACCACGTGCAGGTTCAGGCCCGCCAGGTGCGGACACATCTGCAGAGTCGTCGTTCCGCCATCGATCACCACCGATTCGCCCGGTCGGCAGAGCTGCGCGGCCCGCTTGCCGATCGCCTCCTTCTGCCGCCGGTTGAGATTGACGTTCTCAAGAAACGGCACCCCCGCAAGAGACGGGTAGGTCGCGGTCTTGGCGCCCTCGCTTCCCGCAATCCGCGCGCCCCCGTGAACGCGCGCTATTGCCCCGGCCTGTTCCAACCGGGCGAGATCGCGCCGCAAGGTGGCCGGAGACGCATCAAGCGCAGCATCGATCTGCCGGAACGAGGCAAAGCCTGTCTTGCGGATCAGGTCGAGAATTATGCCTTCGCGTTCTTCGACGTGCATGGTTGCAGCAACCTTTTTCCTTTTGGCGGTCCTAAGCCGATTGGACAGGCTGTTTCAATCAAAATCAATCAAGGCACTGACATCACGGGCTGGCGTCACGGGGCTGGCGTCACGGGGTTGCCGCCAGAACGCGCCGCAAGCCATCCGCGATTTCATCGATCTGCGCCTCGGACACGATCAGTGGCGGCGAAAGGGCAATCACATCCCCTGTCACCCTGACCAGCAGGCCCTGCTCGAAACACCGCACGAACACATCGTAGCCACGCGCGACGATCGCGCCTTCGCGCGGCGCCAGTTCGATCCCGCAAACCAGGCCATCCGCACGGATGTCGATCACGTGCGCCGCATCGCGCAGCCCATGCATCCGGGATGACCAGTGGCTGGCCAGCTCGTCCGCACGCGTCAGCAGGTTCTCGTCGCGATAGATGTCCAGCGTCGCGAGCGCGGCGGCGCAGGCCACCGGATGGCCGGAATAGGTGTAGCCGTGAAACAGTTCGATCGCATTCTCCGGCCCCTGCATCATGGCGGCATGGATCGTGTCGCTGCAGATCACCGCGCCCATCGGGATGGCGCCGTTGGTCAGGCCCTTGGCGGCGGTGATGATATCCGGCCGCACGCCGAACCGCTCGGCGGCGAAGGGCGCGCCAAGCCTGCCAAAGCCGGTAATCACCTCGTCGAAGATCAGCAGGATGCCGTGGCGGGTAGCGATCTCGCGCAGACGCTGGAGATAGCCCTCGGGCGGCAGCAGCACGCCGGTCGATCCGGCAATGGGCTCGACGATCACGGCGGCAATCGTCTCGGCCCCGTGCAGCGCGACAAGCCGTTCCAGATCGTCCGCCAGTTCCGCGCCGTAGCACGGCAAGCCTTCGGAGAAGGCGTTGCGCATCAGGTCATGCGTATGCCGCAAGTGATCGACATGGGGCAGCGAGCCGAAGGCGCGCCGGTTGTTGACCATGCCGCCAACCGAGATGCCGCCAAAGCCGACCCCGTGATAGCCCCGCTCGCGCCCGATCAGGCGCGTGCGGGTGCCCTGCCCGATCGCCCGCTGATAGGCGAGCGCGATCTTGAGCGCGGTGTCCACCGATTCCGATCCGGACCCGGTGAAGAACACATGGTCCAGACCTTCCGGAGCGAGCGCGGCCAGCCGTTCGGCCAGGACGAAGGCCTGCTCGTGCCCCATCTGGAACGGCGGGGCATAGTCCATCCGGGCGAGCTGCGCGGCCACTGCCTGAGTGATCTGGTCACGGCCATGTCCGGCATTGACGCACCACAGACCGGCGGCCGCATCCAGGATCGGCCGCCCGTCGTTGCTGGTGTAATGCATGCCCTGCGCCCGCGCGAGCAGGCGAGGCGCGGCCTTGAACTGGCGGTTCGCCGTGAACGGCATCCAGTAGGCATGAAGCGATCCATTGCCGCCAGCGCCGCCGTCCGCCGTCACCTGCGGACGCCGACCAGCGGGTTGATCGCATCGTTATCCAGCACATCGCCGATCTTGAGCGCCGTGAAGTAATCGTCCGGCAGGATGTTCTGCTGGCCATTGAAGGTGCTGCCATCGGGCATGTAGGCGCAGGACATCGCCGCGCGGCGACCCAGGGTCATGTTCAGCCCCGCGCCGTGCGCGGTCAGGCCATTGTGGAAGCTGGCGTCGCCCGCTTTCATCGGTGCGAGGACAGGGGCGATCCCCCGCATTTCCGGGTAGACATCGAGCAATGCGGAGAATTCTTCCCTGAGGAACACGTTCTCGTAGCGGGCCAGCTTGTGGGTGCCCGGCATGAAGCACAGGCAGCCGTTCTCCACCGTGGCGTCTTCCAGCGCGATCCAGATCGAGATGGCGCTGGGGGAATAGAACGACCAGTACGGGTTATCGATGTGCAGCGCGGTCGGATTGCCGAACGGTTCCTTGATGAAGGCCTGGTCGTGCCACAGCCTGAAGGCCGGGACGCCTTCAAGTTCACAAAGCATCGCGCCAAGGTCCGGCGACTGGAGATAGCGCCCCACTGTTTCGCTGATCCGCCACAAGTTGATGCGCTGGGTGAAGACCCGGTCGTAATATTCGTCGCCTTCGTTCAGATCGGCACCAGGCCCGGCGATCTTGCGACTGCCGGACATGGCGGCGATCGCATCCATCACCGCGCCGCGCAGTTCGTCCAGTTCGGCGGCGTCGAGAAAGCCCGGGCAGACCAGGAACCCGTTTTCCCGGTAACTGGCAACCTGCTGCGGAGTAACGTCAGTCTGCATGTGTCCTCCCTCGTTCCGATCCTCTGCCCGGCCTGCGCAGGGGCAGGGCCGGACAGGATCGGCAGATCAGCGCGATGGATCAGAACCGGGCCCGCAGCCCGAGCGTGAAGTAACGGTTGTTCACATCGTAGAGCGACAGCGCGGTGGTCGGGAACGCCAGGCCCGCCGAGAAGCGGTTCGGCACGAACGGGGGCTTGCGATTGAACAGGTTGTTGATCGTCGCGAACATCTGGAAGTCGCCGCCCGCCATCGCGAAGTCATAGGTCGCGGTGACATCGGTATAGAACACGGCTTCGACGTTCTGCTTGGCGAAGATCTGGCCCGGAACGAACGGCATCTGGTCGTAGCTGCCGATCATACGTTCCTGGACGAACAGGGTCAGCGGGCCATGCTCATAAGTCGCGCTCAGGGTGCCGCGCCACTTGGGCAGGGTGGTGTTGGTGGCGGCGTCGAAGAAGCCGGCAACCTGGGTGCTGACGCCGCCCGAGGTGTCGGTATAGTCGATCGTCCGCGTTACCAGCGCGCGCAAGCTAAGCGCGCCCTTGCCGATGTCCGTGCGCCAGGACAGGTCGAAATCGATCCCGCTGGCGGTGCGGCTGTCAAGATTGACCTGCTGGAGGATCACCTGCTGGATGTCCCTGGTCACCGCATCGCGGGTCACAAGGGAGCAGGCCTGGGTGTTGCCGGCAAAGCAGTTGTCGATCGTGCCCTGGGCAGTGGTCGCGCTCAGCGCCCCGCTGATACGGATCCGGTAGTAGTCGACCGACAGCGACAGCCCGTCTGCCCAGCCAGGCGTGTAGACCGCGCCAAGGGTCAGGGTGTCGGCCTTTTCAGGCTTGAGGTTGGGATTGCCCTGGTTGCGGGTGATGATGATCAGGTTGGTGCCGTTGGTGACCGGATCGACGATCCCCGGCTCGAAGGCGTTCACCGGGCCGGCGAACATTTCGAACAGGTTGGGCGCCCTGGTATCGCGCGAGCGGGCGACGCGCAGGCGCAGATCCGCGAACGGCGCATAGGTCACGCCCAGCTTCCAGGTCGAAACGCCGCCGCTGTTCTTGTAATGGGTATAGCGGTAGGCGCCGTTGAGTTCGAGAGTTTCGGCCAGCGGCTGCGACTTGAGCACGGGAACGACGGCTTCGATGAAGCCTTCCTTCACGTTGTCGCGGGCATCGGCTTCACCGAAGTTGCCTTGGTTCCAGCCGCCGAACCGGCAGGTGGAAACCGTTGGGCACAGCGCGCCGGGCATGCCGCGCACGCCCTGGGCCTTGATCTGATTGAGCGCGACCTCGTTGGACTGCTCGCGCAGCGACCGCTCGCGGTATTCGCCGCCAAATGCAATCGAAAGCGGCCCGGCGGGCAGCTGGGCCAGATCGCCGCTCACTTCGAAGGCGGCGACGCTCTGGGTGTTCTTTACCACCTGCGTGCTGGTTCCCAGCACATAGTCCAGCGCGGCGGCGGAGGGCGCCCCTTCGCCGAACAGGTTGATCGGCACGCAGCCCAGGAACACCCCGGGATTGGTCAGGGTGACGCGGCAGACCACCGAATTCGTGGCCGGGTTCACCACCGCGTCCGCAGCGGCGTAAAGCTTGCCGATATCGGCGACGTTCTCGACGTTGCCGGTCATCTTGGTCTGGCCGTGGCTGTAGTGCGCGCTCCACTTCCAGTTGTCGGCAATGGTGCCGCTCAGCCCCGCGCTGACATCGAAGGTGCGGTTGTCATAGTTCAGCGCGACGGCGCCGAAATCGCGGTTGAACCGCCCCATCCGGAACGAGCTGACCCCGGCATTCGCCATCGCCTGCTTCACCGCCGATGAGAGATAGGCATTGTCGTTGAAGATGGTGAAGGCCGTGCCGCGCTGGCGGTTGTCGGCCAGCACCCGCATCCGGTTGGTCGACTGGCCGGCATTGACCCGCACGAATGCGGTGACGTTGTCCGCAAGGTCATAGCTCAGGCGGGCATAGAGCTTTTCGGTACGCAGCGAGCCGGCGGGCTGCGCCAGGTTGTTCTCGATCCCGTCGCCGCCGATGGTGTAGGCGGGCGATCCGGGGATGGCCGTACCGAAGACGAAGGGCGTGGTCGAACCGCCTGGCAGGAAGCGCAGGCCGCCCAGCGGCGCGCCGGCCCCGGCAACGGGCAGGCCGCCGGCATCGACGATCACGCCGCCGTAGCTCGCGGTGTTCTGGCGCACGCCGTTCAGCGCCACATAGGGCGCCGCAGCCGTGCCGTTGCCGGCCATGAAATGCCCGTTGTTCGAGCTGGGACGATCGTTGAGCGATTCGATCCCGTCGGTCTTGAAGTGCTCCACGCCGATGACGAAATGGCCCCGGCCATCGGCAAAGGCGGCGCCGCCAGCCGCGCCGATGCGGAACGACTGGTCATCGCCGTAGTTGGAAATGCCGCCCTGGAGATTGAGCTTGAGGCCGGTGAACTTCTTGTCGATGACATAGTTCACCACGCCGGACACGGCATCGGAGCCATAGGCCGCCGAAGCGCCGCCGGTCACCACGTCGACCCGCTCGACCAGCAGTTCGGGCAGCAGGTTGACGTCCACGTCGCCGCTTTCGCGGGTCGCGACCACGCGCTGGCCATCAAGCAGCACCAGAGTGCGGGTGGTGCCGAGCGAGCGCAGGTTGAGGTAGTTGCCCACCGTGCCCACTTCGCAGCAGAAGGTGCGCGAGCGGCCGCCGCCCAGCTGCGGAAGCTTGTTCAGCGCGTCGGCGAGTGTCGACGGCTGCGAATTCTGCAGGGCCTCGGCAGTCATGACGGTAACCGGGGTGGGCTGATCATAGCCATCGCGCTGGATGCGCGAACCGGTGACCAGGATCGCCTCCTGCTCGCCCGCATCAGCCTGCGCGAACGCGGCCGGGCTTCCGGCGCACAGGATCGCAAGCGATACGAGCGCCGATCCGGCCTTGAGCGAATTCGCGATCTGGTTTGAGTTTTTCACTGCACCCTCCCTGCCTCTGGCGGCATTTGCTGCCACTATGATGAGGCTTAGTTGCACCTTTTGATCTAATGCGCAAGCTTTTGATGACTGGTTTGTCATTTATGATTATTATCAGTCAAAATGGGCCGTCCAGCCCTGTCAGGCCAAGCCAGGAACGGTTCCGGACCAGGCCCTGCGCCGCAAATCCGGGCAATTTCGAGGCTTCGCCAAAACTTCACGAAAATCAGGAAATTTCAACCCGGAACCCTGCCTGGGCGACCTGCCCTCCTCAAAAAGCGTCGAGTCGGCCGATTGCAAGAACAGATATGATCCATGTTGACTAAACCTGATTACATCATAATGTCCCGGCCAAGCGAAACAAAGGGAGAGAGTGGGTGCACGACCAGGCCAAGGAAGCGCGCCTTCCCCAGAAGATCGCGGTAGGCTGGGCCATCGGCGAGATCGGCGTTGCCGCCTACATCGGCATCACGATGTCCTACATGCTGTACTACCTGACCGAGGCGCAGGGAATCAGTCCGGCGCTGGCGGGGATGGCCCTGCTGATCCCGCGGCTGTGGGATGCCGCGATCGACCCGTTCGTCGGCGCGGTCTCCGACCGCACGCCCGGCAGGATGGGCCGCCGCCGCCCTTACCTGCTGTTTGGCGGGGCGACATTCGGCCTGCTCTTCGCGTTCATCTTCCTGGTGCCGGTCGATCTGGCACCGATGACCAAGGTCGCCCTGCTGGTCGGCCTCTACATCGTCACCAGCACGGCCTTCACCTTCTACGATGTCGCCTATTCGTCGATGGCCGCGGAAATGACCGCCGACTACCGCGCGCGGACGCTGCTGGTGGGGTACAAGATGATGGCGGCGCGCGCCGGGATCGTCCTGGCGGTGATCGCCGCCCCGTGGTTCTTCACGTCCGGGGACACCCTGGCGGATGGTTTCGCCAGCATGGGCATCGCCGCCGGCGCGGTGATGATCCTGTCCGGGCTGTGGGCGTTCTTCGCCACGGCGCAGGCGCCGCAGATCACCCGACCGATCCAGCATTTCAGCCTGAAGCTGGAATACCAGGCGCTGAAGGAAAACCGGCCTTTCCTGATCCTGTGGCTGGTTTTCCTGTGCCAGAATATCGCCGTGGGGGCGACTGCCACGCTCCAGATCTACCTCGTCATCTTCGTGATGAAGGTGGACCAGGCGCTGGTCGGGACGATGGTGGCGATCAGCGCGATCAGCGCCATGCTGGCCACGCCGCTGTGGGTCAGACTGGCCCGGCGGCACGGCAAGCGCCGGATCTATTTCATCAGCATGGGCATGGCCGTGGTCCTGGCCATACCGGTGCTGTTCCTGCCGGCAGGCTGGCCGGTGGCCCTGTTCACGCTGTTCCTGCTGGCCGGGATTGCCGATGCCGCGACCCAGCTGTGCCCCAACGCAATGGTCCCCGACACGGTCGAATACGACGAAGCCCGCAGCGGCGAGCGCCGGGAAGGCGCGATCTTCGGCACCTGGCTGCTGGCCCGCAAGCTTGGCATGGCACTGGGCGCATTCGCCATATCGCTGGTGCTGACGCTGTTCGGCTTCCAGGCGGGGGTCGACCCGGCCGGGCAGAGCGAAAGCGCCCTCACCGGCATCCGTCTGGCCTATACCCTGGTGCCCGGATCGATCTGGCTGGTCGCCATGATCCTGCTGCGCTTCTACACTCTGGACGAGGACACGTTCAATTCGCTGCGCGGCAAGATGGCGGCGGCGAAGGGCTGACTCTGAAAGGCTGACTCTGAACAAGGCCAGGCCGGGGGACGCCCCGGTTTCGCCGCGCTTCCCCCCACCACAAAAAGCGCCCCGCCGACCCGGTGCTGTACCGGGTCGGCGGGGCGCCTGCTGCTTTAGCCCCTGGCGCGGCCCGCTGGCTCAGCCGGTTGCCAGCGGCCCGGCCAGCCAGTCGGCAGTGGTGCGCATGGCATCGCGGGCCAGGGCGGAAATCTTCACGTACTGGGTGAAGCCGTGGATCGCGCCCGCATAGGCGTGATGGGTCACGTCCAGCCCGGCATCACGCATCGCCTGCGCCAGCTGGATCGTGTCATCGGCCAGAACATCGAGGCCGGAATGGTTCAGGAAAACCGGCGGCAGCCCCGACAGGTCGGCCTTGATCGGCACGGCGTGGGGGTGGCGCTGGTCGTTGTCCACCCCGGTATAGTTGAGCCAGAAATAATCCATTGCGGCAGAGGTCAGCCCGAAGGCGCCGTCCCCGAAGGCGCGGTGCGACGGCGTGTCGCAGTGCCCCAGATAGGCCCCGTAAAGCAGCACCACGCGCGCGGGCAGCGGCTGGCCGGTGTCGCGCAGGCGCAGCACGGTGCCAAGGGCGACATTCGCACCGGCGGAAGCCCCGCAGATCGCGATCCGGTCGGGATCGACCGCCATCTGCTCCGCCTGGGCACGAAGCCAGCCCATCACGGCCTCCCCGTCCTCCAGCGGCGCGGGAAACGGGTGTTCGGGCGAAAGGCGGTAATCGACCGACAGGATGCGCAGCCGCGCGTCGCGCGCCAGCTGGCGGGTCGAGGCATCCTCAAGCTGCGGGCTGCCGATGGTCCAGCCGCCGCCGTGGAAGTGGACCAGGATGGGGCCAGTCAGGCCCGCTTCGGGTTCATACAGCCGCACGGCCACGTCCCTGCCGCCATGGCTGATCGTGAAGTCCCGGACCGCATGGAGCGGCAGGGGATCGGCATTGTAAGCCTCAAATTCGGCCGCGGCCCGCTCGCGCATCATCGCCGGGGTCACGGCGTGCAGCGGCGGACGCGAGCCCATCCGGTCGCGCTGCGATTGCACTATCGGCATGAGATCGGGATCGATCAGGCGGTCGAGGGATTCATCGGCCATGGGTCTGCTCCTCCAGTCTGGTCAGGTTTTGCGGCCGGCCTGCCAGACGGGCAGTTCGGCACGGCGTGCGAAACGGGCAGGTCCGGGCAAGGCTGCGCGCCCGCCCGCGTCGGTTCAGACGATCCCCGCCCCCAGCCCGCTGGCCTTGCGTTCCTGCGCCTTGCGCTCGCGCCAGCGGCTCTGCCGATAGGTATCCAGCACGTCGATCGCGCCGCCGGCCTCCAGCCGCGCCATGGCCAGAACCGGGCTGACATCGATGGTATAGGCGCGGCGCAGGGCCTGGAATGCCATCATCGTGTCATTCCCCTCCTGCGCGGCGCGCAGCGCTTCACGATCGACCAGGCAGGCCTTGGCAAAGCACTGCGCGATCGCCTCGGCGCTGGACAGCATGCTCTCGACCGGATCGGTGACGTTGTGCGACTGGTCGATCATGTAGGCGGGATCGAACCCGTCACGCGGATTGCGCTCTGCCTCGACCAGTTCGTTGAACACCAGAAACAGCTGGTGCGGGTTGATGCTGCCGCTGTCGAGATCGTCGTCACCATACTTGCTGTCGTTGAAGTGGAACCCGCCCAGCTTGCCGAAGCGGTGCAGCCGCGCGACGATCTGCTCGATGTTGACGTTGGGCGCATGGTGGCCAAGATCGATCAGGCACTTGGCCTTGGGGCCAAGCTCCTGCGCGGCAAGGATCGAACTGCCCCAGTCGCTGATCACGCTGGAATAGAACGCGGGCTCGAACAGCTTGTGTTCCAGCAGCATCCGCCAGCCATCCGGCAGGGCGGCATAAACCTGCGATGCGGCATCCAGGTAACGATCGAGACTGCGTGCCAGATCCTGCTGGCCGGGCAGGTTGGTGCCGTCGCCCACCCAGACGGTCAGATCCCGGCTGCCCAGCTGGCGGCCGATCTCGATGCATTCGATGTTATGCTCGATCGCCTGCCGCCGGGTCGCTTCATGGGTGGAGGACAGCGATCCGGTGGCATAGGAATGCGGCTGGCCGGGCTGGTCCTGGAACGTGTTGGAATTGACCGCGTCGAACCCCAGCCCCAGGCTTTCGGCCTCCTCGCGCAGGGCCGCGTAATCGCTGACCTTGTCCCACGGAAAGTGCGGGCTGACGCGCGGGGTGATCCGGCACAGTTGGTTGATGACGGCGCAATCCTCCAGCTTCTCGTGGATCGAGGTCGGCTCGCCGGGCATCGGAAAGCGGGCAAAGCGGATGCCCCCGCGCCCGGCGCCCCAGGTGGGAATGGCCACGGCAAAGGCGGCGACCCTGTCCTTGACCGCATCGATCGCGATGCCGGCGCGCTCAAGCTTGCGCGCCAGGGCGAAGTAATCGTCCTCCAGCGCGGGCAGGGCGCGGGCATTGGCCTCGGCGATCAGGTCGGCGGACAGCGGAAGGTTGTTCATTCCCATGGACTCCTGATGCCGCTTACCGCGTAAAGGCCTGGGCGTTGCCGGCATCGACATTGATCATGTTGCCGGTCGACTTTGCCGACATGTCGGAGGCAAACCAATAGGTCGCCTCGGCGATATCCTCGGGCAGGACCGCGCGCTTGAGCATCGAGCGCTGGCGGTAGTGCTCCTCAAGCTCGGCCCCCGGATCGATCCCGTGGGTGCCGGCGCGCTCCTTGCGCCAATCGCCGTCCCAGATGCGGCTGCCCTGGATCACGGCGTCCGGATTGACGACGTTGACGCGGATTCCGGCCGAGGCTCCTTCCAGCGCCAGGCAGCGGGCCAGGTGATTGGCCGCGGCCTTGGCGCTGGCATAGGCACTGGCACCCGCAGCGGCCGCCACCGCATTCTTCGAGCCGATGAACACGACCGAGGCGCCGCCCTGGTCCTGCATCGCCTGAAGCAGCGGCCAGGCGTGCTTCGCGGTCAGGAAATATCCCTTGGCCAGGACATCGTAATTGCGATCCCACAGTTCGACAGTAGTGTCGCCCAGCGGCGCGGAACTGGCGATGCCGGCGTTGGCGACCAGCACGTCCAGCCCGCCGAATTCGCGGGCGCAGGCGGCGAAGGCGGCGGCGACCGCAGGTTCATCAGTCACGTCGCAGGTGACAGCGCGCACCACGTCGCCGCCGAACTGCCTGGCAAAACCGGCCCGCACCTCCTCAAGCGCCTTGGCATCGCGGTCGGCCAGCATGACGCAGGCCCCGTCGCGCAGCAGCCGCGCCGCGATGGCCGCACCGATCCCGCCCGCCCCGCCGGTAACCAGCGCGATCCGCCCGACCATCGGGCGCGGCGCGGGCATGCGCCGCAGCTTGGCTTCCTCAAGCAGCCAGTACTCGATGTCGAAGGCCTCCTGCTCGTCGAGCGCCACATAATCGCCGACCGCTTCAGCCCCGCGCATCACGTTGATCGCATTGGCATAGAATTCCCCGGCCAGCCGCGCCGTGGTCTTGTCGGCGGCAAAGGTCATCCGCCCCACCCCCGGCACCAGCACGACGACCGGATTGGGATCCCGCATCGCCGGACTGCCGGCGCGCTTGCAGCGTTCGTAATAGGCCCGGTAAAGCTCGCGGTAGTCCGCTATTCGCGCCGCCAGATAGGCATCGTCCCGCAGCCGGGCGGGATCGAGCGCCAGCGGCGCGATCTTGGTGCGCAGGAAGTGGTCCGGACACGAGGTGCCAAGCGCGGCCAGACGCTCGAAATGCGCGGAACCGACGAATTCAAGCGTTTCGGCATCATCCGAGAAATGACCGACCTTGCGGCGCTCGCCGGTCATCAGCCCGCGCAGGCGCGGCACGAGGTCGGCGGCAATGGCGGCACGGCCGGGAGAGGGAGGGACGACCATGCCGCCGAACGCCGGCTTGCCGGACTGCCGGTCATTGAGGAACCGCGCGGCGTCGGCGATCAGGCCGATGGTATGTTCGTAGCAGCCCTTCGCGTTGTCCGCCCAGCAGATGATGCCGTGCCCGGCCAGCATCACGCCTTCGAGGCCGGGGTTCGCGGCAACGAAATCACGCAGCATCACCCCCAGGGTATAGCCCGGCCGCTTCCATGGCAGCCAGCCGATGCGCCCGCCCCAGATCTCGCGGACCGCCGCCTCCCCGCCGGAGGAAGCGGCAAGGGCGATCATCGCGTCCGGATGGACGTGATCGATGTGAGCGAACGGCAACAGCGCGTGGAGCGGCGTATCGATCGATGCGGCGCGGCCATTGAGGTTGAAGGTGCAATGCGGCAGAAAACCGACCATGCGGTCATCGTCCTCAGGCCCCCGGTAATGCGCCTCCAGGCCCAGCAACCGGTCGAGGTACAGCGTGGCGAAGCCATCGAGACCCATCGAGCCGATATCGCCGCCCGATCCCTTGACCCACAGCACGTCGACCGGATCGCCGCTGAGCGGATCGGTCTCGGTCAGCTTGGCGGACGTGTTGCCCCCGCCGAAGTTGGTCACGGTCAGATCGCTGCCGAGCAGATTGGAGCGATACAGCAGCAATCCGGCCGCATCGAGCGCCGAAGCATGGCTATCGTCCCATCGGCTGGCGGGAACGGCGAAGGGCAATGCAGCCACCGCTGCGTGAATTTGTGCGCTCATGCATTGCCTTCTATCATTTGCCCTTTGCACAAGCAATCGCATTCGATATATTTCAATCATAATTACGCATAGGCAAGCAGGGGGCCGCACTGAAAAACGGATTCGCCATCGTCGTCGACATCGGCAAAACGCACGGCAAGGTAACGCTGTGGTCGCGTGAGGGGGTCTGCCTGGACCGGCGGGTGCGGCCCAATGCCCCGCAGCGCGCGGACCTGCCCGGCGGCTATGCCGCGCTCGACACCGCACAAGTCGGCAGATGGCTCCTGGAAACCCTGGGCCACTTCGCAGACCATCCCGTTGAAGCAATCATTCCGGTGGCCCACGGCGCGGCCATCGCCGGCATTCGCGACGGAACAGCGGCCTTCATTCCACCGGACTACGAATGGGACCTGCCTGTCGCGGCCCTTGCCGCCTATCGCGGGCAGCGCGACCCGTTCCCGATCACCGGTTCGCCGGCGCTGCCGGGGGGCCTGAACCTGGGCGCCCAGTTGCACCACCTTGAAAGTGCCGGATTGCTGGCGGGCACGACCCTGATGCCCTACCCTCAGTACTGGGCATGGCTACTGTCCGGCGAACCGGTTAGCGAGGTTTCCAGCCTCGGCTGCCATACGGACCTGTGGTCGCCCGAAGCGGGCGAGTTCTCTCCGCTGGCACGCGCGCGGGGCTGGGACCGGCAGTTCGCGCCAATCGCCAGGGCGGGCGAGATCATCGGCACGCTGCGCGCGGACCTTGCGCGCGCGACGGGCCTGTCCCCCGCAACCCGGATCCACGCCGGCCTGCACGATTCCAATGCCGCGCTGCTGGCGGTGCGTGGACACCCCGCCCTCGCCGGCCATGACGCGACAGCACTGTCCACCGGAACCTGGTTCATCGCGATGCGATCGCCACTTGCGCGGGTCGATGCGGGCCTGCTGCCCGAAGACCGGGATTGCCTGGTCAATGTCGATGTTGCCGGCCAGCCGCTGCCATCGGCGCGCTTCATGGGCGGGCGCGAGATCGAGCTGGCACTGCGCCCCGGCGATGGACGGGTCGACCTTGCCGCCGACCAGCCCGCCCTGCTCGGGGCCGTGCCCGCGGTGCTGGCGTCGGGTGCCATGCTGTGCCCCACCCTGGCGCCGGGCACGGGACCATTTCCCGCCAGCCGCGCGCGCTGGATCGGCGAACCGGCAGATCCGGACGCGCACCGGGCGGCAATCTGCCTTTACGCGGCGCTGGTCGCGGATGCCTCGCTCGACCTGATCGGCTCGGGCGGGCGATTGCTGATCGAGGGCCGGTTCGCCGGCGCCGAAGTCTTCACGCGGGCACTCGCGGCGCTGCGCCCGCACACGCAGGTGCTCACCGCCAAGGCCCACAACGACGTATCTTACGGCGCCTTGCGGCTGATCTGCCCGGAACTGCCCTTTGACGGGGAGCTGACCCGGGTCAAGCCGCTGGAAGGCGATCTGGACGACTATCGCCGGACCTGGCGGTCATGCATGGAGGCCCCGGCATGACCCATGCCGCGATCGCCGACCTGCGCGAAGCCGCGCGCCGGCGCCTGCCGCATTTCCTCTTCGAATATATCGACGGCGGCTCCTATGACGAGGTCACGTTGCGGCGCAACGTCGAGGATCTGTCAGGCATCGCGTTGCGGCAAAGGGTCCTGCGCAATGTTGCCGGGATCGATCTGTCGGCCAGTCTGTTCGGGCGGGAATGGTCGCTGCCGGTCGCGCTGGCCCCGATCGGCCTTGCCGGCATGAACGCGCGGCGCGGAGAGTGCCAGGCGGTGCGCGCCGCCGACCGGGCGGGGGTGCCCTTCACGCTGTCCACGGTCTCCGCCTGCCCGATCGCCGAAGTCGCCGCAGCCGCGCGGAACCCGTTCTGGTTCCAGCTCTACATGATCCGCGACCGCGCCTTCATGCTGGACCTGATGCAGCAGGCGGCCCAGGCCGGCTGCTCCGCGCTGGTCTTCACGGTGGACATGCCGGTTCCGGGCAGCCGCTACCGCGATTACCGCAGCGGGCTGGCCGGGATGCCGGGCCTGCCCGGCGCGGCGCGGCGCGCCTTGCAGGGCGCGCTGAAGCCGCGCTGGGCCTGGGACGTCGGGATCAGGGGGCGCCCGCACCAGCTCGGCAATGTTGCGCCGGTGCTGAACGGCCGGACCGGGATCGAGGACTTCTTCGCCTGGATGCGCGACAACTTCGATCCCGCGATCGACTGGAGCGACCTCGACTTCATCCGCTCGGCCTGGAAAGGGCCGCTGATCGTCAAGGGCATCCTCGATGCCGAGGATGCCCGCCAGGCGGCCGACCTTGGGGTCGACGGGATAATCGTATCCAATCACGGCGGGCGCCAGCTCGATGGAGTGCCCTCAACCGCACGCGCCCTGCCGGAAATTGCCCGGGCAGTCGGGGATCGCACCGTGGTCATGGCGGACGGCGGCGTCCGCTCGGGACTGGACGTGGTGCGGCTGATGGCCCTGGGCGCGCGCGCCGTCCTGCTTGGCCGGGCCTGGGCCTATGCCCTGGGCGCCGCTGGCGAAGCGGGCGTCACCCGGATGCTCCAGATCGTCGAGGCGGAAATGCGCGTCGCCATGGCGCTGATCGGAGCAACCCGGATCGATCAGATCGACGAGAGCTGCCTGGTCCAGCCGATGGAGCGAAACAGGTTCTAGGCGGCAATCGTCTGGCCCCGCGCAGGCTGGACGATACCGCGGCACGCGCCAAAGCCGATCGAGCGATAGCCCGCGCGCACGGCACGCGCGGTCAGGATCAGCTCGTCCCCGTCTTCCAGGAAGCTGCGCTGCTCGCCGCCCGGCAGGATCACCGGGGCTTTGCCGCCCTGCGACAGTTCCATCAGGCTGCCAAGTCCCGAAGCATCGGGGGTGGAAATCGTTCCGGTCCCCAGCAAGTCCCCGGGCAGCAGGTTGCAGCCATTGGCGGTGTGATGCGCGATCATCTGCGCGGCGGTCCAGTACATCGAGGTGGCAGGCCCTGCGCCAAGGCGATGCGGAGCAAGGCCGGACGAGCGCATGGCGCGGGTCGCGATCCAGCTTTCCAGAGTGAGGGAGAACGCCCCGCCCGCCTGGTCCGCCGCATCGTGCAGATAGGGCAGCGGGTCAGGATCGCTCTGCGGCCGAGGCGGCTGGGCAATGCGGAACGGCGCGAGCGCCTCTGCCGTGATAACCCACGGCGAAACGCTGGTCAGGAAATTCTTCGCCAGGAACGGTCCCAGCGGCTGGTATTCCCACGCCTGAAAATCGCGCGCCGACCAATCGTTGAGCAGGCACAGTCCGCCGATCCGCGCCGCAGCCGAACCGATCGGAACCGGTTCGCCCAGGGCGTTCTCGCCCGCAACCCACAGCCCCAATTCAAGTTCGTGATCCAGCCTGCGCGTCGGCCCGTAATCGGGAAGTTCGGCCTCCGGCAGCTTGCGCTGCCCGCTTGGCCTGATCACTCCGGTTCCGGAAACACGGACAGAGGACGCGCGCCCATGGTATCCGATCGGCACGTGCCGGTAATTGGCCAGCAAGGGGCTGTCTGGACGGAGTTGCCTGCCGATATTGGTCGCGTGATGAATCCCGACATAAAAATCGGTGAAATTGCCGACGTTGAATGGCAGGTGCATCGTGCATTCGCGCGCCGGGTAAAGGTGCGGGAATATCCGCGGCCGCAGCGATGCCTCGGTCAGTTGCGCAAAGACCACGTGCCGCAGGCCAATCCGCTCTGCCGCCTGCAGTCCGAAGAGCGCATTCAGCGTTGCCCGGCCCAGCGCGGGTTGCAGGTTTTCAGGCAAATGGCCATCCGCCGCCAAGCCGGCAAGATCCAGCACCCAGTCGCCGATCGCGACGCCGATGCGCCGCTTCCCGTCTCCGATTGAAAAGACCCCCAGGGGCAGGTTCTGGACGGGAAAATCGTCATGCTCGTCCGCACCTTCGACCCAGGAAGATGCGTGGGAATCATGGGTATGGTCAGGCGCGCTCACGCAGCCGGATCCTCATGCAGCCAGGCGGCATGGCGCGGCGCGCGTTTGGTGCGGCTCCATTCCTCCAGCATTGGTCCGGCAAGGTCCTTCAGCTCGGCATATTGCTCCGCCGTGCCGATATTGCAGGCCAGTTCCAGACGGTGGCCGTTGGGATCGAAGAAATAGATCGATCGGAAGATGCCGTGCCAGGTCGGCCCCAGCACGTCGATCCCCAGCCCTTCAAGGTGCGCCTTGGCCGCCAGCAGCGCCGCCTCGTCCTCGACCTCGAAGGCGAGGTGCTGGACCCAGGCCGGGGTGTTCGGATCGCGCCCCATCTCCGGCTGACCCGGCAGCTCGAAAAAGGCCAGCACGTTGCCCCCGCCGCAGTCGAGGAAGACGTGCATGTAGGGATCGTCCTCGCCGGTGGAGGGCACCTTGTCCTC
>Ga0116180_1001012_pt1 | contig 24488 bp, 21 predicted proteins | sample AD_UKC073_MetaG_FD_89804 | JGI IMG/M metagenome (GOLD analysis project Ga0116180, IMG submission 89804) | Active sludge microbial communities of municipal wastewater-treating anaerobic digesters from USA - AD_UKC073_MetaG | ecosystem: Engineered > Bioreactor > Anaerobic > Digestate | place: USA...
CACCCTGCGGGTAGTTCTGCGGCTGTTGATAGCCACCACCCTGCGGGTAGTTCTGCGGCTGTTGATAGCCACCACCCTGCGGGTAGTTCTGCGGCTGTTGATAGCCACCACCCTGCGGGTAGTTCTGCGGCTGTTGATAGCCACCACCCTGCGGATAGTTCTGCGGCTGCTGATAACCACCGCCCTGCGGGTAGCCGCTGTCCTGCGAATACGGCCGTTCCACCGGCGCGCCGCCCGACGGATAGGCGGAGGAATACTCCCGCGGCAGGAGCGGGTCTTCCTGGGGCACCTGCCCGACTTCCACCTGAGAAGACTGGGGCTGCTGGGGATAGTAGGGTTGCTGAGGATAGGGCTGCCGCGTGTTGCGGTCGACTACCGGCGCCTTAGGGGCTGGCTGGTTATTGGTCGGCTGCTGAAACGGGTTATTCGTGGCACAACCGCCCACCCCCAGGGTCAAGGCCAAAATGCCCAAGGATTGCTTCAAGGTCACGTTCATCAAGACTCCTCGCAGGTTCGGTCGCCCTGGCCAGCGCCCCAAACCGGCTTACGAAAACTTTTCACCAGTTTTAACTCTACCTGTTCATGTCCGACAGCGCTATGCGAAACTGCCCACGCCGCCACCGGATGGCTTCAATTCATCAACCGTTTGAAGAAATCGCCCATCTCGCCATTGCCGCCCGAATCGCTGCCTGAATCGCTCCCCGCATCGCCGTTATCGGCGTCATCGGACGAATCCGAGGGCATATCCAGATCTCGGGCTGGCCGCTCGGTCCGCCGGGCATAAGACCCGCCACCGCCACAACTCGCGGAGCCGCGCGGCGCGGACCCCTTCAAGAACGGCAATTCCAGTCCCCCTCGACAACTTTGACCGACGCGCAATCCGCTGTAGGGATTGATCGACGCCTCTTCCACATCGGCTGGCGGTGGGGTATCCAGCGGGTCCAGACTCAGTCCCGCCATCAGGTCCATCCAGACCGGCAAAGCGCCGCTGGCGCCGCTCAACCCCGTGGGTTTGTTGTCGTCGCGACCCAGCCAGACCACCGCCAGCCGGTTGCCGCTGAAGCCGGCGAACCAGCTGTCGCGATAGTCGTCGGTGGTGCCGGTCTTGCCTGCGATGTTCAAATCGGGCGACAGCTTGGTTTTCATGGCGGTGGCGGTTCCCGCCTTGACCACTTGCTGCATGGCGTTGGTCACCAGATAGACCGGCCCCGGTTCCACCACCTTGACCACATCCATGGCGTAACGCTGCAACGGCCGGCCATTGGTGTCGGTGACCTCGCGAATCGCCCGCAACGGAATGCGGAATCCGCCGCTGGCAATGGTTTCGTAGATCTGCGCGATCTCGAACGGCGACACGTTGAGCGCACCCAGCAGCAATGACGGATAGGGCTTCAGATCCTGTTCGAGTCCCAGGCGCTTGAGCATGCTCACTACGTTGATCACATCGACATCCAAGCCCACCCGCACCGCCGGGATATTGTAGGAGCGCGCTAGCGCGTCCCGCAGCATGACCCGGCCATGAAAGCGTTTGTCATAATTCTTGGGGCTCCAGACCTGGCCACCGGACCGATAGGTCAACGGGCTGTCGTTCACCATGGTCGCCAGCGTATAGCGGTCCGGCTGTTCCAGGGCAGTCAGATAAACCGCCGGCTTGACCAGCGAACCGGCCAGGCGCTTGGTATCGAGCGCCCGGTTGAAACCAACCGCTTTCGGCTCCCGATCGCCCACGATAGCCAGCACCTCGGCGGTCTGGGTGTCGGTCACGACGATGGCGCCCTGCAGGGGTCTGGCTCTGGGCTTGCTCCGCTCCAGCGGCGTCAAGCTGTTGGCCAGAGTGTTCTCCGCTGTCGCCTGGATCCGCGGATCGAGGGTAGTGAACACCCGCAAACCTTCCGATATCAGATCGTCGGCCTTGTAGTATCGCCGCAACTGCCGCTGCACCAGCTCCAGAAACGCCGGATAGGCGGTGATTCCACTGCCAGCCTTGGGCGTCACATCCAGCGCCATCTCCTTGGCCAGGGCCGCATCCTCGGCGCTGATCAGGTTCAGTTCGACCATCACGTCCAGCACCAGGGCGCGGCGCTCCTTGGCCCGTTCCGGATTCCGGCGCGGATCGTACAGCGATGGACCCTTGACCATCCCAACCAGCAGGGCGACCTGATGCAGGTCCAGCTCATCCAGCGGTTTGCCAAAATAGAACTGGCTGGCCAGACCGAAACCATGGATCGCCCGACTACCATCCTGGCCGAGATAGATGGCGTTGCTGTACGCCTCCAGGATGTCGTCCTTGTCGTAGCGCGAGTCGATCAGGATCGCCATCAGGATCTCGTTGACTTTGCGCTTGAAGGTCCGCTCGTTGCTGAGGAACAGATTCTTCACCAGCTGCTGAGTCAGAGTGCTGCCGCCCTGGACCGCCCGCCCAGCGCGCAGGTTGGCCACCATCGCCCGGAAAATGCCCTTGGGATTGATGCCGCCGTGCTCGTAGAACGAGCGGTCTTCGACCGCCAGCAAGGTGTCCACCAACACCGGCGGCAGATCCTTGCCCCTGAGCAGGATGCGGTCCTCGTAATGGGCCGGATAGATCCCGGCGATCTCGGGCGGATCCATGCGCAGCAAGCCTGGCGCTTCCTGGCCACCCAAACCGGTCAGATCGACCAGGATATCGCCGGCGAAGACCAACTTGACCTTGCGCGCCGGCTCCGCGCCGTCCCAGAACACGAAATCGCGGGTCATCACTTCGAAAGCTTCGCCATTGCGGGCGAAACTGCCCGGCTTGTTAGGCGATTCGCCGCCTCCCGACGGCGGGGCGCAAGCCTCCTTGGGCGGCAGTTGCGGCTTGCGCTTGAAGGAAACGCGTTTGCCATGAGCGGCCGGCGGCGTGGGCGGCTCGACCGGACAGTTCACGTCGCGGTAATTCAGCAGCCGCAATTCCTGGGTAAAGGCTTCGGCGCTGAGCGGCATCCCGGCATACAGCTCCAGCGGCCGGGCGTAGACCTTGGCAGGCATGGCCCAGCGCTTCTGGTCGAACTCGGTCCGGATCACCCCATCCAGATAGACCATGTACAGGCCCAGTCCACACGCGCTCAGCAACAAAGCGCCGAAGATCAGCGATAACAACAACGATAGCAGCGACCGGAAAATCCGCGGCCGCGACCTGGCATTCTGCGATGATCGACCTTTACCCATGCCTGTTCCGTTTAGAGCCTGACGCCGCGACCGTCAATTCACTTGGCGCGCCCTGCTGATTCTGATTTATCCTACCGGCTCCGCTTCTCACGCTGGAGCACGATGCGTGCCATCTCACCCGACCCACGACCAGGCCGCGTTGATTGCGGCGCTGCTGCAACCGGCGTGTTATCCGCATCCCGTCACCACCGTCACCCACCTGCAAACGCACATTTCCCATATCCTGCTGGCAGGCGATTACGCCTACAAGATCAAGAAACCCGTCAACCTGGGTTTCCTTGATTTTACCAGCCTGGCGCGACGACGATACTATTGCGAAGAAGAACTGCGGCTGAACCGCCGACTCGCGCCGGAACTCTACCTGGCCTGTCTGCCCATCGGCGGAGACAGCCATCATCCCCGCTTGGGCGACCCGACCGACGCCCCCATCGAATACGCGGTGCAGATGCGGCGCTTCGCCCAGGAAGCCCTGCTGGACCGGGTGCTGGACGCCGGAGGGCTGCAACCCCGACACCTGGACGCCCTGGCCCGCCGTCTGGCCGCCTTTCACCGCAGCGTACCCGCCGCCGCACCCTCCACGCCTTTCGGCCTGCCGGACCGGGTACTCCAGCCGATGCTGGACGACTTCACCCATGTCCGGCCGCGGCTGAGCGACCCGGCCGAGCTTGAACAGCTGGCGACTGTGGAGCGCTGGACCCTGGCCGCCTCCGAGCAGCTGCGGCCGCAACTGCTGGAACGCAAAGCCGGCGGCTGGATCCGTGAGTGTCACGGCGATCTCCATCTCGGCAACATGGTGCTGAGCGAGGACGGCCAGATCACCATCTTCGACTGCATCGAATTCAACGATCCGTTCCGCTGGATCGACGTCATCAGCGACCTGGCCTTCCTGATCATGGACCTGCGCTTTCGTGGCGCCGGCGATCTCGCTCAACGGGCCCTGAACGTCTATCTCGAATACAGCGGCGATTTCGCCGGCGTGGCGCTACTCGACTACTATCAGGTCTACCGAGCCATGGTGCGGGCCAAGGTCTACGCCATCCAGAGCGGACAGGATGGCATCACCGCCGCTGCCCGCGCCGCCGCCCGCGACCGCTGCTTGGGGTATCTGCGCCTAGCGCTGACGCTGACCCACGCATCATCGCCGTTTCTGTTGATCACCCATGGCGTTTCTGGTTCCGGTAAATCGCACCAAACCGGACAATTGCTGGAAAAATTCCCCGGCGCCATCCGCCTCCGTTCCGATGTGGAGCGCAAGCGCCTGTTCGGTCTCGGGCCACTGGACGACAGCCGGTCTCAGCTGGGCAAGGGACTGTATTCTTCGACGGCCAACGCCCGTACCTATCGACGCCTGCAGCGTCTGGCCGACGGTCTGCTGGCTGCGGGGCTGCCGGTGTTGGTAGACGCCACCTTCATGAAGCGCGCCCACCGCCAACCGTTCCGCGAACTGGCAGCTCGCCACGGGGTCCCGTTCATCCTGCTCGACTGTCGCGCCGACCCCGCCACTCTGCGGGCACGGGTAGCCGCCCGACACCAGCGTGGCGACGATGCCACTGAAGCCGATGTCGAGGTGCTGGAGCGGCAGCTGCACTTCGACGAACCGCCGACGGCCGATGAAAATCCGCTGCCCGGCAACGACGAGCAGGATCTGGAACAAGTGCGAGCCGCTATCGTGGCGGCGATGGCGCGGCCGCCAGCCACGAGCGACATTCAATGAATCCTTTACCACTGATGAGAGAACCCGATGGCGAAGTATGACGTGTACGCGCTCGGCAATGCGCTGGTGGACATGGAGTATGAGGTCGAGCTGACCGACCTGGCGAGTCTGGGTATCGACAAGGGGGTGATGACCCTGGTGGACGAGGACTGCCAGTCTCGAATGATGGCGCATCTGGCCGGCCATCCGCACCAGCGCAGTTCGGGCGGTTCGGCGGCCAATTCGTTGATCGCCGTCAGCCAGCTCGGCGGGACCAGCTTCTATTCCTGCAAGGTTGCCGGAGACGAGTTGGGCCACTTCTACATGCAAGATCTGCGCGCCGGCGGGGTGGACACCAATCACCAGACCGAACGGGAACCGGGCCATACCGGCCGCTGCGTGGTGCTGGTCACCCCGGACAGCGACCGCACGCTCTGCACCTTCCTGGGCATCAGCGGCGATCTGTCGGCCAAAGAATTGGTCGAAAGTGCCCTGCGCGACTCGCGCTATTTTTACATGGAGGGTTACCTGGTCACCTCGGACAGCGCCCGCCAAGCCTGTTGTGACGCTCGACGCCTGGCTACGGCGGCTGGGGTCAAGACCGCCCTGTCCCTGTCCGATCCCAACATCGTGCGCTACTTCAAACCGGGCTTGCTGACGATGATCGACTCCGGGGTGGATTTGCTGTTCGCCAACGAGGACGAGGCCAAAACCATGGCCGACGCCACCGAGTTGGACGATGCGGTGGCCTATCTCAAAACCCTCAGCCGGGAGTTCGTGATCACGCGCGGCCCCAGGGGTGCGCTGGTCTGGAATGGTCAGGACTTGCTCGCCATCGATCCAGTCAAGGTCGAGGCAGTGGACACGGTCGGTGCAGGCGACATGTTCGCTGGGGCGTTTCTCTACGGCCGTTGTCGAGGTTGGGACCATCGGCGCGCCGCCGATCTGGCCTCGGCGGCGGCGGCCAAGCTGGTGACCCGGTTGGGACCGCGCATGAGTGCCGCGGAAACGCAGGCCGTGTTGCGCGATTTACGCTGATGGCCCCTGCAGGAAAACGCACCGCATGACCGTGCCAGCGGAGGAAACCCGCGTCCAGCCGATCAGAACGCTGTGTCCGGGCTGTTTTCACCCGCGCCACTGGGATGCCGCCAGCGAATGCCCGATCTGTCGATATCGACCCAATGCGGTCCGGTCTGCGGTGTTGTTGCCGGTGGGGACACCGCTGCAACGCTATGCGATCGGTGAAAAGCTGGGCCAGGGCGGCTTCGGCATCACCTATCGCGGGCTGGATCTTCAGCTGCGGATGAAGGTCGCCATCAAGGAATACTATCCCAGCGAACTGGTCGGCCGTTCGACCGACCGCAAGACCGTGGCGTTGAATGCGCCTGAACACGCGGAGATATTCGACTACGGCTTGGCGACCTTTCTGAAGGAAGCGCGGACTCTGGCGCAGATCAGGCATCCGCACGTGGCGCGGGTGCTGAATTATTTCGAGATGAACCGGACCGCCTATTTGGTGATGGACTACTACGAAGGCGAGAATCTGAGCAGTTTCCTGAACAAGCAGCCCGATGGCCGCCTGCCATGGCGCACCGCCATCGCTTGGTTGCTGCCGGTGCTGGATGGCCTGGACAAGATCCACCAGGCCGGCTTCATGCACCGCGACCTCAAGCCCGGCAACCTGTACCTGACCGCCGATGGCTTGATTCTGCTCGATTTCGGCTCGGCGCGGCAGGTCACCGGCAGCCACACCAGCAGCATGTTGGTTTTTTCCGAGGGCTATGCGCCCTACGAACAAACTCTGGCCAGCGATCTGCAGCGGCAAGGACCGTGGACCGATGTCTATGGGGCGGCGGCAACGCTGTATTTCATGCTGACAGGGCAACGACCGCCGTCCGGCCTGGATCGCAAGCACCATCTCCTGGACCGGAGAGTGGACCTGCTCAAACCGGCCCGCCAATGGACCCCCGAGTTGCCGTCAGTGCTGGATACGGTTCTGCAGCAAGCCTTGGCCGTGGAGCCGGAACAGCGGCTACAAACGGTGGCCGCATTCAAGCAACGGCTGGAAGCAGTGGTCGTGGCGGAAGAACGGCAGGCGACACCAGCGACGCCCGCGACCCCGACAAGAAATCCGGGATGGTGGACCCGATCATGGGCGCGCACGGCCGCATTGGCTATGGCCTTGACCGGATTGGCTGGAGGATGGCTGTGGCTTTCCGGACGCTCGCCGCCGAAACTGGCCCCGGAATCGCCGACGGTCGAGCCTGTGCTACCGATCGTGGTCGTACCCTCAACCGTCGCGCCTACCACCGCGCCCGCGAGCGCGCCCAGTGCGCCCACTGTCGAGCTGGCTTCGTTTGCGTCCCCCGACTCCGATCGACAGGCGGGCGATCTTCTACCGCGCGATCGTCTACCGGACGGCAGCGAAGGACCGGCGATGGTCTTCATCCCTCGGGGTTGTTTCCCGATGGGCAGCCCCATGAGCGAAGCGGGACGTCAGCCCTGGGAGCCCAACGAACGGCAACACCGGGTCTGCATCGAGCAGGATTTCGCCCTGGGTCAACGTGAAGTGACGATGGGGGAATTCCGCCGCTTCGTCAGCGCTGCCGGTTATCGGACCGATGCCGAACGCGATGTGGGAGCGCCGGGCTGTTATGGCTGGAGCGCCAAGGACAATCGATGGGACTGGCGCGAAGGGTCGAACTGGCGACGGCCGGGCTATCCGCAGCACGACGATGATCCGGTGGTGTGCGTGAGCTGGAACGATGCGATGGCGTATATCAAGTGGCTGGCGCAACAAACCGGCCAGCATTACCGGCTGCCAAGCGAAGCGGAATGGGAATACGCGGCGCGGGCCGGCACGACCAGTGCGCGCTACTGGGGTGAAGATCCGGATCTGGCCTGCCGCTACGCCAATGTCGCCGATCAAACCAAGGGGCCGGATGGCCAAGTCCGTAAGGTCAAGCACAACTGTAGCGACGGCTACTGGTATTCGGCACCGACGGCCTCGTTCCTGCCGAACGGTTGGAAGCTGTACGACATGCTTGGCAACGTCTGGGAATGGAGCTGCTCAAGCTACGACAAGAATTATGGTGGAGCGGAACAGCAATGCGTCCAGACGCCGGACGGCCCTCTGACCGTGCGGGGTGGTTCCTGGAGCATTGGACCGGCGTGGGTGCGTTCCGCCTACCGCTTCGGGGTCAATTCAGGCTATCGCGCCAACGACCAGGGGTTTCGCCTCGCCATGTCGTTGCAACCCATCGACCGCTGAGCCCGACATCGCTCTTGCGTGGAAAAACCATGGCTATCGGGTTGGTCACCGCGCTCGTCGCGCCCGATACAGCTCTCGCGTCTTCAAGGCCCGGCCACGCAACTGCACGGCCAGCGCGGCGCGGGTCAGCCGCTTGACCTCCGGCAACACGGCGGGATCGCTCAGATCGCCATCGCGCAGCGCCAGCAAACCATGCCCGGTGATCGGCACCCCAGCCTGCTCCCCGGCAACGGCCAACGGCCCTTGGTCCAGTACGTAGTGATAATGCGCTTCGGCCACGATAGGTTGACCGCTGAGCGCTTCGCGCTCCAGGCTCAATCCATAACACAGCTCTTCCAACAGGCGCTTCTCGAACCGCCGCAGCGGCGGTTCTTCGTCGGCCAGCGTCGCCAACTCGGTCAACAACGTTTCGTAGGCGTCGAACAGCCCCGGCTGTGGATCCAAACGCGGCAACAACCGCACCAGCAATTCGTTGACGTAGAGCCCGGCCAGCACTCGACCAGGCGGTAACGGAGCGGGTTGCTTTTCCTCTTCGGCCCCGATCAGTGTCGCTAAATCCCCCGCCCCGCTCCAGGACAACAGCAGCGGTGCGAATGCTTGCAGCAGACCCTTCAAGCGCGACCGCGGCCCAACCGCGCCGCGCGCCACCAGCCCCAGCCGCCCCTGTTCGCGGCTCAGCACTTCCAACAGCAGGCTGGTATTCCGATAGGGACGGCGATGCAGAATGAAAGCCGGTTGCAGCAGAATGCGCATGAGGCCGCCGCCAGCGGGATGGCTCGGGATGGCTCGGGATGGCTCAGGACAGATCGGGGTCGGCGTAGCCCAGACTGCGCAAAGCCCGCTCATCGTCGGACCAGCCTTCGCGAACCTTGACCCAGGTTTGCAGAAACACCTTGCGATCGAATAACCGTTCCATGTCTTCGCGGGCCTGGCGACCCACCTCGCGCAGGGTCGCGCCCTTCTCGCCGATGACGATGCCCTTCTGGGAGTCACGCTCGACCCAGATCATCGCATGGATCCGCACCAACCGCTCTTCCTCGACGAAGCGCTCGATCTCCACGGTCAGCGCGTAGGGCAATTCCTCGCGCAGCAACCGGGTCAGCTTTTCCCGAATCAGCTCGGCGGCCAGGAAACGCTCGCTGGCGGTGGTGATCTGGTCAGGCGGAAACGGAAAATCGCCGGTCGGCAATAACCCAACGATCACTTCTTCCAACGCGGCCACGTTATTGCCGTTGATCGCCGCCAACGGCACCACCTCGGTAAAGTCTCGCCGCGCGGCGGCCTCCTGCAAAAAAGGCAGCAGCTGGGCCTTGTCGGCGATTCGATCGACCTTGTTCACGGCCAGCACTACCGGTCCCTGGAAATCCGCCAGCCGGTTCATGACGTCCTCGTCTTCGTCGGTCCAGCGCAACGCCTCGATCAGGAACACCGCCACATCGACATAACCCAGCACGCTGGCCGCCGTCCGATTCAGATAGCGATTCATCGCTCGCCGGCCGCTCTGGCGGTGCAGACCCGGCGTGTCCACATAGACGATCTGCGCCTCCGGCAGGGTCTGAATGCCGAGGATGACATGACGGGTTGTCTGGGGCTTGGGCGCGGTGATACTGAGCTTCTGGCCGATCAGGCGATTCAGTAACGTGGATTTGCCGACATTGGGTCGGCCCAGCAAGGCGGCATAGCCGGCGCGAGTCATGGTGGCGCTCATCGAATTTGTTCCAGCAATTGGCGCGCGGCCTCCTGTTCGGCCTTGCGTCGGCTATGCCCCAGCGCGACTGTACGCCATTGGGCGACCACGCATTCCACGACGAAACTCTGGGCGTGCGGCTCGCCGCGGATTTCCAGGACATTATAGACCGGCAAGGGTTTCTGCCGGGATTGTAGATATTCCTGCAGGCGAGTCTTGGGATCCTTGAGGTCGTTGGCGTTGGCCAATCCCGCCAACCATTTCTGGTAGAGCCGCAGGATCAGTTCGCGGCAGGTCGCGAAATCGCTGTCCAGATAGACCGCACCAAAGATCGCCTCCAACGCATCCGAAAGAATGGATTCGCGCCGAAATCCGCCACTTTTGAGCTCGCCCGGCCCCAACCGCAACCACTCTCCCAGATTCAGGCCACGGGCCAGATCCGCCAGGGTTTCGCCCTTGACCAAACTGGCCCGTAGTCGGCTCAATTCGCCTTCGCTGGCCTTGGGGTAATGCCGGAACAGATACTCGGCAACCACCAGGTTCAGCAAGGCATCGCCCAGAAATTCCAAGCGCTCGTTGTTGCGGGACGAGGCGCTACGGTGGGTCAGCGCATCCTCCAGCAAGCTGGGCTGTTGAAAAACATAGCCCAGCGCGGAACACAGGCGATTGACAGGAGGAGTCACGGATTTAACGGAATCACTTCGTTGACCTTCAACATCACATACAAACCGTAAAACAGCTCCCGCTCATCGTCGTATTTCAGCTCAAGCACCCGGATATTGCGCTCGTTGCGGATCTTGAGATCCGACGCCTTGACGTTTTCGACGTACCCGATGGTGAAGCGCCGATCGATGGCCTTTTGGATGTCGGTCGGCGTCATCTGCGCCAACATCGGCTCTTTGCGAACGCTCTCGATCGTGGATTTGATCGAGTAGTACTGGATGTACATCGGGATCACCTTCATCCCGATCAATGCGACGAAAGCGACCATGATGATGACCAGTATCATGCCGAGGATGGTCATGCCGCGCTGTCGCTGAAAATCGCTCCGTTTCATCGACTCTTCTATCCGCATCGTCTTGCTCCCCCTTGCTCGCCTACCGGATACTGCTCCCGATCCGGCCGCACTGGCCGTTGAACGTAACGCAATCCCAGTTCATCCAGATCAGGAACGCCTTACCAATCAGATTTTCCTCGGGCAGCGGCCCCCAAACCCGGCTGTCGCTGCTGTTGTCGCGATTGTCGCCCATCATGAAATAGTGGCCATCGGGCACCTGGTACTCCCACCCGATCGAGCCGTCCGCTTCCCGCTGCAACTGCAGGCCGGGCCAGAGCCCCACCATGGGCCAGCGCCCATCGGCCAAGACCTGAATGCGATGCTTGACCGGCCCCAGCTGCTCCTCGAATTGCTGATAGCCCGGCTCGGCCGGATCGGCCGGCAGCAGCGTGAGCGGCGCGGGCTGGCCGTTGATGAACAGCTGCTTGCCCCGATACGCCAAATGATCTCCGGGCAGACCGATCGCCCGCTTGATATAAGCCACCGACGGCTCGCGCGGATAACGGAACACGACAACGTCGCCCCGCTCGGGTCGACCACTGCCGGCGAACTGGATATTCAGCACCGGCAGCCGCAAACCGTAGGAAAACTTGTTGACCAGGATGAAATCGCCCTTGAGTAGCGTGGGCACCATCGATTCGGACGGAATGCGAAATGGCTCGACGATGAACGAACGCAGCACCAGCACTGCCAGGATCACCGGAAAGAACGATTTCGACAGATCGACATACCACGGCAGCCTGACCGCAGCAGCCGAAATCGAACCAGCGCCATCCTGCGTCGCAGCGCGGTGGCGGCGCGGACCCAGGACCAGCGCGTCCAGCAACCAAATGCCGCCGGTCAATCCGGTCAACAACACCAGAACGGCAGCAAAATCAATATTCATGGCTATCACAATCCAAGAGCGAAATCACATATCCAGTCATGCGTTCTTATCCATCTGCAACACCGCCAGGAAAGCATCCTGTGGAATTTCCACCTTACCGACCTGCTTCATGCGTTTCTTGCCGGCTTTCTGCTTCTCCAGCAATTTGCGCTTGCGGGTCACGTCTCCACCATAGCACTTGGCCAGTACGTTCTTGCGCAACGCCTTGACGGTCGTTCGGGCGATGATCTGGTTACCGATGGCCGCCTGGATCGCCACTTCAAACATCTGCTGTGGAATCAATTCCTTGAGCTTGACCGCCAGATCGTGGCCACGACGCTGGGCCTGCTCGCGATGGACGATGACCGACAGCGCATCCACCCGCTCGCCGTTGATCAGCACGTCCAATTTGACCAGCGGTGCCGCTTGAAAGCGCTCGAAACTGTATTCGAATGATGCATACCCCCGGCTGACCGACTTGAGTCGATCGAAGAAATCCAGCACCACCTCGCTCAACGGCAATTCGAAGCTCAATTGCACCTGACCACCAGCGTAATGCAGGCCGCGTTGCGAGCCGCGCTTCTCAATGCACAGGGTAATGATAGCGCCCAGATAATCCTGCGGCGTCAGAATGTGCGCCACGATGATCGGTTCGCGAATCTCGGCGATTTCGTTGGTGGGCGGCAGCTTGGCTGGATTGTCGATCTTCAGGATCGTCTGATCGGTGGCCAACACCTCATAGATCACGGTCGGTGCAGTCGTCACTAGATCGAGATTATACTCCCGCTCCAGTCGTTCCTGAATGATGTCCATGTGCAGCAGGCCCAGGAAACCGCAACGAAACCCGAAGCCCATGGCCTGCGAGGTCTCCGGCTCGAAATGCAGCGAGGCATCGTTCAAGCGCAGCTTTTGCAGGGCCTCGCGCAGGTTGCCGAAATCGTCGGAATCGACCGGAAACAGGCCGGCGAACACCCGCGGCTGAATCAGCTGAAAACCCGGTAGCGGCTCGGTGGCCGGTCGGTCTGCGCTCGTGAAGGTATCGCCCACGGGCGCGCCGTCGATGTCCTTGACGCCGGCGATGACATAACCGACCTCGCCCGCTTCCAGGCCAGGCTGATCACTGCGCTTGGGGGTGAAGATGCCGACCGACTCGACCTGGAAATTCCGGCCGGTGGACATCACCTGAATCTTCTGGCGCGGCGTGATCCGGCCGTCCACCACCCGCACCAGCGAAATCACCCCGACGAAATTGTCGAACCAGGAATCGATGATCAGCGCCTTGAGCGGCCCCGTCGGATTGCCTTTCGGCGGCGGGATGTGAGCGACGATCGCCTCCAGCAGCTCGCCGACCCCCAATCCGGATTTGGCGCTGACCCGCAGGGCGTGGCTGGCGTCCAGCCCGATGATGTCGCCGATCTCGTGGGCCACCCGCTCCGGCTCGGCCGAAGGCAGATCGATCTTGTTCAGCACCGGCAGGACTTCCAGACCATGTTCGATGGCGGTGTAGCAGTTGGCCACGCTCTGCGCCTCGACCCCCTGGGCGGCATCCACCACCAGCAGCGCCCCCTCGCAGGCCGACAGCGAACGCGACACTTCGTAGGAGAAATCCACGTGCCCCGGCGTATCGATGATGTTGAGCTGATAAGTTCGGCCGTCGCGCGCAGGATAGCGCAGCGATACGCTCTGCGCCTTGATGGTGATACCCCGCTCCCGTTCCAAGTCCATCGAATCGAGCACCTGGTCGGCCATTTCCCGCTCGCTCAGGCCACCGCAGATCTGGATGAAACGATCGGCCAGCGTGGACTTGCCGTGATCGATGTGCGCGATGATCGAAAAATTACGAATATGATCCATGAACCCCACTACGACTGGCCGCGGCCTTCTCCGCCACCGAACAGCTGCGGTGCGGATACGGCGCATAGAGAAAGCCTCCATCGCCTTTGGGCTGGGAGGCTTGCGAACGATCCAATGCCTGATATCGACAGCGCCGCCATTGTAGCGGCATCAGGAGGCGGAAAGCATCCTGTCGGCAACGGCAACCACATTGAGCGGGCGCAACACCACCGGCTGATAGCGGGCATCCTGACGCCAGCGCCGGGATATCAGGCGCACACTCACCAGACCCAGGACGAAGCCAACCGCGCCCAGGAATACGACTGGTTCTTCGCCCGCGCCCACAAACACCGTCTCGCCCAACAAGGCCCCCGCCAGTAACAGCGCCAATGGCAACAGGTAGGCCAGCAGGGCTCCGCGCAGCAGGGCGCCATCGGCCAGACCGACCAGCACCTCATCGCCCACGCGCAATGGCCATCGGCAAATCACCCGCACCCGACTGCGGCGGCCATCCCAAACCTTCGCCAGCGCCGACGTACCGCAACCTTCGCTGGCGCTGCAGGAACTGCAGGCCGAACGCCGCTGGATTTCCAGCCAGGCATGGCCGTCTTCTCCCACCTCGACCACCACCGCGCGCTCTTCGATCATGGCTGGTCGGCCGAGGCGTCGCGCTGGATCGAGGTCGCGATCCGCTGCACGGTCGCAATCGGCACTTCGCCGACCACCAGGATCTGGTAACCATCCATCGTCGTGCCGAACGCACTCATCGAACCCAGTTGTGATCCACCCTGCAGGATGGCCGACGCACCATCCAGCTTCTCGAAAAAGATCGAGATGGTCGCCAAACCGTCGGCGAACACCAGATGCTCGGTCGGATGCCGACCCGGCGCTTTCACGAAGCGATTGTGCAGCACCTTGACGAAACCGTCCGGCAACGGACCGATCTGCCAAGCCGACTGGGTCACCGGTTCGCCCGTGGCCGTGGCGTCGTTGGGCTTGGGGTTAGCCGGCGCTGGCGCAGCTTCCGGCAATTCCTCGGCTTCGAAGTCGACATCGTCGATCTGCTGCTTGACCTGCAGATCGGTGAACATCAGCTGTTCGAGCGGACGGCTTTGCTCATCCAGCAGCACCGAGCGCAACACCATGCCATTGCGCTGATCCAGCCACAGGCGATAACCGAAACGCCAGGTATCCCGCGGTTTGATGGCCACTACCTGGGTTTCCAGTCCGGCCACACGATCCTCGCCCAGCGACTCGAACTCGTAATGGCTTTCCAGCCGGCCCAGTTCGCGGGGAATGGAGATCGGGAAGGACGAATGGTAACCGTCGCCATTGCCGAAGGTGGCCTTCTGCTTGGGCAGCAGGCAGGTCACGCTGTTGTTCGCGACCACGATTTCCCGCGGTGGGCCGTTCAGCGAAAACAGACGCTGCCGTTCGCCATCGGGACCGTGGCCATGGAAAATCCGCATGGCTTCCACATGCGGCCCTTGAACATAGACGAAGGTCCCTTGGTAATTCAGGGTCTGCGTGGCTTCGATCATCCGTTCCAGCCACTGCTTGGCACCCTCGGCGAGCGGCTCGGGCCAGGCGGCGGGTGCACACAACAATCCGGCGACGGACGCCAGGGCGGCGCAAGGCAGCAGCTTCCGCTTCATCCGGCTTTAGCGGCTTGAGGACTGCTGATAGCCGACCATGCGCACGTAGGGCAACATGCCATGCATGCTGTTCATGGACGCGTAGCCGTTGTGATTGACCAGATAGCTGCCAAGTCGCGCTTCGACCGGATCATTGGCCGCGCTGGCCGGGTTGACGGCTGTGCTCAGGGCGGCGACTTGTACGGGCAGAGTGGGTGTGCGGGTGGGGGAGGCGTTGGCGATCGGTACAGTGGTGGCGGTTGGGTTGGCGTCGGTCTGGGTCAGTTTGAGCCCAAACAGGGCGACCAAGACTACCGACGCCGCCAGCGCGAAGCCGGTGACCGGCTTATACCAGGCCGGTAGCGGCCGGGCGGCGGGTCGTGGCAATGGTTCGTCCTCGATGGCCTGATGCAAACGGGCGGCGAAGTTGGCATCGAACGCCGCTGGCATATGGCCCTGCATGACATCACTGATCAGGTGGTAGCGCTCCCATCGCGCCTGCAAGTCGCCATCCCGACACAATCGGCGCAAGGCCAGATCCACCTCCATCCCGTCGAGTTCTTCATCGACCATCGCCGAAAGCTGGCTGGTCGCGACATCGATAATGGCATCGTCCGCGACCTGCATCGATCGTTGTTCAGCCGTCTTATCAGCCATGACTTTATCCCGAAACTAGCTCAATAGTGGACGCAACTTGGCGTCGATCGATTCGCGAGCCCGGAAGATCCGGGAACGCACGGTGCCGATCGGACACCCCATGGTTTGGGCGATTTCCTCATAACTCATTCCCTCGAGTTCCCGCAGGGTGATTGCCGTGCGCAAATCCTCCGGCAGTTCATCAATCGCCCTGAAAACGGTCGCTTCGATTTCATCCTTGAGCAATAGCCGCTCGGGGGTCTCATATTCCTTCAGCAGGGACTGGCCTTCGTATTGCTCGGCTTCCTGGGCATCGATGTCGGAACCCGGCGGACGGCGACCCTGGGCGACCAGATAGTTCTTCGCCGTATTGATAGCGATCCGGTAAAGCCAAGTGTAGAACGCGCTGTCGCCGCGAAAGCCAGGCAACGCCCGATAAGCCTTGAGAAAGGCTTCTTGGGAAACATCCAGAGCTTCGCTGGGATCGTGCACATAGCGGGAGATCAGCTTGATGATCTTGTGTTGGTACTTGCGCACCAGCAGATCAAACGCACTCTTGTCGCCTTTTTGCACCCTTTGGACCAGTTCACGGTCCAGATGACCCTCGCCCATCCGGGCAGACCCCTTTCGACTCAATGGCAATTTCCATGCGACCACCACGGTAGACCGATCGCCTTTCCGTTAGTTCGCAGACCTGCCAGGATGTGGTTATAGTGTGAAATGCAATCATTAGGGATGGAGGCGCGCCGCAATCTCGATACTGTCCGCCATGGCCCATGTGTTCTGCCAGCGACGCCCGCCAACCCCAAATCTTGTCAACGATACCCTATTCACGGAGTTGCTCACAAGCCATGACCACCCCTCCCGATTCCACCGACGTCCTGATCGTCGGCGGTGGCGCCGCCGGCCTCAGTCTAGCGCTGCGCTTGGCGGATTCCACCCGCGTCACCGTTCTCGCCAAAGGTCCGCTGCACGAAGGCAGCACCTACTACGCGCAGGGCGGTGTGTCAGCGGTTCTGGATGCCGGGGACTCCATCGAGTCGCATGTGCAGGACACCTTGATCGCCGGGGCGGGCTTGTGCCATACCGACGCTGTCCGGTTCACGGTGGAACACGGGCGGGCGGTGATCGAATGGCTCAGCGCGCAAGGGGTGCCCTTCACTCGGGAGTCCAATACCAGCGGCGCGGACTACCATCTGCACCGCGAGGGCGGTCACAGCCACCGCCGGATCGTCCATGCCGCCGACGCCACCGGACGGGCAATCCAAACCACGTTGGAAGAACGCGCCCGCGAGCATTCGAACATCACCCTGCTCGATCATTACATCGCTGTCGACCTGATCACGCGGCGCAAACTGGGACTGGACGGCAACCGCTGCCTGGGCGCCTATGTGCTCGATCGGCACAGCGGCCGGATCAAGGCGCTGCCGGCCCGATTCGTAGCGTTGGCCACCGGGGGCGCCAGTCGCGTCTATCTGTACTCCAGCAATCCCGACGGCTCTACCGGCGACGGCATCGCCATGGCCTGGCGGGCGGGCTGTCGAGTGGCCAACATGGAATTCATGCAGTTCCATCCCACCTGCCTCTATCATCCGCAGGCCAAGAATTTTCTGATTTCCGAAGCGGTCCGGGGCGAAGGCGGCTACCTGCTGCTGCCGGATGGCAGCCGTTTCATGCGCAATTTCGACGTACGGATGGAACTGGCCCCACGCGACATCGTCGCCCGGGCCATCGACCACGAGATGAAGCGGCTGGGAGCGGAATGCGTCTACCTGGATATCAGCTACAAGCCGGCGGATTTTATCCGGGAGCATTTTCCCAACATATACGCCAAGTGCATGGAATACGGCTTCGACATGACCCGTCAGCCGATCCCGGTGGTACCGGCGGCCCACTACACCTGCGGCGGGGTCATGACCGATCTGCGGGCGCGCACCGATGTGGAGAGCCTGTACGCCGTGGGTGAAGTGGCCTTCACCGGTCTGCATGGCGCCAACCGCATGGCCAGCAATTCGTTGCTGGAATGCTTGGTATTCGCGGCAGCGGCGGCGAAAGACATCCGTCGACAACTGGACCACGCACCAGAGCCGCCGGATCTGCCCGAATGGGACGAGAGCCGAGTGACCGATTCCGACGAGGAAGTAGTGGTCAGCCACAACTGGGCGGAACTGCGGCAGTTCATGTGGGACTATGTCGGCATCGTGCGCACCGACAAACGGCTGCAACGCGCACAACACCGCGTGGAGCTGCTGCTGCGGGAAATCGGCGAGTATTACGGCAACTTCCGGATCAGCGGCAACCTGATCGAATTGCGCAATCTGGCCCAGGTGGCAGCCCTGATCATCGGCTGCGCCCTGGCCCGGCGGGAAAGCCGCGGCCTGCACTACACGCTCGACTACCCCAAGGCCAACGACTCGACGCCGGTGCGGGATACGGTGCTGGTACCGACCCACTTCGCCGGACGCGACAGCCCACCCTACTGGGCAAGCTGACCGGTCCCGCAGCCGCTTGGCCGAGACGCTGCGCTGCGGGCCATGCTCACCCGCAGCCTGTCCGACGGCCGGAAACGGGCCGTTCGCCTCAAGCGCGCCGGGCCAGCCTGCGCAAGGCGTCGTAGCGACGGCGCGGCGACTGATCGGCGAAATAGCGCCCCATCACCCCTTCCACCGAGTGGGGGACAATGCCGAGCTCCTCGAGGCCATTGCAGTCGCACACGCTGTCCACCTGCAGGGAGAGGTAGTTGTCAGTGGTAAAAATCTTCACCGGCAACATCCCGAAGAGCCTGGCCTGCAATTGCGATAGCCCGTCCGACAGCCCGATCACCCGCCGCTCCAGACCCAGCATCCGGGCGATATCCTCCACCAACGCCTTGAAGGCGTAAACCTGCGGCCCGCATAACTCGTAACTCTTACCCATGGTCGAGTCGTCGCCCAGAGCCGTCTCGAACGCCTGCACGACATCGCCGACATAGACCGGCGCAAACCGGGCGTTGGGACAGGCCAGCGGCAATATCCAATTGGATTTGAGCAAGTTGGCGAACTTGTTGTAGAAATCGTCATCCGGAGCAAAAATGATGGACGGCTTGAAGCAGGTCACCGCCAGATCACGCGCCGCCATGACCGTCCGCTCTCCCTCGCCCTTGGTGAACAGATACTGGCTCGGTCCGGTATCGGCATCGGCGTGCAGAGCGCTCATGTGCAGCAGGCGCTTGACCCCGCTCGCCCGGCAGGATTCCACCAGCTTGCCCGGCAACTCCGCATGAACGGCGCGAAAACTCTGGCCGGATTGTTCGTGCAGGACACCGACCAGATTGATCGCAGCGTCGCAACCCGCCAATTGCTCCTGCAACGCCTTAGGATCGTGCACATCCGCCCCGACCAGCGTCACGCCCGGCAACAGTTCGAATGCTCGATGTCGCTGCGGATGCCGGGTCAGAACCTTGAGCTGGTATCCAGCGTTGGCCAGGCGCGCCGCCAGATGCCGGCCGACGAAGCCCGTACCACCCAACACGCAAATTCGTTGAATGCTCATACTCGCTCCTCGCTTTCATTCTTATGCGCCGTCCGCGGCGGACACCGCGTCGTCATGGCGTTATGTCGTTCGATCGGGACGGGGACAGACCCGATGATCCACCTTACAATAAGGGATCGGTATGACGATAGATACATCGGCCTTCCGCAGCGCGGTTCGCCGTATCGGCCCGCGCGCCTTCCCGGAACCATATCCCGATTGACATTGCATTGATATTACAAGGATAACCCTGTCTTGGAATCCACTTTACCGACCCTGTCGCTGTATTTGGTGCTCGGCGCATTCGCCGGCGTCATGGCGGGCCTGTTGGGCGTAGGGGGCGGGCTGATCATCGTGCCGGTCCTGGCTTGGATCTTCCACCATCAGCAAATCGCCTCCGCCCTGATCATGCATCTGGCCATCGGCACCTCGTTGGCCACCATCGTATTGACTTCGACTTCCTCGATTCGAGCTCACCAGCGTCATGGAGCAATCCTCTGGCCAGTCTTTTGGCGGCTGACGCCCGGCATCATCATCGGCGCCTGGATCGGGTCGGCCGTGGCCGATGCCTTGCCCAGCATCGCTCTGCAAAAGATCTTCGCGCTCTTCGTGCTGACGGTTTCTGCCCAAATGGCCTTCGGGGCCAAGCCGTCGCCGCAACGCGAGTTGCCGGGCGCGGCGGGGATGCTGACGGTCGGCGGGGTGATCGGGGGAGTATCCGCCATCGTCGGCATCGGCGGCGGCTCCCTGACCGTGCCGTTCCTGACCTGGTGCAATACCACGATCCGACAGGCGGTGGCGACTTCAGCAGCCTGCGGCCTGCCGATCGCCCTGGCGGGCACGCTCGGCTTCGTCGTCACTGGTTTGAACGCTGCCCCATTGCCCGCCTGGAGCCTGGGCTATGTCTACGGTCCCGCCCTGGTCGGCATCGTCTTTACTAGCATGTTGACAGCGCCGCTGGGAGCGAAGCTGGCCCATACCCTGCCCACCGAAGTGCTGAAAAAAGTATTTGCTGTGTTCCTGGCCGTGATCGGCGTCAAGATGCTGCTGAGCTGAGCGGACGCCATGATCGGAACATTGGTGAACACCGGAGCGGTCGTGGTCGGCAGCGCCATCGGGCTGGCGGCGGGTGCGCGCCTGCCGGAACGCGTCAAGGTCATCCTGATGCAGGCATTGAGCCTGGCCGTGGCGGTCATCGGCCTGCGCATGGCGCTGGAGGCGCATCATGCCCTGCTGGCGATCGCCTGCCTATTGCTGGGCGGCGTCACCGGCGAGCTGCTGCGCATCGAACAGCGTCTGGAGGGACTGGCTGCAGCCTTGCAACGCTTGCTGCGGGCCGAATCCAGCCGTTTCGTCGAAGGCTTCGTCACCGCCACCCTGCTCTACCTGACTGGCGCCATGACCATCGTCGGGTCGATCCGCGACGGTACAGTGGGCGATTCCAGCATACTGTTGGTCAAAGCCCTGTTGGACGGCGTAGCCTCGGTGACGCTAGCGTCCACCCTGGGGATCGGCGTGATGTTCTCGGCCTTGCCGGTCTTGCTGGTACAAGGTGGCATCACCTTGCTGGCGGGATATCTGGCGTTTCTGTCCCAGCCAAGCGTGTTGGATGCCGTGAATGCGACCGGCGGTTTATTGATCCTCGGCATCGGAATCAATTTATTGCAGATCGGCCGGATACACGTCGGCAATCTGCTGCCGGCCCTGGTTTACGCCATCATCGGCGCAGTGCTGTTCCCTTGATTCTTCGACTGACAAAGCGGTGTGCCGGAAAAGCATCCGCGCCCGGTGGATAAGATTGGCGAATTTCCGGCCTGAAACCCGGTCCAAAAGCAACTTAACTTGACATAAGTGACTTGCCTGCCTATAGTTCCGCCTCTTTGCAGACCCGGATATCTCGACCAGCGCAGGCCCGCTGCCGGGTGGATCGAATTTCCAAGCTCTAGGAGTCAGGGGCAATGGCCACAATCAATCAGTTGGTGCGCAAGCCGCGCACCAGCAAACAAGCCAAGAGCAACGTGCCGGCGCTCGACAGTTGTCCGCAGAAGCGCGGCGTGTGCACCCGCGTCTACACCACGACGCCTAAGAAACCTAATTCCGCGCTCCGCAAGGTGGCGCGCGTGCGCCTGACCAATGGCATGGAAGTGACCAGCTATATCGGTGGCGAGGGTCACAACCTGCAGGAGCACTCGGTGGTGTTGATCCGCGGCGGCCGCGTCAAGGACTTGCCAGGCGTCCGCTATCATATCGTGCGCGGCAGCCTGGACACCTCCGGCGTCTCCAAGCGGCGGCAGGGCCGTTCCAAATACGGCGCCAAGCGGCCCAAATCCTGAGTTTCGCGTTAGCACAAGGTTGAAGCGGGTATGCCGAGAAGAAGAGAAGTTCCCAAACGCATCATCCTCCCCGATCCCAAGCACGGGAGCGAGATGCTGGCCAAGTTCGTCAACATGGTCATGGAGTGCGGCAAGAAGTCCACGGCGGAAAGAATCGTCTATGGTGCGCACGACGCTATCACCGAGAAGGGTAAGGACGATCCCATGGGCTTGCTGGAGCAGGCACTGGAAAACGTCCGCCCCATGGTCGAGGTGAAATCGCGTCGCGTGGGCGGCGCCACCTACCAGGTGCCGATTGAAGTGCGTTCGACGCGCCGGAATACTCTGGCGATGCGCTGGATCATCGATGCCTCTCGCAAGCGCAGCGAGAAATCGATGGCCCGTCGCTTGGCCGGTGAATTGCTGGATGCCGCCGAAAGTCGCGGTTCCGCGGTCAAGAAGCGGGAAGATGTGCATCGCATGGCGGAAGCCAACCGAGCTTTCGCCCATTATCGCTGGTAAGTTTCGAGGACTGAGCCGTGTCGCGCAAAACCCCCATCGAGCACTACCGTAATCTCGGCATCATGGCCCATATCGATGCCGGAAAGACCACTGTGACCGAACGCATCCTGTTTTACACGGGCGTCTCCCACAAGCTGGGCGAAGTGCACGACGGCGCCGCCACCATGGACTGGATGGTGCAGGAACAGGAACGCGGGATCACCATCACCTCCGCGGCCACCACCTGCTTCTGGAGCGGCATGGCCGGCCAGTTCGACGGACACCGCATCAACATCATCGACACCCCCGGCCACGTCGATTTCACCATCGAAGTCGAGCGTTCGCTGCGGGTGCTGGATGGCGCCTGCGCGGTATTCTGCGCGGTGGGCGGGGTCGAGCCGCAGTCGGAGACGGTCTGGCGGCAAGCCAACAAATATGGCGTGCCGCGCCTGGCGTTCGTCAACAAGATGGATCGCGCCGGGGCCGATTTCCTACGGGTGGTGCAACAGATTCAAAGCCGTCTGGGCGCCAATCCGGTGCCTGTGCAGCTGCCCATCGGGGCCGAGGACAAGTTCAAGGGCATCATCGACCTGGTCAAGATGCAGGCGATCAACTGGGATGAAGACAGCCTCGGCATGAAGTTCGAGTATGGCCCCATCCCGGCCGACATGCAGGCCGACTGCGAATCCTGGCGTGAGAAGCTGGTCGAAGCCGCTGCCGAAGCCTCCGACGAATTGATGGAGAAGTACCTGGAAGGTCATTCGCTCAGCGAAGACGAGATCTGCGCGGGTCTGCGCGCGCGCACCCTGAAAGGGGAGATCGTGCCGGCGTTGTGCGGGTCCGCTTTCAAGAACAAGGGCGTGCAGGCGATGCTGGACGCGGTCATCCGTTACTTGCCGTCGCCGGTGGATAGACCGTCGGTCAAGGGTATCCTGGACGACGCGGCCGAAAGCGAAGGCGAGCGCCATGCTACCGACAATGAACCGTTCTCCGCGCTGGCGTTCAAGATCGCTACCGATCCGTTCGTCGGCACCCTGACCTTTATTCGCTGCTATTCCGGTATCCTCAGCTCCGGCGATTCGGTCTACAACCCGGTCAAGAGCCGGCGCGAGCGCATCGGCCGTCTGGTGCAGATGCACGCCAACAGCCGCGAGGAAATCAAGGAAGTGCTGGCCGGCGACATCGCGGCCTGCGTCGGTCTGAAGGATGTCACCACCGGTGACACCCTATGCGACGGCGATCACATCATCACGCTGGAGCGGATGGAATTCCCCGAGCCGGTGATCTCCATCGCGGTCGAACCCAAGACCAAGGCCGACCAGGAAAAGATGGGCATCGCCCTGGCCAAGCTGGCGCACGAAGATCCTTCCTTCCGGGTTCATACCGATCAGGAGTCGGGTCAGACCATCATTTCGGGTATGGGCGAGCTGCATCTGGAAATCATCGTCGACCGCCTCAAGCGCGAATTCAAGGTCGAAGCCAATGTCGGCAAGCCGCGCGTGGCCTACCGCGAAACCATCCGCAAGTCGGTGGAGCAGGAAGGCAAGTTCGTGCGTCAGTCCGGCGGACGCGGCCAATACGGCCATGTCTGGCTGCGGCTGGAACCGCAGGGGCCGGGCGCGGGCTACGAATTCGTCAACGCCATCGTTGGCGGCGTGGTCCCCAAGGAATACGTGCCGGCCGTGGACAAGGGCATTCAGGAACAGATGGAGAAGGGTGTACTGGCTGGCTATCCCGTGGTGGATGTCAAGGTCACCATCTTCGACGGCTCCTACCACGAAGTCGACTCCAGCGAAATGGCGTTCAAGATCGCCGGCTCGATGGGGTTCAAGGAAGGCGCGATCAAGGCCGGTGCCGTGTTGCTGGAGCCCATCATGAAGGTCGAAGTGGTCACCCCGGAAGACTACATGGGTGACGTCATGGGCGACCTCAACCGGCGGCGCGGTATCTTGCAAGGCATGGACGATTCCCCCTCGGGCAAGGTCATTCGCGCTGAGGTGCCGCTGGCCGAAATGTTCGGCTATGCCACCGACTTGCGCTCGGCCACTCAGGGTCGCGCGACCTATTCCATGGAATTCGCCAAATACAACGAAGCCCCCGCTGCGATCGCGGAGGCGGTCATCAAGAAAACGACCTGAAGCGCGTGCCGAAGGTTTTGAATCGGATGGAGTAAGTAACGGTGTCCAAAGAAAAGTTTGAGCGCAGCAAGCCGCATGTCAACGTGGGGACGATCGGGCATGTAGACCATGGCAAGACCACGCTGACGGCGGCGATCACGAAGGTGATGTCGACCAAGTTCGGGG
>Ga0116180_1001014_pt1 | contig 24439 bp, 18 predicted proteins | sample AD_UKC073_MetaG_FD_89804 | JGI IMG/M metagenome (GOLD analysis project Ga0116180, IMG submission 89804) | Active sludge microbial communities of municipal wastewater-treating anaerobic digesters from USA - AD_UKC073_MetaG | ecosystem: Engineered > Bioreactor > Anaerobic > Digestate | place: USA...
AGATCCGGTCGGTAACGGATGACCACTTCATGGTGGTCGAATTCGTCGAAGCCGGCATCGACCAGCCAATCCTGGCTAGCCGGTCCCGCACCGTAGGCAGCCAGGCATTGTTCCGCGCTTTGGCGATGGCGGCGAGCCGTACCCAACACGACCTGGTCGAGCTTGAAACCGCAGTCCTGGATCCAGCTGCCCAACAACCGCGCCTGCTCTTCACCCAACGGCGACAGCCGGTCATAGTCGTCGGCGCCGAAACTGGCCTGGCCGTGACGCACCAGATGAATCGCGCCCATGCTCGCAGTCTGGATTACAGCTTCGACGCAGCCATCAGCCGCAGACAGCGTTTTTCCAGATAGCGGCTGATATGGCCGAAACCGGCGAAGGCTGGATTCCGGGTCTGGCCGTGGAAATAGCGGTAATAGATTTGCTGCACGATTACCGCTAGCCGGAACAGACCATAGAGGGCGTAGAAATCGAAGTTGTCGACCCGGTAACCGGTCTTGCTGCCGTAATACTCGATCACGTCCTGCCGGGTCAGCATGCCCGGCAAATGGGTCGGCTGGCGGCGCACCTGTTGGAACAAGGCGTCGTCGTCGGCCTGCACCCAGTACGCCAGGGTGTTGCCCAGATCCATCAGCGGATCGCCGAGCGTGGCCATTTCCCAGTCCAGCACCCCGATTACCTCGAATGGGTTGGCGGGATCAAGCACCACGTTATCGAAACGGAAGTCGTTGTGAATCAGGCAGGTGGCGACATCCTGAGCCGGCATCTTGTCTTGTAGCCAGGCCATGACCGGTTCGAAATCGCCCACATCGACGGTCTTGGCTTTGCGATAGCGGTCGATCCAGCCTTCCACCTGGCGGCGTACGTAACCCTCACCCTTGCCGAGACTGGCCAAACCAGCGGCTTGATAGTCGACCTGATGCAACTCGATCATGCGATCGACGACATTCAGGCATAGCTGACGGATTTCTTCGGCGACGAGGTTCAGACCGGTCGGCAGATCCTGGCGCAGGATGATGCCGTTGATGCGTTCCATCACGTAGAAATCGGTTGCCATGACGGTTGGGTCGTCGCAACGGGCGATGACCTTCGGTACATAGCGATAGGCTGGCTTGAGCGCGGTCATGATCCGAGCCTCGCGCAGCATATCGTGCGCCGACTGGGCTTTGTGGCCGAACGGCGGCCGGCGCAGGATCAGGTCGCGATCGGGATAGCGCAACAGGTAGGTCAGGTTCGAGGCGCCGCCGGCGAACTGGCGGATCTCCGGGGTACCGCGCAGCTCGGCCAGATGGGCCTTGACGAACGCATCGACCTTGGCCACATCGAGCTCTTCACCCTGGCGCACCGAACCAGGCCGGTCGATCAGTTGTTCCGTAGCATTCTTCATGATGGTTGCACCGACGGGGTCAAAGCGCCCCTCACCTCCAGAGGAAGCGGAGCTGAGGGGAAGGAGGAAGAAACTCAGGCCAGCTGGCCCGATGCGGCGTACTGCCTGCGATATTCCAGCTTGGCGATCAGCTGACGGTGCACCTCGTCCGGGCCGTCGGCGATGCGCAGCACCCGGGCATAGGCATACAGAGCGGTCAAGGCGAAGTCATCGGACAGGCCCGCGCCGCCGTGCAGCTGGATAGCGGCATCGATCACCTGCTGGGCCATGCCGGGCGCGACCACTTTGATTTGCGAAATTTCGCTCATCGCTCCCTTGACCCCGACCGTGTCCATCATCCAGGCCGCTTTCAGGGTCAGCAGCCGTGCCTGTTCGATGGCCATGCGGCTGTTGGCCACCACATCGGGGTTACCGCCGAGTCGGGCCAGTGGTTGCCCAAAAGCCACTCGGCTGGATGCGCGGCGACACAACAGCTCCAGGGCCCGTTCCGCCGCGCCGATGACCCGCATGCAATGATGGATGCGACCCGGTCCCAAGCGGCCCTGGGCGATTTCGAAGCCCCGGCCCGGCCCGGCGATGATGGCATCCAACGGCAAGCGGACGTTGGTAAAGCGGACTTCGCCATGCCCGAACGGTCCGTCATAGGCCCCGAATACCGGCAACATGCGCTCGATCTCGATGCCGGGCGTCTCCAGGGGTGCCAGCACCATCGAATGTTGCCGGTGCTTGTCCGCGCCGGGGTCGGTCAGCCCCATGAAGATCACCACCTTGCAATGAGGATGACCAATGCCGGAACTCCACCATTTGCGGCCGTTTAGCACCACTTCATCACCTTCGATCGTGGCGGTGGCCTGCATGTTGGTGGCGTCGCTGGAGGCCACGCCCGGTTCGGTCATGCAGAATGCCGAGCGGATTTCGCCGGCCAGCAACGGCTTAAGCCAGGTTTGCTGCTGGGCCGCAGAGCCGTACTTGACCAGCACTTCCATGTTGCCGGTGTCCGGTGCGTTGCAGTTGAAGATTTCCGGGGCCATCGGCGTGCGGCCGGTGAGTTCGGCCAGCGGGGCGTAATCGGCATTGCTCAGGCCAGGGCCATGGCCTGCTTCCGGCAGGAACAGGTTCCACAAGCCGGCGGCTTTGGCCTTGGCCTTCAATTGCTCCATGATCGGCGGTTGCCGCCACTGACGCCAGTCCGGACCATGCACCAGTTGCTGCCGATAGAGCGGCTCGGCAGGCATCACCTCCTCGGCCATGAAAGCCTGGAGGCGTTCGAGATAGTGGCGGGCGCGGGCGGAATAGGCGAAATCCATCGGCGGGTCTCTGATCGGGGTATGCCTGCAGCGTACCCAGCCGATATTAATCGATCAAATGAATAGTTCTAATACTCTATAATTCGTTTCATGCATATCAGTCGCATCGATCTGAACCTGTTCGTCGTGCTGGATACGATCTATCGGGAAGGCAACATTACCCGAGCCAGCCAGGCGCTCAAGCTGAGTCAACCGGCGCTCAGTCATGCGCTGGGACGCTTGCGCGAATTGCTGAAGGACCCGCTGTTCGTGCGCCAGGGCTCGGCCATGGTCCCCACTTCGCTGACCCGCAATCTCATCGGCCCGGTGCGGCAGTCCTTGCAGACCCTGGAATTGAGCGTGCGTCAGAGCCAGCGGTTCGATCCCGCCCAGACCCGGCGACAGTTTCATCTGGGCTTGCGCGATGTGTTCGAGGCCACCATTCTGCCGGCGCTGATTCGCAGCATCGAATGCCAAGCCTCGGGGGTCGAGCTGATCAGCGCGCGCACCGACCGCCGCACCCTGGAAGCCGAATTGGCCGCCGGCGCACTCGATCTCGCCTTGGATATTCCTTTGCCGACCAGCGATGCGATTCGTCAGACCCGGGTATCGCGGGATCGGCTGATCGTTATGGCTCGGACCGGTCATCCTGCGTTGCGGGACCTCTTGACCTTGGCCGACTATCTGGCCCAGACCCATATCCTGGTGTCGTCGCGTCGTCAGGGGCGGGGACTGGAGGATTTCGAGCTGAATCGGGAAGGCTATCGGCGGCGGATCGGGCTGCGCTGCCAGCATTATTTCGCCGCCTGCCGAGTGGTCAGTCAGACCGATTGGTTACTGACCATGCCGGAACAATACGCTTGCATCGCCAATGCTCAGTTCGGCAACCGGATCATGCCGTTTCCACTGCCAACCCAGCTGCTGGATGTGCACCTGTATTGGCATGTCAGCGTCGATCACGATCCGGCCAACCAGTGGTTGCGGGAACAATGCATTGCGCTGTTTGCGCAGGAAGGGCGGGGCAGGACCGGCGCGACCGCTGTGGACGACGCCGGTTGCGATGATGGGCCCGGTTGAAAAAGCGAGATGAGCTTGTTCAGGGGATCTGTTCGGTCAGTTGGCCGGGCACCATGACCATGATGCAGCCGGGCGTTCCGAGAGCGCAGGCCAGGGTCGAGATATTGTCCAGGGCAGGAAAATTGCCCAGCAATACGGTTGGTGCTCCTGTCACCCAGGGAGCCGGCGTGGCTGGCACGCAAGGAACCGGGGTCGGGACACCCATGGCGGCAGCGGTCGCCGATACGAAGGCTGGATTGGTGGGGGAGATGCACATGCCGAAGGTTGGAATATTCACGATCGGCATATGATCCATGATGTTGGCCGCCGGCTGGTTGCTGGTCAACATCCGATTTTGCGGCAGCACGATCAGAGTGCTGACCCCCGGTGGAACGGCGAACATGCATTTCAGAGTGGCGCCGTTGCAAACATGTTGAGGCATCGTAGCGATCTCCCAGGAGTGATGTTGACGTTCAGCCGCCTGCCCCCTCGTCTGTCGAGCGGCGGTCCAGGAATACCAGGGCCATGCGCGGCGATGGCAGGCCCTGCGCATCGTGCTGGTCAAACACGCGTTCGGCATATAGCCAATCTTCGATGGGGCACCCTCCTTGAAACCCGCGGCGTTCGGCCAGGTAGTACGCCGCTTCGGCGATCCAGTCATGCCGCTTGGCCGTGTGGGCCTCGGTATCGGTGGGTTTGTGGGTGACCATGGGCAAAATCTCCAATACGAATAAAGACGACAGCCAGCATGCTACCCGAGCGAGAGGCTAACCGGCTACTTGCAGCTGGCTAGCGCACGCAGTTTCATCGTTTTTATACCATCTTCAGGATAGAAATCACCAACTTCCCTACCTGAACGATGCCTCATCATAAAATTCGCTAAGTAAGGCTTATAGCATGTCAGAAGAGGTCGGTTTTCCGTCATCTCGAGGTTGAATCGACACCGTAACGCCGAGAGCACGAGCAGAGCCGGATAGAACCTCTATTCCGCCAGTTTCAGGATCAGTTCCAGCAGGCCCGGAAACCGGGCATCGATATCTTCCTTGCGCAGGACGCTGCGATGCTCGACGCCATGTTTGACGGTATGGATCAAACCGGCTTCGCGCAAAATGCGGAAATGATTGGACAGCGTTGATTTCGCCATTTTTGGACAGGGTGCGGCCTCGGCACAGGAAGCGCAATTGCCGCGATTCTCATATAAAAACCGCACAATGCGCAGCCGCGTCGGATCGGACAGCGCGCTCAGCACGCCTCCCAAGGTGAGGTCTTCCCGCGATGGATGCACAAAATTCATAAAATAATTTTAGGGATTGCTCTTGCTAATTTCAATAGTTCAATTATATTGAACTAACGAAGTATTGAACTGGCTATACAAGCCCAACCAACCCAAGGGGAATATCATGGTCAAGAAACTCGAAGGTAAAGTCGCGGTCGTCACCGGCGCATCCAAAGGCATCGGCGCGGCCATCGCCCAGCATCTGGCGGCGGAAGGCGCGCAGGTCGTCGTCAATTACGCCTCCAGTCAGAAAGGCGCCGACAAAACCGTCGCCGCCATTATCGCCAAGGGCGGCCAGGCTATCGCGGTCAAAGGCGATGTCGCCAAAGCCGCCGATGTCGCGCACCTCTTCGCCGAAACACGTAAAGCCTATGGCAAACTTGACATTTTGGTTAACAATGCTGGTATTTATCAGTTCTCGTCGCTGGAAGATGTCACCGAAGAGCTATTCCATAAGCAGTTCAACACCAACGTCCTCGGCCTGCTGCTGGTGACGCGTGAGGCCGTCAAGCTGTTCGGTGACCAGGGGGGTAGCATCATCAACATCAGTTCGGCCGTCACTACGCTGATGCTGCCAAACACCGTTGTCTATACGGCCACCAAGGGCGCAGTCGATGTCATCACCGGCGTACTGGCCAAGGAACTCGGACCGCGCAAGATCCGCGTAAACGCCATCAATCCCGGCATGATCGAAACCGAAGGCGCGCAAGCCATGGGCGTTACCTCTGCGGAAAGCGATATGCGCAAATGGGTGGAAAACGCCGCGCCGCTGGGCCGTATAGGGCAGGTAGACGACATTGCACCGACGGCGGTCTATCTCGCCTCCGACGATTCCAAATATATGACCGGCGAAACCCTGGCCATCAGCGGCGGGATGCGTTAACCGCAAGTCATTCTTTGGTCTTGCTATGCCTCTTCCTGCTGTGCGGGAAGAGGCATTCCTTCGATCAGGCCGTGTCGATCCGTTGCTGGTTTTCTTCGAGCCAGCCGAGAAATGTTTCAGCCGCCATGGGTGGTGCAACCCAATAACCCTGGCAGGCATCACATCCGATTTTTCCTAAAAATTCCAATTGCCTGCTGGTTTCGACGCCTTCGGCCACGATCCGCAAATTTTGACTTTTGCCGAGCGCGACCACCGCTTTCGCGATGGCTCCATCGTCCTTCCCGCTATCGATGTCGTTCACAAAAGCACGATCGATCTTGATCGCGTTCACTGGAACGTGGCGAAGAGAGGCGAGAGTCGCGTAACCGGTACCGAAATCGTCGATCGTGAGACCTACGCCGACTTGTTTGAGCGCCAGAAGGATTTGGCTGGATGCGTTCTTGTCGAGAAAACAGCTTTCTGTGATCTCCAAATCGAGTGTGCTAGCCGATATGCCGCGCTTTTCGAGAATTCGCCTGAAAACGACCGGAAACTCCTCGTCCATGCATTGGCGAGCTGACACGTTGATCGAAAGCCGCGGTACGGACAAAGTCCGGTCGCGCCACGCGGCGAGGTGTGCGCACGCTAGGTCGATCACATGTTCGCCGATTTGGATGATAAGGCCGGACAGTTCGGCGATCGGCATGAAGTTCTCGGGCAAAAGAACGCCTCGCCCCGGCGCGCGCCAGCGCAGGAGTGCCTCGACACCGACGATTCGCTGTGAGCCGATTTCCATGATGGGCTGAAAGTAAAGCTCCAGTTCGTTGCCATCCATGGCTCGGCGCAGCCCAGTTTCGGTCGACACCCGTCGCCGCACGACTTCGGTCAGCGCTGGCGTATAGAAGTGAACGACATTGCCGCCGCGCGCCTTGGCGCGATACATGGCCGTGTCGGCGTTGCGGGTCAACGCCGATGCATTTTCGCCATCCGTCGGAAAGAGGCTAATGCCGATGCTGGCGCCGAGAACCAGCTCGCGCTCGTCCACCACGAACGGTGCGGATAGCCCTTCGATGATCTTTTCCGCCACCAGGGCCGCGCTCCAAGGCTCCGCGATATCTTCCAGCAGCACCCCAAACTCGTCGCCGCCAAGCCGCGCTAGCATGTCTTCCGCGCGTACACACCCTCTGAGTCGCTCTGCGGCTAGTTCCAGCACCCGGTCGCCCACTTCGTGCCCGAAACTGTCGTTGACATGCTTGAAACCATCCAAATCCAGATACAGTAACGCGACCAGGCGTTTTCGGCGCTCCGCCCGGGCGAGCACGTGGACCACTCGCTCGTGAAACATGGTGCGGTTGGCCAGACCGCTGAGAGGATCGTGATGAGCCAGAAACTCCAGCCGCTTTTCGGCCTCCTTGACGGTGCTGATGTCGGCGAATACAGCCACATATCCGCGCACATCGCCCTCGCCGGGATCGATCACGTCGATGGTCATCCACGCTGCGAATACCTCGCCGCTCTTGCGTCGCAGCCAAACCTCGCCGCGCCAGCCTCTCTCCGTTTTCATATGCTCCCAGGTCGTGTTGGACTGGTCTGGCGACAGGCGCTCGGAAAGCAGAAATTCCCAATGTTCGCCGGCGCACTGGTTCAGAAAGTACCCGGTCACGGTTTCGAAAGCGGGGTTGATCGTGACGAAGCAACCATTTTCGTCCAGTATGGCGACCGCCTCAGCGGTGCTGCGAAACACCGTATTGGCCGCAATCAGGTTTCGTTCGATTTTCTTCTGTTCGGTGATGTCATGGATCAAAGTGTAAAAGCCCACGACTTTGCCGTCAGCCGTCGATTCCGGCACGCAAGTCATGTGTACGTCGCGTTCGCCCAAGCGATGGTGCACCAGACGAACGGTGGACTCGACGGTTTTGCTACTCGTCGCTTTTTCGAGCTGAGGACATAGACTTTCGTAAGCGGTGGCGCCAAAGACCTGACAAAGCGGTTCATCCAGCATGTCCTTTTTTCGCAGATCGAACCAATCTTCGTAGGCGCCGTTCACGAAGCGGAAACGGTGTTGCAAGTCGACGTGGGCGATCAAGACCGGTAACGCGTCGGCGACGATGCGCAATTGCCGTTCCCGGGTTTCCGCTTCGGCATAGGCGGTCTTGATCTCGGTGATGTCGGAAAAAGTGAGCACGACACCATCGATGCGATTATCCGTCGTGCGGTAGGGCAGGATGCGCAGTAGAAGACAGCTGCCATCGTTGCCGCGCACTTCTTCTTGAAAAGGCTTGAGGTCGCTTAGGACCTGCTGGCACAGGTCCGCTAGGACGCCATTCTTGAAGCGTTGGGCAACGTCTCCAATGAACCTGCCATGATCGGTCTGGATCAGCGCGAACATGCGCGTCGCCGACGGTGTGTAGCGCCGCACGCGTAGATCGGCATCCAGGAAAAGAGTGGCGATATCGGTGCTGGAAAGCAGATTGGCCAGGTCGTTGTTGGTCGCTTCAAGCTCGTGAACCTTGTCCAGCAGCTGGTTGTTGACCGTGGACAGCTCCTCGTTGAGGGATTGCAGCTCTTCCTTGGAAGTCTCCAGTTCCTCGTTGGTGGACTGGAGCTCTTCGTTCATGGACATCACCTCTTCGTTTGCCGCCTTGAGTTCTTCGTTGGCGGTTTCCACCTCCTCGATGGTGATCTGCAGATCCTCGCGGGTCGCCTTAAGCTCGTACTCCAATTGTTTGACCAACGCTTCTTCACCAGCCTGCACCTTGCTCGTGAGCGCCGCTTCCTTTTCCTCGTCGAAACACACCAGAAAGGTGCCGTCGGCCTCATCCATCGGCCACACCTTGAGATATACCTCGCGATTGCCGCTCGAACTGCGCAGGGCGATCCGGCGCGTTTCCGCGACTGTTTTTTCCCGCACGGCTTTTTGCAGGGTGGACCGCAAGATGGTGCGCAACCCTTCTCGAGCCAGCGCTACGATCTCGTGGGTTGCCGTTCCCTTGGGCATTTCCAGATAGTTGGATGTGGCACCATGAAAGAACAGCGCCTCGCCCGCTCGATCCACCAGCACCGCTGCGGGAGCGTATTCCGCGAGCAGTTTCTCTTCGACGCGTACGGCGAATTGTCGCCCGGCCGTTGCTTTCGCACGCCCGACCAGGCCGCGCGTGGAAGTCGTGGCCGCCTCGCTCACGACCGGGAAGTAGTCTGGGCCACGGGGGTTGAACGGCACGTCGAGACGGTGGTAGATGCGCCATTTTTTTGAAACGGCCCGAAACATATCGGTGCGCTGGCCGATGGTCTCGGAATTGCCCAGGAACAAATAGCCGTTTTCTCGCAGCGCGAAGTGGAATAGGCGAATCACTTTGGTCTGAACTTCGTTGTCCAGATAGATCAACAGGTTGCGGCAACTGACGAGGTCGAGGCGGGAAAAAGGCGGATCGATGATGAGGTTCTGGACCGCGAATACCACCGCTTCCCGCACCGGCTTTTTTACGCTGACGTAGTCGCCGTCGCGAGTGAAGAATTGACGCAAGTATTCAGCTGGCAGGTCCGCCGTGGCCGAGACGGGATAAATGCCAGCCCTGGCGACCTCGAGCGCTTCGGTGTCGATGTCCGTAGCGAAAACCTGCAAACCCACCCGTTTTCCGCTTTGTTGGATGGCTTCCATGAACAGCATGGTCAGGGAATACGCTTCCTCGCCGCTGGCGCAACCCGGTACCCACAGGCGGATGGGTTCGTCCGACCGATCCTGTTCCAGCAGCGACGGGATGACGTTCGTCGTGAGTACCGCGAAAGCTTGAGGCTCTCGGAAGAAGCTGGTGACGCTGATCAGCAGATCACGCACCAGATCGCGCACCTCGTCTTCCGAAGTCCGCAGCAACTCCAGGTACTCGTGCATGCTTTCGAGCATCGCCAAGCTCATGCGGCGCGCGATGCGGCGACCGAGGGTGCCTTTTTTGTAGTGATGGAAATCGTGGCCGGTCTTGGTTCGAATGATCGTGATCGCGGTACCCAGGTCGTCCGGTAGTTCGGCCGTTTTAGGTTCCGCAGTCAGCTCACCGCGTACGTAAGGGTGTTGCACATAACGCACCAGCACTTCGGGCATGGCTTCCACAGCCAGACGATAATCGACGAGCCCGGTGGCCAGGGCGCTGTGGGGCATGCCGTCGTACTGGGCGGTGGTGGGTTCCTGAACCATGGTCATGCCACCGTGTCCCTTGATTTCGCGTAAGCCCAAGGTGCCGTCGCTGCCCGTTCCGGAGAGGATTACACAGATGGCCTTCTCTCCCAGCGTTTCGGCCAGGGAACGTAGAAAGTGGTCGATGGGCATGCGCATGCCGCGCCGCTCGGTAGGTGGGCTCAAATGCAAGACCCTGTCCCGAATGGACAGGTAATAATTCGGTGGTATCACATACACATGATTCGGCGCTACATGAAGCTCGTCCACAGCTTGCATGACTGGCATGGAAGTATATTTGGCCAGTAGATCCGCCATGAGACTTTCGTGATTGGGATCAAGATGTTGTACCAAAACGAAGGCAAGTCCCGTTGCCGGTGGCATGGCAGTGAAAAATTGTTTGAGCGCTTCCAGTCCACCGGCCGATGCCCCGATACCGACGACGGGAAAAACAGGGGTCGATTCATGATTCTCGCTCGGCTGGATGATGCTGGTTTTGATATTCATCGTCCCTCCGGGGAAATGTGGCTGTAACAGCTGCTTCAAAGCGCCTGATTATCTAAAAATTTGTGGCCGGTGGCGGCGCTGCTGCTCAATGAGTTCGACGGCTGCCTCTAATACCTCAGCGGCTCGGTGGGTTGGCAAGCCGATCTCGTGAATATCATGTATGGTACATTAAGTTTGGCGAGGGATGCAGTAACTTCCTCCAGAACGATCGGGGCGCACGAGGGCTGTTACGATGGACTTGAGCGTTATTGGTGCGTTGGGGAGGCAGCTATGGGCTGCGCCACGACTGTCCATTTAAAGATTACTACGGACGGCCGTATTGAAAAAGTTAGAATGTAATATTATTATTACTAATAAGGTTATTGAGTTGTGGGGTTAGTGGCTCGAATCGCCCTGAGATCTCGACTTAGTTGCTCGACCGTGTGAATCGGTCGCTGCGTGACCGATGGAACAGCTTTGCAGTTCTGTTTGGTGTAGAGGTGTGCTCGACGCCTTCAGTTGCGAAGCTGTCAGGCTATATAAATAATACAAGCGATGCGCTCATAGTTTATCCAGTCATGAGCCTCGCCTGACGATATGTCGGTAGAACGGCCTAGAGGAGGACGCTCATGAAAGAGTTTATCGAATGGTCGGATGCTTTAAGCGTTGGCGTTCATGAGATTGATGACCAGCATAAGGAATTGCTCAAAATGTTGAATGAATTGAACAAGGCAATCGAGGGAGGCTGGGGAAAGGATGCGAGGAAGGAGGTGATTGATAAGCTTGTCGAATATACCAGGGTGCACTTTACCACCGAAGAGAGCGTGATGAGCATCTCCAATTATCCGGATATTGATGCGCACAAGAAGCAGCATGAAATTCTGATCGATGCCGTTCACGATTACATCAAGAAGTATGAGCACGATCCTCATTCTTCGAGCTACGATCTTTTATTTTTTCTCAAGCGGTGGTTGACTGAGCACATTATCAAGAGTGACAAGAGATTCGGTGAATTCCTGATTAAGAGCAAGAATGCAAAGAAATCTTGGTTCAGAAGATTGTTCGGATTGTAGGTCGTAGTTTTGGTTTGGTAGCTCTGGGAATGGATGGATGCTGTTTCCAGGGCTGTCTTGATGGAGGTTGGTTGGTTTTGGTTGAAATTTGATGATGGTATAAAACAACCCAGGTTCGATTCATGTCCGTGATCCGTCTGCCCGCTATCTGGATGCGCGGCGGCACCAGCAAAGGACTGTTTTTCGATCCCGCTGATCTGCCGGCCGATCCGAAGCAACGCGATGCCTTGTTGCTGCGCGTGCTCGGCAGTCCCGATCGATACGGCACCCAGATGGACGGGCTCGGCGGCGCCACCTCCAGCACCAGCAAAGTCGCGCTGGTGGCCCGCTCGACCCGACCTGGTTTCGATCTGGACTACCAGTTCGGCGCAGTGGCCGTCGGCGAACCGATGATCGACTGGTCCGGCAACTGCGGCAACCTCAGCGCCGCCGTCGGAGTGTTCGCCCTGGCGCGTGGCTTGATCGAGCCACCACCCGATGGTATCGCCGCCATTCGCATCTGGCAGGCCAACATTGCCAAGACCATCGTCGCTCATGTGCCGGTACGCGCCGGCCAGGCGGTGGAAGAAGGCGGATTCGATCTGGCCGGGGTCGCGTTTCCCGGCGCGGAAATCGTGTTGGATTTTCTCGATCCCGGCGGCGGCGCGACGCCTCTGCTGCCCACTGGCCACGCAGTGGACCGGCTGACGACGCCCGATCTGGGTTCGGTCGAGGCCAGTCTGCTCGATGTCGGCAATCCAACCATTCTGGTGCGCGCCGCCGACCTGGGTCTTACCGGCCGCGAAAGTCGGGCCGAATTCAATGGCGATGCCGGTCTGTTGGCCCGCTGCGAAGCCCTTCGCGCCGTGGGCGCGGTCGCCATGGGTCTAGCCGCCAGCCCGGCGGAGGCCACCCGTCACCGTCCGCATACCCCCAAACTGGCCTTCATCGCCCCAGCGCAGGATTATCGGGCCTCGGACGGCAACCTTATCGCCGCCGCCGCCGTCGATTTGACCGCCCGCATCCTGTCGATGGGAGCACTCCATCATGCCTTTACCGCCACCGGGGCAGTGGCGCTGGCAGTCGCGGCGATGTTGCCCGGCACGCTGGCCTATCAGCTACTCGGTGGGCGACTCGCCTCTGGGGCCGAAGTGCGGATCGGCCATGCCGCCGGCGTCATGGCAGTCGGAGCCACGGTCGCGCAGCAGGATAGCCGGTGGTGGGTGGAAAAGGTCAGCATGCGCCGCAGTGCGCGGCGCTTGATGGAAGGTTGGGTCCTGGCGCCGGATCAACCGTGATCGGCTGACATCGCGGCAAAGGCTCTTTCCCTTATAGTTGCAGGGTGGCCAGATTACTCTGGTGTATTGCGCGACCGCGATTAGGCCGGGACCAGCCACCGTATCCGACGCTCAACCCGCCTCATGAAGCGGGTGCTGTCCAGGTATCCGATCGCCGGGAAACCCACCACGTCCCATATGACGGGCAACAACCAGGTGATGCGGTCATGAACCCGCAAAGCGACACGACAATCCACGATACCGTGCCACTCTCCGTTTCCGACATCGTTTTGTTGGCCAAGCGTCTTGAGATCGACGAACTCAAGCGCCTACAGTCGCGCGCGCATTTGGTCGGGGTGATCAGTCACATGGTCCACGCCCTGCAGGCTGAGCGCGGAGCCTCGAGCATCTACATCGCGTCACGTGGTACACGCTTTGAAGCGACTCGGCTCAAGCTGGTCGGTGAGTCGGAATCGGTGCAACACCTGTTGCGCGACTTGATTTTGGAGGAATCGCGCAACGCGGCATCCGCGAACGCCCGAATCGTCGCGTTGCTGGCCTGGGTTCTGCTGGGTTTGGACGCCTTATCGGATCTGCGCGCCCGCATCACCAGCCTACGCCTCTCCGGCAGCGAATCCGTAGCAGCTTTCAGCCGGATTATCGCCGGGCTGATCGCGCTGATCTTCGAAGTCGCTGATGCTTCGGTCGATCCGGACATCTCGCGGTTGCTGGTCAGTCTGTTCAATCTGGTCGAGGGCAAGGAATTGGCCGGTCAGGAACGCGCCGTGGGTGCCCTGCACTTCGGTTCCGGGCATTGCGATGGTCCGCTCAATGAGCGCTTGCTGTACCTGATCGATGCCCAGGCGCGCAGTTTCGAGGTTTTTCTGCAATTTGCCGACGCCCCTCTGTGCCGGAAATGGGCAGACATAGAGAATGAGGACTACACGGCGAAGCTGCTGCAGCTGCGTGGACTGCTGCGCGCCGCGCCACCCGGCACCAAACTCGATCCCGCGCTCAGCGACCCCTGGTTTGCGTGTTGCAGCAGCCGCATCACCGCCATTTGGTCGATTCAACGCGACTTGGTCGCGGCTCTGCAACAGCACTGCGCCACGCTGATCGTCAAGGCCGAAGAGGCGTTGTTGGATTCGGAAGGTTTGTTGCGCTCATTGCGGGAAGCACAACCGGCCAGGGCCGATGCCGTCGACCGCTTTTTCGATCCCCAGCTGGCTATCGAGCAGTCTTTGAGCTTCGCCGCAGCCAGCCCCGAATCTTCCCAGCAGCCCCGTTCGCTGATCGAACTGCTTCAGGCCCAATCCCGGCATCTGGCGGATGTGGAGGCCGAGTTGGCCTCGGCCAAGCGGGCCTTGGCCGAGCGCAAGGTGATTGAACGGGCCAAGGGCATGATTATGGCCCGCTTCGGCCTGTCGGAGGACGAGGCTTACACGCAACTGCGCAAGGCATCCATGGACCGAAACACGCGCTTGGTCGACATGGCGGAAGTCCTGCTGGCCAAAACAGCACCCTTTTGATGGCGTCGCCATAGACACCGATACTTCATGAGTGAACAGGCACCAAATGGGTACCCAACAGGACAAGGACGATAACAAACAGGATAAACGACACCCCCTTCCAGAACAGCAGTGGATTTCGTTCCAGCAGTGGCGCTCGATCCTGCTGCAGGAAGCGCGCGTTGGGATGGCGCAGGTCGTACATGAATTCGGACAGTTCTGGGTAGCGCTTGCGGGGGTTGACTTGGACCGCCTGGCGCAGTGCGCCGTCGATCCAGACCGGAATGGCGCGTTTTTCGTCGAGCACCGGGCGATACACCAGGCGGCGCTGGGCGGCTCGCGTACTGACCTTGGCGACCTGGGTGCCGTAGGGTGTGCGCCCCGATAGCATTTGGTAGGCGATCACGCCCAGCGAAAAAATATCCGACTGATTACTCCCGGCTTCCCCCAGAAAATACTCCGGCGCCGTGTACTGCACGGTGCCTAGCAACTCCCAGTGCTCTGGGGTAGGCGCCAGTTCGGCGATGCCAGCGACATGCACGGAACCGAAGTCGATCAGTTTCACCGTGCCATGGCGGTCGATCATAACGTTATCCGGTCGCAGATCCTGATGCAGCATTTCCTGGCGGTGCAGGGCCTGCAATCCGCGGGCGATCTGCTCGACGATATCGCGTACGGTTTCGAGATCCGGGGTCGGATGGTCGACCATCCACTGGGTCAGCGTCTGGCCTTCGACGTACTCGGTGACCGTGTAGAGAGAATGGCGCTTTCGGGTGAGCGCCACGGCTTTCAGAATATGGACGTTGTCGAGACGCCGAGCGATCCATTCTTCGGTCAGAAAGCGCTCCAGATACAGCTGGTTGCCGCGTAGCTCCACGGAGGGGACTTTAAGCGCTACCCGTTGTCCGGATTCGCAATCCAAGGCCAGATAAACATGGCTGCGGTGGCTGTTGTGTAGCTCGCGCAGGATCTCGTAACCCTCGAATACCATCCGTGGCCGCAATGGCGGTGGCAGTGGCAGGGTCGTCGCCTGCTCATGCAGCTCGGTGACCACCGGTTCCGGCAGCGCCTCGATGCGCATCACCTGGATCGACAGATTGTCCCCGCTTCCCTGGCGCAGTGCTTCTTCCACAATCCGATGGCAGGCCCCATCCAGGTCATCCTGCCGACCGTGAATCGTATCGGTGATGAAATGTTCCGGGGCGAACTCGTAGACCCCGTCCGTCATCAGCACAAAGGTATCGCCGACCTCCAGCGGATAGGATTGGTAGTCGATTTCCAGATGTTCGCCCATACCCAAGGCCCGGCTGAGATAGCTTTGCTCGGCCGAGGCCCATAGGCGGTGGTCTTCGGTGAGTTGCTCGAGACGATCGCCAGCCAGGTAATAGATGCGGGTGTCGCCGACATGAAAGAGGTGCACCGTGGCGGACTTGATGACGATGGCGCTGAAGGTGCAAACATAGCCCTGATCCAATACATAGCGGTTGGGACCGTTGCGAGTCTGCGCGTACAGCCAGGAATTGGTGGCGTTCAGCACTCGCTGTGCCGCGGTCTTCACCGACCAGGATTCCGGGGTGGCGTAATAATCTTCCAGAAACCCGTACACGGCGGTTTCGCTGGCGATGTGGCTGACCGCGCTGCTGCTGATGCCATCGGCCAGGGCGGCGACGGCGCCTTTTGAACCGAGCAGCGGATCGGCCGGGATCTGGATGCCGGAAAAATCCTGATTGACGGCTTTGCGCCCCTTTTCGGAGCATTGGCCGAAGGCGATGCGCAGTGTTGTCATCATCATCGAGAAGGCCCGGCCCCGTCAGGGACCGGGTCGCTTCGACTCGCCGGTCGTCGGAAAGGATCAGACACGGGCAGCGAGGGTGTGCTCTGCGCCGCTCTCGATTTTGCCCGTGGCCACCTGGGCTTTGTGGTTCTTGAGGATACGTTCCGGGCTGGTACGCACATGGGTGAAGTACAGCGGCAGCCCGACCAGCGCAAAACCGCCCACCAGGTTCCCCAACACGGTCGGCAACTCGTTCCAGACCATGTAATCGACAAAGGTGAAACCGCCGCCCATGATCATCGAGAACGGGAACAGGAACATGTTGACGATGGAATGCTCGAAGCCCATGAAGAAGAACAGCATGATCGGCATCCACATCGCCATCATCTTGCCGGTGGCGGAAGTGGAAATCATCGCCCCGACCACCCCCATGGACACCATCCAGTTGCACAACATGCCGCGGATGAAGATGGTGATCCAGCCTTCCAACCCGTGGGATTTGTAGCCCAGGGTACGCGCCTCGCCGATATGGCCGACCTTGGTCGCAATGTCGCCGCCGTTGGCCGTGTAACCGTAGGTCAGAATATAGGACATCATGAAGGCAACGGTCAGTGCGCCGGCGAAATTGCCGATGAACACCAAGCCCCAGTTACGCAGCACCTGGTTGAAGGTCACGCCCGGACGGCCATCGATCAACGCCAGAGGCACCAGGGTGAAGACCCCGGTCAACAGATCGAATTTCATCAGATAAAGCATGATGAATCCCACCGGGAACAGCATGGCGCCCACCAGCGGCGATCCGGTCTGGGTGGCGACCGTAATCGCGAATACCGCAGCCAGAGCCAGGGTGGCACCGGCCATGAAGGCGCGAATCAAGGTATCCTTGGTCGACATGTAGACCTTGGATTCACCCTGGTCGACCATTTTGGTGACGAATTCACTGGGGTCGAGATAGGACATGGCAGTTTCCTCATGGGTTGAAAGTGCAGGATGGTCGTGATCCGGCCAGCAAAAAGCCCCAAACGCTGCAACCGGATGGGTTGCAGCGTTTGGGGCTTCGTTACCCCCGAGCGGCTGACTAGCCGCTCAAATTGGGTTCAAGACAATTTTTTCGCGTGACTGACACGGCAGCCATGGCGCCATTACCATGACTCCGATCTTAAAAGGGCTGAAATTTATCATCATAAGTCATGCCATAATATTTATATTATTGATTAATAAATAATATTTATCTATATCTGCTTGGAAATCCAGGCTTTCATGCCCACAAATGGTGTTTTCTGCACCAATGTGGCGCGGTGCGCAAATCCGCGCGTCCGGCCCCGAATCCCAGCAGCACTTGATTCGCCTCGACCGCCTCCGCCGCCGCGGCGACCAGCGCATCCAGCGTGCCCCGCTGCTGGACACCCTGTCGAACGTAGGTCGCCGCGTCATCGCCCACCTGGTCCAGACAGGTGATCGCCAGGCGGGTGTCGAGCGTGATGCCAGGCCATGCTATGGCGTCGGCCCGGTCGGCGGCGATAGCGCGGCCGCACAGATCCAGATCCAGCCAGGCGAAACGCAGCGCGCCCTGATAGGCGTTCGGAATATTGGTGTCGTCGACGATGCCGGCATAGGGCCGCTCCGGCACGGCGTGCGGCAGCGGTCCTGCGCCATGCCGGGTCAGATAGCTCCGGCTGACGTAAGTGACTTCCAAACGGTCCAACGCCAACTCGGCCGCCAGGGTCAACACATTGCGCAGGCCGGTATGCGAGCGGGTGACGTGAGGAAAGAAACCGCGCTGCTGATCGAGCAGCAACCCCTGCGCTCCCTCGAACAGCAGCGCCCGACCGCGCGCCGCGTCCGGCCAATCGATCACCTGCACCTTGGCGCAAAAGCGTTCGGTATCTTCGACGAAATGTTCCAGGATGGCGTCGGACAGGAACAACGTGCGGCAGCGGTCATAGGCTGCGCCGATGCCGAGCTGCTGCAGCCGCACCGGCGCATGGTCGCGGCGGATGGCGTCGAGCCGAGCCACCAGCGCGGCGCGATCGGTCAGATCGGCGACGGTCAGAGCATAGGCAGGCGTCAGATGGCGTTCGAGGGTCTCGCCAAAACCGACACCACAACTGCCGTGCCGATCCGCACCCCGCGCCTCCTCGACCAGTTGATTGATCATCATGTCATAGGGCGTAGTCACCGGACTGCGCGGGTCGATCTGCACCACAGGCCGGACGCCCTGGGTCAGCAGCGCGTCCCATTCCTTGAGAAACAAGATCGGATGGGCTACGAAGAAACGTGACAGGAAAGTGGCCGCGCCGGCGAATGCACCGCTGCCGACATGGCTGAAGACGTGACGCCGACCATCCGGCGCGACCACCGTATGGCCGGCCTGCGCCCCGCCGTTGAACCGAACCACCAGCCCATCCGTCCCAGCGGCGGCGGCATAGTGATCGATCACCCGCCCCTTGCCTTCATCGCCGAAATGAGCGCCGATCACTGCTTGAGCCGTCGCTGTGTTGCGCATGCGCCTTGCCCTCCTCAGAACCGTATCAGGCCGGTCCGGCGCTCGCGAGCCGGTTCCAGTCCCCCGACCGCGCGCCGGACCACCAACGCGGTCTTCTTCGACCAGCTGCCGATGACCCGATCGCGGTCGTTGCCTTCGTTGACCGCGATGGCCGATACGATCACTTCCGCCAACTGGGTGTGGTCGGACAGGCTGATGACCCGTTGACCGAGCAGCTCGGTCCACAGATTCCGGACCCGGCGCGCGTTGTGGCGGGCATGGCTACCCTCTTCGACGATGACGTGGAACACGTGGTACATGCGGCTGACCAGGGTCAGCAGTTCGCGCGAGCTGAAATCGCGCTGTACCCGATCGCCGAACACCCGGGCGATACCGGCGGCCGGCAAATCCAGCGGTGGTTCCTCATCGCCCACCGTGAACAGATAACCTTTCTTGCCGCGCTTCTCGAAGCAGTCGATGGCGGTATGCAGGGCGGCGAAATACCACGGCAGGTTGTAGGACTCGCAGGCGTTGCCACCGCCGCCCTTCTCCAGCCACAGCTTTTCCAGCTGTCGGGCGATGCGGATATCGGCCTCGAACTGGGTGACCTGCAACGGCGCCCGGTCGTACAACACGTCGCCGATGCCCATGCACAGGATGTGCGGGTCGGACACCGGGCGGCGGGCCAGGATTTCTTCGACCAAGGTGCCCAGACCCTTGCGGGCCAGGGTGTCGGCGATCATGCCCATCGAGCCGGTGACGTCCAGCCCGACGACGATGGCGGTCGATTGCGGATTGAGGTCGGAATCGCGCGATTCCCGCAAGGTGACCCCGAGCGGATCGAGCTCGGGATCGATAGCGCGCGCCTTGAATACGGCGTCGGTGGCCTTGCCGGTGGTCGAAGCGGCGTAGGCGCTCCAGTCGGATGGATCCCAGCGGGCAGTTCCCATGGTGTGCTCCTTCTTGCTTGGTGGGTGGGTCAGTAAAGGTCGTTGACGGTGATATCCAGCTTGACGAAGCGGCGTTCGCCGAAGCTGTCTGGCAAGACCTGGCGCATCCAGGTCTGGTATTCATGGCGCGGCGAGTCGCCGGCGGGCAGGCGCAACCAGTCGAGCATCGGTTGTGGCGCGGCCTTGTCGCGGGCCAGCCGCAGCCCGCTGGCGTCGCCCAGCAGTTCCCGGCCCAAGGCCCGGATCAGCTCCAGGTCGGTGCGGATGTCGCCGCAACGCCGGGCCGTCACTTCGAACGGCGCGTATTGCAGGGCAGCGGCCGGTGCGGCGGTCATCCGCTCGCCTTGTCGCACCGCGTACCACCAGCCGCCAAGTAACGCGCCGCTGTGGCGTTCGGGCGAGACGAACCAGGTGTCGGCCAGGATGGCGTTGTGGGCCAGCCGGGCGTAATCCAGATAACAACTCAGATTGAGCAGGTTGCTGACGATCCAGGCTACGTGGCGGGCGTCCATGCGGCCACCGCAGTGGGCCAGCACGTCCCGCAGCAGCAGTAAATCGGCGGTCTTGCGCACCACCAGCACTCGGTCGCCAGCGGTGGCGAAATGCCGGACGATCTCCGGCAGGTAGCGCCCGACTTCCGCCGCCATGCGGGGATCGGCGCAGGGCAACCGGTCGATGGCGTCCAGCGCGTTCTGGAACAGGTCGGCGTGTTCGGCGGCGATCACATAGGCCACGATGCTATCGCCGATCAGCATCCGTCCCAGTTCGAAGGCGTGCTCCTTGCGGTAACGGATGCGGAATTCGGTTCCGTCGTTGGCTTGCAGGCGCAGCAGACCGGGGGTTTGCCACCTGCCGGCCCGCAACTGGTCCACTGCGGCGGCGTACAGCCGGTTGAGGTGTTGGAACACCTCGGTCGCCTCGGTGTGGGCGCAACGGTCGGGGTGCCACAGCGCCACCAGCGCCCGATATTCCGTCCTGGCCTGCTCGGCGTCGCCGCTGAACAGGCGCTCCGGCGCGGTGGGGGGGATCGCCAGCAGTGCAGCGGCGCTCCAGTGGGATACATCGTGGGTCACGTTCATCGCTCACCTCCATGGGCGACGAAATTAGCATAGTTATTTGTTTATTGCAATTAACATTTAAAAAACGCCGATCGACCTGAAATGGCTATTGCGTTAGGATGTTCAGTAATGGTTATTTGTTATTAACAACTAAAGAAAACATGATGACAACCGAGCCGATTCCGCTGCAATCCACCCACCGGCAACCCCTGGTCATGGTCGACACTGCGCTGTTCACCATTCTCGACCAGCGGCTGTGTCTGATCCTGGCCCGGCGTAAGGACGCGCCGTTCGAAGGCGTGTTGGCCCTGCCGGGTGGATTCGTGCACGTGCAGGAAGACGCCGATACCGAAGCCGCAGCCCGACGGGTGATCCACGGCAAGATCGGGATCGACGCGCCTTATCTGGAGCAGCTGTTCACTTTTTCCGGGATGGCGCGCGATCCACGCGGCTGGTCGGTCAGCGTGACCTATTACGCGCTGATCCCCTCGTCCCTGTTGGGTCGCAACGACGGGGTCGAAACCTTCCCGGTCGATGCACTGCCGGCCCTGCCCTTCGACCATGGCCAGATCGTGGCCCAAGCCGTCGAGCGGCTGCGCGGCAAGGCCACCTATTCATCCTTGCCGGCGTTCCTGCTGCCGGGCGAGTTCACCATGAACGACCTGCACCGCATCTATGAGCAGACTATCGGCGCGCGGCTGGACAAGGCGTCGTTCCGCCACAAGATTCTGGATCAGGGGATCATCGAACCGATTCCGGAACGCTTCCGGGTTGGTGCGCACCGGCCAGCCCAGCTGTATCGCTTGGCCAGCCGTATGCTCACCGCCTTCGAGCGCAGGATTTGAGCGTGGCCGGACGCCGTTACGACTGGGCGGCCTACGTCAGCTCGGCGAACTCCTCCGCGCTGAGCTGCAACGCGGCGGCGGCGACGTTCTGTTCCAAATGGGCGACGTTGCCGGTGCCGGGGATTGGCAGCATCACCGGGCTGCGCTGCAGCAGCCAGGCCAATGCGACCTGACCGGCGCTGGCGGCGTGGCGGCGGGCGATGCGGTCCAGCCGACCGCCGGGCTGGGCCAGATCACCGGCCGCTAGCGGAAACCAGGGAATGAAACCGATATTCTGCTGTTCGCAATAGTCCAGGACCGCTTCGCTGTCGCGATCGACGAGGTTGTAGCGATTCTGCACGGTAGCGACTGGGAAGACCCGTTGCGCGGCCTGGATGTCGTCCACCGAAACCTCGCTCAAGCCGGCATGACGGATCAGGCCCTGGTCGAGCAGGCGGCGCACAGCGTCGAACTGTTCGTCGCGCGGCACCTTCGGATCGATGCGATGCAGCTGCCACAGGTCGATGCGCTCCACCCCCAGTTTTTGCAGGCTGCGCTGGGCCTGCCCGATCAGATATTCCGGCCGGCCGTTGGGCGTCCACTGGTTCGGACCGCCGCGGGTGAGGCCGCCCTTGGTGGCGATGACCAGACCCTGATAGGGATGTAGCGCTTCGCGGATCAGTTGCTCGGAGATGTCCGGGCCGTAGGCGTCGGCGGTGTCGATGAAATCGACGCCCAGTTCCGGCAAGCGGCGCAGGGTGGCCAGCGCGGCGTCGCGATCGCGGGGAGGCCCCCAGACGCCGGCCCCAGTGATGCGCATGGCCCCGAAACCGAGCCGGTTCACGCGGAGGTCGCCACCGATGGCGAATTGGCCGGACTGGCCGGCGTCGATATGGGTCATGGTCGAACTCCTTCGAAGGTGGGAATGGATGGTGGGTCGAACAGCCTCGACCGCCCCGCCTGACGGTGAATGAATCGAGCCTAGCGATACAGGCGGTGCATGCAGCGTATTGCGATACCCGTGTGGTCGATATCGGTCAACGATCCATTCGGCTGGCCTACCCGATCGGCTTTCCCTCGTCCGGCTCCCAATGCCACACCACTGTGTCTTGTGAACTCTAAATAGCAAATGGCCTGGAGCCAACAAAAAAATACCGTTCATGTTGCCTATTCAAAACCAGCTGCTACTTTTTAAATCTATCTGGTGTTGAACGGCAACGAAAAGCGATTGATATCCTTCTGAATTGATTGAGTCTCATGTATTAAACCACAAATATAAGGGTATTTCGAATGCCAAAGCCAATCAGCAAGACCACCGATCAATCCCCGGCCGAAATATTCGCAGTCGCCCAAGGATCTCCGCATCCTTTGGGAGCGACCATCACAGCGGAAGGTATCAATTTTTCACTGTTTTCCGAACATGCGACCCATGTCGAATTGCTGTTGTTCAACAATCACGACGACAGCAAACCTTTTCAAACCATATCCTTCAACCCGGCAATCAACAAAACCTTTCATTTCTGGCATGTCCTGATCAAGCAGGCCAAGGCCGGCCTTCATTATGCGCTGCGGGTCGATGGTCCGGACGATCCGAGTGCGGGGCATCGTTTCGATCGCGAGAAAGTGCTGATCGATCCCTATTCCAAGGGCAATACCAAAGCCTTGTGGAAACGCGGTGACGCCTGTCTGCAGGGCAGTAATCTGGCCAGTTCCCTGCGCAGCGTGGTGATCGACACCACCGATTACGATTGGGAAGGCGATCAGCCTCTGAAATATCCACTAAATCGGACGATCGTCTACGAATTGCACGTCGGCGGCTTTACCCGCTCACCAAGCGCCGGCGTCACGCAGCCAGGAACCTTTGCGGCGGTGATCGAAAAGATCCCCTATCTCAAGGAGCTCGGCGTCACTGCGGTCGAACTGCTACCGGTCTTCGAATTCGACGATACCGAAACCCGTGATTTTCAGGGCCAACGCCTCAGCAACTACTGGGGCTACAGCACCATGAGCTATTTCGCCCCACACCCCAGCTATTGCACCAGCCCAGAAGCCGGTAATCATGTGCGAGAGTTTCGTGACATGGTCAAAGCCCTGCACAAGGCCGGCATCGAAGTCATTCTTGACGTGGTATTCAACCACACTGATGAGGGCAACCATCAGGGACCGGTCTTTTCCTTCAAAGGGATCGATAACAGCAATTACTACTACCTGTCCCCGTTGGATCGACGCTACTACTACGACTACACCGGCTGCGGAAACACTTTCAACTGCAATCATCCAATTGGACAAAAATTCATCGTCGAATGCCTGAAATATTGGGTCAAGGAAATGCACGTCGATGGTTTTCGCTTCGATGAAGCTTCGGTGTTATCCCGAGGGGAAGACGGCGCACCGATGCAATATCCACCGGTGCTCTGGCAAATCGAACTGGACGAGGATCTAATCGACGCCAAGGTCATCGCCGAAGCCTGGGATGCCGCCGGCTTGTACCAGATCGGGCATTTTCCCGGCTATCGCTGGGGTGAATGGAACGGTCGCTATCGAGACGATATCCGCCGATTCGTCAAGGGCGATCCCGGCCTGATCGGCACGGTCGCCTCACGGATGTCGGGAAGCGCCGACCTCTATCAATGGCGTGGCCATCTTCCGGTCAACAGCGTTAATTTCATCGTTGCTCACGATGGTTTTACCCTGAACGATCTCGTTTCCTACAACGATAAACATAACTGGGCCAACGGTGAAAACAACAACGATGGCATCAATGAAAACCTGAGCTGGAATTGTGGCATCGAAGGCGAAACGAGCGACTCGGGAATCGAAGCCTTGCGGACACGGCAGATCAAAAACTTTGCCGCCTTGCTGATGCTGTCCCAGGGAGTGCCGATGATGGTGATGGGCGACGAGGTGCGGCGGACTCAGAAGGGCAATAATAACGCCTATTGCCAAGATAACGAAATCAGCTGGTTCGATTGGAAGCTGGTGGATCAGCA
>Ga0116180_1001015_pt1 | contig 24347 bp, 26 predicted proteins | sample AD_UKC073_MetaG_FD_89804 | JGI IMG/M metagenome (GOLD analysis project Ga0116180, IMG submission 89804) | Active sludge microbial communities of municipal wastewater-treating anaerobic digesters from USA - AD_UKC073_MetaG | ecosystem: Engineered > Bioreactor > Anaerobic > Digestate | place: USA...
AACGCCCCTCCTGATGGCCATGGGCCTGGATGAGTTCAGCATGAGCGCTTCCAGCATTCCACAGGTCAAGGCAGTAATCCGCTCCCTGGATATTGCCAGATGCCGGGAACTGTGGCAGCAAGCCCAGCAGTTCACCGACGGCAGCCAAATCCGCCAACTCATGGAAAGGGAACTGAAAGACATACTTTAAAGATCCTCCTCCCTCCCCGCACGGGAGGGAGGAGGATCTTTTACAGTTCCTGGAGATTCAAGGTGCAAATTTAGCAATTGAAACGATGGTTGACATAACAGCAATGACCTGCTAGTGTTTTACTTTAAATTATTTATCATCTCCGATTTTGACTAAAATGTAAACCGGATTATTTTATGGATTATGCGGGAGGAGAATTATTATGCTACGTAGAATAGTTAGACAAAGTTGAATTTGCCTTAACTAATACAGGTAGGGCTACTACTAGTGTCTGATTCCCACTCTCGTTGAATTGGCATGGTGCGCAGATCTATTCCAACCTCAACCTTGTACAAAGCCGAAACCCGTAGCCTGGCAAGTCGCATCCATAACATGTTTTTCGGGTCTTTTAGCAAGAGGCTTCACTCTTTTGAAGGGACAGCAAACTTCCTAATTAACACCGTCAAAGCCCCCTGCTCGCAGAAAAATAGATAATTTAAGCCAGAATTCCTATGTGGTTGTCAAAGAATAGGTCTTGCTTTGGACGCGGAAAACTTTAATATATTCCACAAGGGAGGGAGAATCTGTGATAAAACGGTTGTCCATTGCTCTTGCCATCATTTTATTGATGACCGGCGGGCTGGTGTACGCTAACCGAACCCCCCGGGGGGGTGACAGTTTCGCCGCCTTCTATCCCAAGTCCTTTTCCGTTACCACTTACATGAATCCTGATTCAAAAGTAACTCTGCCGCTGACCCTGTTAGATGCCCGGCAAAACTCCAAGAGGACCGACCCCAGCTTGTTTACTGCCTATATTGTCGCCGAGTCCATGGGATCCTTTCAGGTCGAAGTTACTGCAGTGGAGGAAGCGGCACAAATGCGCCATGGCGAAGATACAATCTATATATATAACTTTAGCATTGGCGTACCCGAGACCACTAATTTCGCCTTTAAGGATGCCCATTTAAGGCTACTCTACAATGACGGGTCGGAGGAGAAGCTGTACATCGGCGATATAGCCTTTATCTACATCCCCGAGAGTGCCCCCGCTCCGCACCTCTACAAGTTGCGGGCCCTGCCGGTTATAAATATGGAAACTTGGGAAATGACCGCCTTGATTATAGAATTTGAGGTTAAAGAAGAACTCCGCCTGGAGGCCTTCGATTTCGGGTTACCGAAATACGGCATCGATAGCCAAAGGGTGACTTGCTTACCGTCCAGCATGGACAAGTTGGAGGGATTGTACTCCGACCATGCCCTGGATCAGCAGTTCGATGCCATCTATACCCTTCCCAAGACGCCTACCCGGGAGATTAGCCTGGGCGGGGTTGTGATGAAACCGGGACTAAACACCCTTGTCATTCCCTTTACCTTTATTGAGGATGCCCTGACATCACCTATTTGCGCCTTGGGAGGCCTATTGCACTATTCCATCGATGGTGTCCCCTATTCGTACCCAATTGAAACAATCCCTTATATCTTTGGCTACCCAACATCGCCAATAGAGGAGTATCTGAACAATGTCCGAAGCTAATATAGTCAGTTTGAAGAGTGTATCAAAGTGGTACGGCAAAAAGCCGGGGGTGTTAGATTGCAATGTCGATATACCCCAGGGAAAAATAACTGCCCTGATTGGGAAAAACGGCACTGGCAAGACGACAACCATTAAAATGATTATGGGCTATCTGCGTCCGACCACCGGAAAGGTTGTGGTCGGCGGTAAGCCGCGAAATCTGCTGACGGTAAACCACTCCATAGGCTATCTGCCAGAATCCCTGCGTTTCCCCGAACTGTACACCGTAGGCCAGCTCTTTGAGAGCCTGGCCGGAATGCGGGGTCTGCGCTACCGGGAAGTTAAACCGTTCCTGGAAATAGCCAGGGACCTGTTGGAACTGCATCCCCACTGGAAGAAGACCCTGCGCTCTTGCTCCAAGGGCACCCGGCAAAAGGTCGGCATTATTCAGGCCTTTATGCATAACCCCCAGTTAGTAATTTTGGATGAACCCACCACGGGGCTGGATCCCGCCATGCGCCATAATTTTTTTGAGCTTTTGCGGCAGAGACAGAAACAAGGCGTGTCCATCATTATCAGCTCTCACAATCTGAAGGAAATTGAGGATCAAGCGGACTATTATATGTTCTTCCATCAGAACAGGATCATCAAGACTGCAGGTGCTGAGGAACTAGAAGGAGACGGAGGAACTTGCATCCTGACGGATAAGGACATTCCCGCCTCCTTGCTGCCCCAACTGGCCACCCTATCCGCCACGGTCGACGACAATAAAGTATTGGTATCCGATAAGGGCCTCCTTAACCAGGTGCTGTCGGTGCTCATCCAGGCAGGCATAGGGGTCAAAAATGTCCAGGCGGCAGGCGCAAATCTTGAGAGCTACTTTCTTAACTTACTGAACCAGGGAGGTGGAGGAGAATGAGAGTCTTTTGGGTGGCCTATGACACCTTGTACAAAATCCTTTCCCTAAAAGTATTGATTCTCTCTCTGGCCATCGTCCTGGCAATCGTGTTTGCCTCCCTGGCCATGTCCAATTACCTTACCTCTGCCGGCCCGGCATGGCATGACCTGTTCAGAAAATATATCTTCCAGGACTTCATGGGCACCCTCTATTTATTTGCCCAGATGCTGTTGACACCCTTTGTCGTCATTATTTCCGCCTTGGCAGCACAGGACATGTACCGCGGCGAAGCAGAGCAAATCTACCTTACCGGGGGGCTCAGCAAGCCCGTGGCCTTTACCGGGAGAATCCTCGGGCTGCTTGTATACATCTTCCTGTTGTGGTGGGCACTCTTTGTCGCGGCGGGGGCTACCGTACTTTGCACAGGCTTAGGGAATATTGAGCCATCAATGGTGGGAATTCTCGCCAAACTTCTTCTCAATTCGGTGGCGCTTTCTTTCCTCGTCTGCTCCTTAATCGGACTGACCAAGGTGGTAGTAGTGGGAATCACGCCGATATTAATCAGCCATTATTGGTTGACCGTTAACAACGATATAACCATGGAAACAGCTGGTAATGCTGTACATAACGCCGTCAACTATCTACTGCCCCTTTACACTTTTACCACCAGGGGCTTTGACAGCCCCCACATACTGATGAAGTACCAGGATTTATCCCCCTGGCATGGGACCTTTTCTCTGGTCGCCTTCATAGCATTCTTTTTGCTGGCTTCCGCAGTGCTATATATGGTAAAGCAGGACTAATAACAAGTAAAAACCACCCCTGCGGTGGTTTTTATCTATTCAGGGCCTAAAAAAACAGCTACAGGCTCGATACCGCTTGCCGGCCAGATTTCCCCTTAATAGCCCCGCTGAAGGTCGACAGTATTGGGAACGGGCTGGCCGGCCAGGATCCGGGTCAATGTAGCGGCGGCCTCCTCCACGGCCTCCTCCTGGGCGGTGAGGCCGGCAATGTGGGGGGTGATCACTATGTCCGGGTACCGCCACAGAGGCGAATGGGGCGGCAGCGGCTCGGTGGCCGTCACGTCCAGGTAGCAGCGGCCCAGAAGCTTGGCATCCAGGGCCCGGAGCAGATCCGCCTCCACCACCGTCCTGCCCCGGCCAATGTTGATGAAGTTTGCGGGTCCCAGGGTGGAGAAGAGTTCCCAGTCAAAGTAGTCCACCGTCTCCCGGGTGAGGGGCAGGGCATTGATGAGCCAGGCGAATTCCTGGCCCTGGTAAGCGCTGTACTCCCTTTCCACCCTTTGGAAAGGGGCCTTGGGGCTCCCGGAGCGGGACACAGCAGAGCAACTGTATCCCTCTTGGCTCAGCTGCCAGGCGATTTCCCGGCCAATGGCGCCGGTGCCGAAAACCAAGACCTCCTTGGGTGAATCCGGCAGTTCCGGCTGCCGCCAGATTTGCCTTTGGTTAGCGGCCAGGACATCGGGCAGCCGGTAAGCTTCCATGAGGAGGCACATCCGGCAATAGCGGGCAATCCGCCGGGGCATTTCTCCCACAGTGCGGGTAACCAGGGTGCCGGGGGAGAATCGGCCATTCAATAGCAGCCCGTCCACCCCGGCGCCCAGGGAGTGCACCCACTTCAGAGCCTGAAGCTTCAAGCCCGGGGCGAGGGCGAACCCAATATAGCCGTCATATTCAGCCTTTGCCGGCTCCCCTTCAGCTTGGAAGTCAAAGCGAATCCCGGGGAACCGCTTCTCCAGCTCCCTCAGCGCCTCGCGCAGGCGGCCGGTAACCAGAACGTTGCGGATATCCATATACACACCTGCTTTCAGAAAAACCCTTCCGAATCGGAAGGGTCCTGTATTGTTACTCTTTCTTGTCAAAGGAATTGGCCGCACCGCAACCGGGGCACTTGCGCGGCTTGCAGCGGCCTTCCTTCTCTTCGCCGCATTCCCTGCACACAAAGATCGCCATCTACTGTTCCCTCCTCTCCGCCAAATCTTTGCAGTCTGGGCACAACCCGAAGAACTCGGTGTTGTGGCCCATGACTTCATACTCGGGCAGTTTTTGCCTGAAAGCCTCCTCCGCATCCCGGCAAAACGGGAGGGGCACATCCTCGATGCGGTCACAGTTCAGGCAGAAAAAGTGGTAATGGGGCTCGGGATTGCCGTCAAACCGGGCCTGGCTGCCGGGGTACCGCACCTCCTGGATGAGCTCCTGCTCCTTTAAAACACCCAGGTTGCGGTAGATGGTGCCCAAGCTGACGTTGGGCAAAACCGCCCGCACCTGCTGGTACACCCAGTCAGCGGTGGGATGAGCAGTTGTCCCCCGAAGCACTTCCAAAATCAACTGGCGCTGCTTGGTATTGCGGGGTCTGGACATTACCAACACTTCCTATCAGAAATAGTAATTATTCTTAATAGGATAATAGCATTTACTCCTGCCCGCTGTCAACTCCGGCCAGGGCAAAATATGCCTGCTTTGCCCTGTAGTCCAATTTGTGTACCTTTATTTGTACCCGGTCGCCGGGGACATATTCCTGCAACTTGCTGCGGGAGCCGGCCACCACCATTCCTTCGGCAGTGTTGTCCAGCATCACCCACGGTCCGCCGGGCGTGGTATCCGCCACCGTAGCCGCAAATATCTCTCCTGGCCGCGCTTCCAGGTATTCCAGCTTTTTTTGCTCCAGGCATTCGCCCTCCACATCCTGGACCAGGCGTTCCTTATAGGAGCACAGTTCGGCTGCCCTGGGCAGTTCCCGGGCCAGTTCCGGCGCCTGCACCCCCCGCACCGCCGCTTTGATCTGGCGCTGCACGAAGAGGTCGGAATAGCGGCGGATGGGCGAGCTGAAGTGGGTATAGCGCTCGAGAGCGAGGTTGTAGTGGCCCAACGGCGCGGCGCTGTAACGGGATTTCTGCAGGCACCGCGCCAGCTTGCGGCTGACGGGGACCATCTCCGGCCGCCCCTGCAACCTGTCCAGGAACTGCTGCAGTTCCCGCGCCGGGGGAGGATACTGCAATTTGTAACCCCAGCGGGCTATGAAGGCATTGACCTCCTCGCCCCGCCCGGGATGAAAGCCCGCATTGCCCCGGTGCAGGAAAGCCATGCCCCGCTGGTGGAGGTATTCCGCGGCAAGTTCATTGGCCAGGATCATAAACTCTTCCACCATTTCCCGGGCGGCATCCCACCGGCGCGGGCCCATGGCCAGGGGCCGGCCGGCTGCATCCAAAACAATGGCGGTGGCAGGCAGGGCAATATAGGCCGCCCCCCGCTGCCGGCGCCTTTGGGCCAGGGCTCCAGCCAGCTGCATGGCAGCGGCGATCAGTTGCTGCCACGGGCCGCAGCGACCCTCGGCGGCCTGCTGGTAAGTCAGGCGCGCCCGCGAACAAATGACGGTTTCGGCAAAGCGGAAGCTCACCACCTGTCCCGCGGGGGTCAGCTCCACCAGACAGCTCACCGCCGGGCGCTCCCGTCCGGGCAGCAGGGAACACAGATCCCGGGACAGCCGGGCCGGAAGCATGGGAATCTCCCGGTCCAGGAGATAGATGCTGAAGGACCGGCGCAGTGCCTCCCGGTCCTGTGCCGAACCGCCGGCCACGTAGTGGGCGACGTCGGCGACGTGGACGCCCAGCAGCCAGTTGCCGTTTTCCAGCCTGAACAGCGAAAATCCGTCGTCCAGGTCCCAAACGTCCTGGCCGTCGACGGTCACCACCGCCATGTCCAGCATATCTTCCCGCCGGCCCAAGTCCTGGGCCGCCAGCCTGGCCGCTTCTTCCTCCACCGCCGGCGGAAACAGGGGCAAAATTCCCCGCCTGGCAGCGATGTTCAGCAAATCCAGGCGCCCCAGGTCCTCATCGGGGAGGGTACAGACCACCCGGCCTTCATACCCCGAAACGGCCACCACGACGCCAGCGCCTTCCCGGGCGCCCCGGGCCGCCCGCACCGGGATCAATATCTTCCTGGTCCCGTCCTGCACGCTGCCCAGGCCGGAACCGGCGCGGAATTGCCCCACCAGGTAGCGCTGCCGGCGGTGCAAGATGTCTGTAATCTGCACCACGGGGGCCTTGCCGGGCTCCCGGGCCTGCACCTCAGCCAGGACGATGTCGCCGTCGCCGGCGCCCCGGGCCGTTCCCGGGGGCACGTAGTACTGCCTGTCATCTCCTGTGTGCACAAAACCGTAACCCCGGGGATGAGTCTGAAAGTATCCGGCGATGAGATCGGCGCCGGGATTAAAGCAATAGCCCTCCTCGCCCCTTTTCAGCACGCCGCGGGCGCATAAAGATGCCAGGGCCTTTTCCACGAGATGTAAGGCCAGCTCCAGCTCTTGGGCCAGTTCCCGGGGCGCGGCGGGCCGGTAGAATTCCCGGGCCAAACGGGTGAGCACCTGTCTTTCCGCCCTATCCATTGCCGGTCAGCACATCCAACAGGTCGCCCCAGCCGCCCCGCCAGGTGGGAGCATGGGGATAACCGCGCTCGATGAGAAAGTCTTCCAGCAAAAAGGTGTCAAAGCCCAATTCCGCGGCGGCCAAATCTTCCAGGGTGTCGTTGCCCACCATCAGGCACTCTTCGCCCCGCAACCCGGTCGCAGCGAGGATGTCGGCGTAATATCCGGGATTGGGCTTGCAGTACCTGCTGTTTTCATAGGTGGTAATATGCCGGAAAGGAAACGCGTCCAGGCCCGCCCATTCCAGGCGCACTTCCACGGCCATCCGGGGAAAAAGGGGATTGGTGGCCAGCACCACCTGGGCGCCTCCGGCCGCCGCCAGTTCCACGGCCCGGCGCGCCTCGGGCCGGGCCTGGATGCCCCGGCCAAGCAGGCGGTATTCCCGGCGGTAGAAGTCTTCGAAGACGGGCACCAGCTCCCGGGGCTCAATGTCCACCCGGGCAAAAAAAGCCTCCATAAAAGCCTCTTCGTTGGTCCTGGAGCCGTCGTTGTTCATCATTTTTGCAGTTGACTCCAGCAGGGCTTTCCGAAACCGCTGCGGTTCCACGTGGGGTGCAACTTTTGCCGTGAGGGCCTCGATGTAGCGGGCGATAAATTCCTCCAGGTCGACGGGCAGCAAAGTGCCGTCCAGATCAAAGAAAACGCCTTTATACCGCATTCCCCTCTCCTCCTTCCCCTTCTAGGCAGCGGCGGTACAGCTCTTGCATGCGCAGGGCATCCTCCACCTGGGTGCCGGCAGATTCGCTGATGATTACCGGCGTCAGGCGGTGGCGGACAATTATCTCCGCCAGGGGTTCAAAATGTGGGCCGTATTCCCTTTCCGCCATGGTGCGGTGGCGGAGCTCGCCGCCCTTGCCGAACTCGATGGGGCTGAAATGTATATGCAAATCCTGGACGACTTCGGCGCCCAGGCCGGCAGCGATGCGCGCCAGGATTTCTTCAAATTCGCCTTTACCCTTTACTGCGCCCAGGCCCCGGGCATGGAGGTGGCCGAAATCCACGGCTGGTATCAGGCAATCGGCCAGTTGACAGAGCTCTATGATTTCCTCCAGCGTCCCCACCTGGTTGATCTTGCCCATGGTCTCCAGGCAAAGCTTTATGCCGGGGTAGTCCGACATCAGTTCTTCCAGCACCCGCTCCAGCAGACGCCGGGCCCGGTCCACGGCTTCCCCGCGGGTTACCCTGCCCACAGAACCGGGGTGGACGACGATGCGCTCCGCCTCCATGGCCGCGGCTGCCGCCAGCGCCTTGCGGATGTGATTGAGGGAACTCTCCTGCACCTTGGGATCATCGGAAGCCAGGTTGATAAAATAGGGGGCGTGGAGGCTTAGGGCAATCCCGTGTTCCGCTGCCGCCCCAGCCAGCTTGCGGCAGAATTCCTCTTTGACATTGACCCCGCGGCCGCATTGGTACTCATAGGCGTTGAGGCCAACCTGGGCCAGAAATTTGGGCACATCCAGAGAAGAAGTGTAGCCCGCGTCGTAAAAGGACTGGCCATTGCCCGCCGGGCCGAATCTGATCATGCATATGCTCCTTTCAAACCTGTTCTTTGCCGGCAAAGCGCGCCGGACGCAGCCGGTTTCCTCTCATTTTTCCCGGGCAAAGCTGTAGTATTCCGGCCCCGGGGTCACTGCAGCCTGGCCGTTGGTGACGTCGGTCAGCCAATGAGCTACGGCCTGCGCCTCCGCCGCCGGCACGCCCAGGGTCACCGTCACCAGCTCGGCAAAGGCAGTGTCCAGTACCGTCAGCTCCCGCTCCCGGATCTGGTTTTCCAGCCTGCCGTACAGGGCATAGTCCACGGCCACCGTGAGTTTGCGGTGGGGAAGCATGCGGCCCATGCCCGCCGCCTCCAGACCCGCCTTGCAGGCCTGGCTGTACGCCCGGACCAGGCCATTGGCCCCCAGGAGCACGCCGCCAAAGTAGCGGGTGACTACCACCGCCACCTGCTCCAGGTTCTCCTTGCGCAGCACTTCCAATATGGGCCGCCCGGCAGTGCCCGCCGGCTCGCCGTCGTCGCTGGAGCGCTGGTTCAGGGGGTCGATGATCCAGGCATGGCAGTTGTGGGCGGCGTCGTAATGTTTTCTCTTGATCTCCGCCACAAAGGCGGCGGCTTCTTCCTCACTGTTTACGGGGCAGACCTGTCCAATGAAGCGCGATTTTTTTACGATGATCTCTGCTTCGCCCCGGCCTGCCACCGTCCGGTATTCCCGCACGCTTCTCCCCCCAACTACACCAGACCGGGAAAATCCCACTGGCGCAGGTATTCGTAAACCGCCACCGCCACGGCATTGCTGAGGTTCAGGGACCGGAAGCCGGGAGCCATGGGCAGGCGTACGCTTTGGCCCAGGGCCATAATTTCCGGGGGCAGTCCCGCCGTTTCCCGGCCAAAAACCATCATGGCATCCCGGGGCCAGCGCACATCCACATGGCGCACCTTGCCCCTGGTGGAAAAACACCAGATGCGGCGCCGGCAATGCCGGCTCCAGAATTCATCCCAGTCCTTGTAGACCGTAACATCCAGCAGGGGCCAATAATCCAGGCCCGCCCTCTTAACCGCAGCGTCGGTGACCGAAAAGCCCAATGGTCCCACCAGGTGCAACCGCGAGCGGGTCACCACGCAGGTGCGCCCGATATTCCCGGTGTTGTGCGGAATCTCCGGCTGCACCAAGACTATGTCCAGCAAGCTTACTCCTCCCTGAGCATGCGCTTGTAGAAATCCCGGATTACCTTAAAGTCCTCCCACACCGGCCGCTTGAGGTTGGGGTCCCGCAACAAGGCGGCGGGGTGAAAGGTGGCCGTGATATCTATGCCCCGGTACTTGGACCAGGTGCCCCTGTCCCGGGTAATGCGCAAATCCGGGCTGATCAGGGTCTGGCCCGCCAGGGCTCCCAGGCAGACGATAAGCCTGGGTGCTATCAGCTCTATCTGCCGCTCCAGCCAGGGCAGACAGCTCCTGGTCTCGTCGGCTTTGGGCAGACGATTGCCCGGCGGCCGGCACTTGACCACATTGGTTATGTACACATCTTCCGGAGGCAGCTCGGCGGCGGCCAGGATCTTGTCCAAAAGCTGGCCCGCAGGACCGACAAAGGGCTTGCCCTGCTCGTCTTCCTGGCTGCCGGGCCCTTCGCCCACCAGCATGACGCGGCCGGCGGGATTGCCCCGGCTGATGACCACCTGTTTGCAGCCCTGGCGCAGGCCGCAGGCCCGGCACTCCAGATTGGCGGCATACAGGCTGTCCAAATCCTTGTATTGGAGCATATCCAGCATTATACTCCCTCCCCGATATAGTTTTAATATATCATTTTTCCGCCCCGGGACAAAGGCCCGCTGCCAAATTCCCTTGACCTGTGCGCCGGTCCCCGGGCGCCGGGACATTATCTCCGTCGGTTCTTCATCTGCCGGAGGCAACCTCATGGTAATACGGCTCTGAAACTGCCTGCTGCAAACCGCAGCAAAAGAGGGCCGGGTAAATCCGGCCCTCTTTTTTTGTGTCCTTCCCGGTTCCCCGGTATCCCTTCTTAGCAGTGGAGCAGGGTAAGTTGCGGACTGCCCGTTTGGGGATGGCGGCTTATTGCCACCGGGCAGCCGTAAAGGGCTTCTATGTTTTCCCGGGTAATAACCTGGTCCGGGGTTCCGCTGGTAAAAATCCGCCCCGCCTTCAGGGCCACCAGCTCTTTGCAGTACAGCGCCGCCATGTTGACGTCGTGGAGCACCGCCACCACGGTAATCCCCTCCCGGTTGAGGCTTTGCAGCAGGCAAAACATGCCCTGCTGAAAGGCCAGATCCAGGTAGGTGGTGGGTTCGTCCATGAGGAGGATTTCCGGTTCCTGGGCCAGGGCCTGGGCTACCAGGACCCGCTGGGCCTCGCCGCCGCTGAGGCGGCTGAAAAGCCGGGTGCGGTACCCTTCCAGCTGGGTCAGGGCCAGGGCCCGTTCCACAGCCCGGGCATCCCCAGGCCCTTCGGAGCTCCACCGGCCCAGGTGAGGCAGGCGGCCCAGGCGGACCATTTCCTCCACGGTAAAGGCAAAGCCCGTCTGCACGCCCTGGGATACCACCGCCACCCGCCGGGCCATTTCCCTGCGCTCCAACTTGCGCACCGGCTGCCCCGCCAGCAGCACCCGGCCCGAGTCGGGCCGGAGGTACCCGGCCATGAGCTTGAGCAATGTCGACTTGCCCGACCCGTTGGGGCCGATGATGCCGGTAAAATCTCCCGCCTTGACTCCAAGGCTGATGTCTGTCATGGCAAAGGCCCCGTTGTAGGAAAAGCTCACCTTGTCCAGGGTCAGGACTTCCATCAGGCCACCCTCCTTCTGCGGAGCAGGTAGAGGAAGAAAGGCCCGCCCACCAGGGCGGTAATCATGCCCACAGGCAGTTCCAGCGGCGCCAGCAGCACCCTGGCCAGCAGGTCGGCCAGGGCCAGGAACACCGCCCCGGCCAGGGCCGCCGCCGGCAGCAGCCGGCGGTGCACCGGTCCCCCGATGAGGCGCACGGCATGGGGGACCACCAAACCCACAAAACCGATGAGGCCGCATATCGAGACGGCCGCCGCCGTCACTAGGGCGGCAGCCCAGAGCAGTCGGCCCTTAACCCGTTCGACGTCGACGCCCAGGTAGTATGCCTGTTCTTCGCCTACGGCCAGGGCGTCCAGTTCCCGGGCATGCCAGAGCATGACGCTGCCGCCCGCCAGCAAAAAGGGCAGGATGCCGGCGACGTGCAGCCAATTGCGTCCCGAAAAGCCGCCCATCATCCAGAACACCACCTGTTGCAGCTGCTGGCCGCTGAAGAATATCAGCAGGGACAGGATGGCGCCCAGAAAGGTGCTGACGGCCACACCGGCCAGCAACATGCCGGCAGTGGACCGGCCCCCGCTGCCGGCCAGGCTGTAGACCAGCACCAGGGAACCAATGCCGCCGGCAAAGGCCGCCAGGGGGATGGCAAAGGCGCCCAGCGCATTCCAGGCCAGTCCCGTCAGCATTGCCGCCGCCGCGCCCACGGCGGCGCCGGAGGAAACGCCCAGGATATAGGGATCGGCCAGGGGATTCTTAAACAGCCCCTGCATGGTGCTCCCGGCCAGGGACAGGCTCGCCCCCACCAGCATGGCAGCGATGGTGCGGGGCAGGCGCAGGCGCAACACGATGACAGCCCAGGTTCCGGGAATGTCACCGCCGAAATTCTGCCAGGCGGGCCGGGCCAGCACCCTGCCCAGGGCCCGCACCGGCGGCGCTGCCATAATCTTCAGGATATCCGCCACGGGAATGGCCACCGAGCCGATGCTGACGCAGGCAATGAGCACAAAGAGCAGGAGCAGGGCCAGGGTGAGGCAAACCCCGGTCCCGGATGCTTTCTTCCCCGCCATCACTTAAACTTGTCCGGGTGGAAGAGCCGGGCCAGTTTCTCCACCGCATCCGTCACCCGGGGGCCCGTCCGGCTGATGATGTCGGGGTCGATGAAGTAGATCCGCCCTTGCTGCACAGCCTTCACCGCTTCCCAGCCTTCCCGCTGGGCAAAGGATTCCACCGGCCAGGGCTCGTAGTAGCCGTGGATTATAATGTCGGGGTTGCGGGCCAGCACTTCCTCTTCCTGGATTTCGGTCCAGCGGGAAATGCCCCAGGCCAGGTTCCTGCCCCCGGCCCAGGCAATGATCTCGTCGATAAAGGTATCCTCCCCGGCTGTCCAGATGCCGGGATACCAGTTCTCATAGAAGACCACCGGCCGCTCATCCGCCTCCAGCTCCCCCAGGGCCTCGGCCACGGCGGCAAGGCGGTTCTTCATGGCGGTCACCAGCTCTTCGCCGGCCTGCTCCTCGCCAATGGCCCTGGCCAGGAGCAGGATGTTGGCATAAATTTCCTCAAAGGTCATGGGGTCCAGGGCCAGCACGGGAATGCCCAGGTCCTCCAGCGCCTCCACCGTCTCTTTGTGCAGGCTGGCCGCCACGACCAGGTCGGGCTCAAGGGCGACGATGGCCTCGAGGTTGGGACCGTCAAAGTCGCCCACCCGGGGAACATCCAGCGCGGCCTCGGGGTAATTGCAGTAAGCCGAAACCCCCACCACCAGTTCCCCGGCCCCCAGGGCAAACATAATCTCGGTTACCGAAGGCACCAGGGATACTACCTTCTGGGCCGGCTCTTCCAGGGTTACTTCCCGGCCAAAGTCATCCACCAGGGTCAGCGTCCCCGGTTCTTCCTGTTGCCGGGTGCAACCTCCCAACAGCAAGGCAAAGACCAGTATCGCGCACACCAATGTCTTCTTCATGCTTCTGTCTCCTCTCGTTATCTTGACGACAAAACACAAAAAACCCCCACCGCACAGGTCAGGGGTCAACCGGGCGCAACCCGGCAATTGACAAGCATGTAACGTACCCCCCTTTCTCCGCGAAGGAACAGTACATCAGGACTCAGGCAGGTCTCCTGGCTTCCGGCTCATCTCCGACCGCCTTCCCACGCCCCGTGGGCGCAGTGGCCGCTGGTCGTATTCCATCCGGTTACAGTGGCGGGACCGCCCGGGACTTTCACCCGGTTCCCTATTCTCCCCCGCAGGGGCACCTGAATCCGACGCTATTGATTTGTCTTTTTTATTATACCCCCGCCGGGGAACCGGCGCAAGGGATTGACGGAACCCCCCGTTTCTGCTAATCTTGATGTGCAAAGCAATAGCGGAACGCTTCGTTAGGTGAGGTTCCTTGCATGAGACAGGCTGCTGCCCGGAAATGTCGAGAGACGCCAACGGGTAGAGCAGAACCCATCGGCTTAAGGTGGATTCTAAGGCAGCTGAGCCCCAGGCTCTATGCATGCAAGTGCCAAAGCCCGGACAAGGGGGTTATTTTTCATGCTCTTTTTGCCCCCTGCCGGGGGCATCGTTAATTTATTGGGGGGTGATGATCTTCAGTCAGGTACCGCGACGCACTAAGAAACCGTTTCCTGGACAAGATACAGACAGGAGGTATTGCCATGACCGAAAGGATCACCACCCTGCTCGAGGAGCACAAACTTACCCAACTCAAGGAACTGCTCAATGAAGAATTGGCCTTCCAGGAACTTTCGGAACTGCTGGAGCAGTTTCCCCCCACGGAACAAGTGGTGTTGTTCCGCCTCCTGGAAAAGGATACCGCTTTGGAAATTTTCGAGCTCATGGAACCGGCCCAGCAAAAAGACCTGCTGGCTGCCTTCACCGACGCCGAGGTAATCGAGCTCTTTTCCGGCATCGACCCCTCGGACCAGGTCCGCCTGCTGGGCGAACTGCCGGCCAAGGTGGCCAAGGAACTGCTACGCTCAATTCCCCAGGATGTTCGCGAGTCTGCCGCCATCCTCATGGGCTTTCGGCCGGGCACTGTGGGCCGGGTCATGTCCCCCCACTACCTGCGCCTGCGCCGTGACGACACCGTCGGCCAGGCCCTGGAAAAAATTCGCGCCCTCAAGCCCGACCGGGAAGTGCTGCTGGACATCTGGGTCACCGATCAGCACCGGATTTTAGAGGGAGTAGTCACCCTGCGCGACCTGGTCCTGGCTGACCCAGACGCAAAAATCGGGGAAATTATGGACGACGACGTGGTCTTCGTCACCGCCGACACCGACCGGGAAGAAGCCGTCAACATCCTCAAGAAGTTCGACCTGGTCAGCCTGCCGGTGGTGGATTCGGAAAACCGCCTGCTGGGCGTCCTGGAACACGACCGGGCCCTGGACATCATGCAGGAAGAAGCCACCGCCGACCTGCTGGAAAAGGGCGGGGTCATCGCCCTGCAGAAGCGGGAAGAAAGCCTCAGCCAGCGCCTGGTGCACGGTTCCATCCGCCAGGCCTTGGCAGTAAGACTGCCCTTCCTGTTCATCACCATGCTGGGCGGACTGTTAGCCGGCTTGATTATCAGCCGGTTTGAACACGCCCTCAGCCAGGTCCTGGCCCTGACCTTCTTCCTGCCCATCGTCATGGACATGGGCGGCAATGTAGGTACCCAGTCCACCACCATCTTCACCCGCAGCCTCGTCCTGGGGCACATCCGCCCCAACAAATTTCTCGGGGCCCTGCTCAAGGAAACATCCCGGGGCATAACCATCGGCGCCATTGTCGGCAGCCTCACCGGCATCGTTGCCTCTGTCTGGCAGGGCAACGCCCAGCTGGGCCTTGTCGTGGGCCTCGCCATATTGTGTACAGTTACCCTCGGTTCAACCCTGGGCTTCCTGATTCCCTGGCTGCTGTTCAAACTCAGGCTGGACCAGGCCGCCGGCGCCGCCCCTATCCTCACCACCCTCAAGGACATCACCGGCTTGCTAATCTATTTCTACCTGGCTGCTTTTATTTTAGGGCTGGCATTGTAATTCTCCCTTGCCGGCAACACATTGAAAAAACCGGACTGCAGTCCGGTTTTTTACTGTACAGTCTTGCCAAAGGGAACCAGGCAGAGGGAAGCCAGTTTGGCATGTTGCCGGGCAAAGGGCAACCCCACAACGGTGAGGGCAAGGAGCAGGCCAAAGACAAGATGGAGCACGGCCAGCTCAAGCCCCCCGACGAGGAGCCAGATGATATTCATCAGCGTCGCCAGGCAGCCCGTTGCCGCCGGGCGTTCCACAATTCTGCGGCCAAAAGGCATGAGCCCCAGCATCGCCAGTTTGAAACACTGGATGCCAAAAGGTATTCCCACCACCGTCAGGCACAGGACCAGGCCGCCCAAAAAGTAAAAGAAAAACACAAAAATACCTCCACCCAGGACTATCCAGAGCAAGTTGCCCATCAAGCTCATTTTCTCCTGCCCTCCCCGGCGTTAAGTCTGCAGCCCGCCTTGGGCCGTATTTTCACCCCTTGGTTCACAATCCCGACCCGGAGCTGGCCAACGGCAACAAAACAAAAAGGAGGCCTCCTGCCTCCCCGCTTGTTATTGGGAGCAATCTTCCAAATGGCAGATACCCACCGTCCGCTCCACATTGAGGACGAAGGCGATGCCCTTGCCCGCCTCCTGGAGGCCCACTTCGTCGGAAATGGCCTGCAGCACCTGTTCGGTCTTGGTGTGATCGATAAGGGTGAGCACTATGTCCTTTTCCGGCTCAATGGGGATGCCAAAAAGCTTGGCAGTCTCATGGATGCCGGAACCGCGGCCGTTGATGATGGTGCCGCCTTCGGCCCCGGCCCGCTTGGACGCCTCCACCACGTCAATGGCGGCGCCCCGGTTGACTATGGTTACAATCAAGTCGAACTTGATTTTGTCGGCAGTCATGATAAATACCTCCTCGGGATTAAAGCCATATTACACCATTGAGCCAAGATGTGCAACCCCGTATACTTTGGCCAGGTCCAGGACAAAGCCGATTCCCTTGCCCGGCTTATCGAGGTTGCCCGTCTCGGTGACCGCCGCCAGGACTTTATCCGCCAGGGACGCCTCGACGCTGACGAGAACCAGCTCCTTTTCGGGCTCGTAGTCGATGCCGAGAATGGTCTCGTAAATGCTCCTGGGCGCAGTCCCCCGCCCGTGGATTATGGTCCCGCCGTGGGCCCCCGCCGCTTTGGCGGCGGCCACGATCTTGCTGGCCATTCCCTTGCCGACAATTACACCAATTAACTTATGCCCGCTGCCGGACGGCATCTCTCTCTCCTTCCTTTCCTTTGGCTTCGCTCCTGGCATAAAGAGCGCCAAGAATTAAGAGGGACAGAATCGGCACCATGGCCACCAGCGCTATCATGCCGAACCCGTCGAAAAGGGGATTGCTCCCCGGCACGGCCTCGCTGCTTCCCACAGTAAACGCCAGGATAAAAGTGGCGATCATAGGGCCGGTGACAACTCCGCCGGAATCAAAGGCCAGCCCCACAAAGAGTGGTTTTACCTTGCGGGCCAGGATAAATATAATCAGATAGCCCGGGACAATAAAGTACCACAGGGATATGCCCAGCAGTATCCTGAGCATGGACAGGGCTACCGCCACCGCCACCCCGATGGAGAGGAAGTACAGCATCACTTTATTGTGGATGTAACCCCCGGTGACTTTCTCCACCTCCATGTTCAGGACCTGGATGGCGGGCTCGGCCATGGTAACCACAAAACCCAGGACAAAGCCGATGGGAACCAGAATCCAGTTGTAACTGGCCCCGCCCAAAGCACTGCCAATGGCCTTGCCCATTTTGTCAAAACCGACATTTACCCCCTGCATGAACAGGGTGAGGCCGATAAAAGCAATCAATATGCCGCGAAAAAACCGGAGTACCTGGCGCCGGGGGAGCTTCCAGTAAAAATAGTTAAAGAACACGTAAAATACAATCAGGGGTAAAAAGGCCAGGGTGACGTCCACGATGGTTTGGGTAAACCCGGCAAACAATTTGGCCATCACTTGAAGATCACCCCCAGCAGCAGCACGGCAAGAATGGGGCCGACGGAACCCAGGCCCACAAAGCCAAAGCTGTCCTGGGAAGCGGTCCGGGACCCCCGGATTGCCGAGACCCCCACGCCCAGGGAGAGGATAAAGGGCACCGTCACAGGACCGGTGGTGGCCCCTCCGGCATCAAAGGAGACGGCAAGAAATTCGGGGGCTGTGAAGATGGCCAGGGCAAAAACCAGGATATAGCCCACCAGCAACAGTTTGAGCAGCGAAATGTTGAAGATTACCCGGAGCATGGCCAGGGCCAGATATATCCCCACTCCCAGGGCCACCACCGCCACCAGGAGGTAACGGGAAATCTCTCCGCCCGAAACAACGTCAACCTGGTTGGCCAGCACCTGCACCCCCGGCTCCGCCACCGTCACGGCAAAGCCCACGGCAATGGCAAAAGCCACAATAAACCAGAGTTTGCCGCTTTGGAGCAGGGACTTGCCCACCAGTTCGCCGATGGCCAGCAGACTTTCCTTGACCCCGATTAAAAAGAGGGTAAGGCCGGCCATGGTCATGAGCACGCTGAACAAAAAAATCAGGAATTCGGACCATGGCTGCCGTACCACGGTTATCTGCAACAAAATAACCGCTGCAGTAATCGGTAATACAGAGCGCACTACTTCGTTGACTGTCTCCTTTACACTCACCACAACACCTCCAACGATGACGAGTGGGGACCCCCGGCAAGAAAAAGCCACAAAAGGAAATATATCCTTGCCTTTTGTGGCTGCATGCTTACGGGGTTAGCTGTCGGGTTAGGGTAACCGCCCCTTTTCCAATCTGGAAATTCACCCCAGGGAATTGGGTCCCCCCGCTTCGAATCCGAATACAGCTTTTTTTTAATTATAGCATATCAGAGGGGGGAGGATACAATAAGTCACTTCAGATTTTCGCCCGTCTCAGCAAATTGGCGTTGCTCACCACGGTGACAGAACTCATGGCCATGGAGATTTCGGCTATCACCGGGTGCATCAGGCCAAGAATTGCCAGGGGGATAGCCACGGTGTTGTAGATGAAAGCCCAGAACAGGTTCTGGCGGATTTTGCGGAAGGTGGCCCGGGCCAGTTTCACGGCGCTGACCACGGCGCTCAAATTCCCCCGCACCAGCGTGATATCTGCCGCCTCGATGGCGATGTCGGTGCCGGTGCCGATGGCGATGCCGACGTCAGCTTGGGTCAGGGCAGGGGCATCGTTGATGCCGTCGCCCACCATGGCCACCCGCAGGCCCTGTTGCTGCAGGCGTTTAATCTCCTCTACCTTGCCGTCGGGCAGCACCTCCGCCAGCACCTGGTTAATGCCCACCCTGGCGGCAATGGCCTGGGCGGTGCGCTCGTTGTCGCCGGTGATCATGGCCGTCTGCAAACCCAGGTCCTGGAGTTCCTTAATGGCCCGGACGGAATCGTCCTTGAGGGTATCAGCCACCGCCACGATGCCCTGGACTTTGCCCCGGGCGCCCACCAGCATGGCGGTCTTGCCCTCCCCTTCCAGCCGGGCCAGTTCCGCCTCCAATTCCCCCACCTCGATGCCGTTTTCGGACATCAGGCGGCGGCTGCCCACCAGCACCGCTTCGCCTCCGACCTCCGCCCGCACGCCCAGGCCGGTGAGGGCGGTGAAATTCTCGGGCTCGGTCAGCTCCAGACCCTGTTCCCGGGCCCGGTTGACCAGGGCCTTGCCCAGGGGGTGTTCGGAGCCCAGTTCGGCACTGGCCGCCAGGCGCAGGACTTCGTCGGCGCCGTTGCCGGCTGCGGGAATGATGTCGGTGACCTCTGCCTTGCCCTGGGTGATGGTCCCGGTCTTGTCAAAGACCAGCACATCCACGGTGCTCATGGCCTGGATGGCCGCCCCGTTGCGGATGAGGATGCCGTTTTCGGCGCCCAGGCCGCTGCCCACCATCAGGGCGGTGGGAGTGGCCAGGCCCAGGGCGCAGGGGCAGGAAATGACCAGCACGGCAATGGTGGCAAAGAGGGCCAAAGTAACCCCGCTGAGCCCGGGATCCACCCAGGGCAGGATGTCCCGCAACCGTGCGCCCGCCGCCGCCATCTCCGTCGGGAACAACAGCCAGGCGGCAAAGGTCAGGGCGGCAATTATTAACACCGCCGGGACGAAAATGCCGGTGACCCGGTCGGCAAACTCCTGGATGGGCACCTTGGTCCCCTGGGCTTCTTCCACCATTTTGATGACCTGGCTGAGGAAGGTGTCTTTGCCCACCTTGGTTGCCCGGACCTTGAGCAGGCCGTGCTGGTTGACGGTGGACCCTATGACTTCATCGCCGGGACGGCGGCTCACCGGCAGAGATTCGCCGGTGGCCATGGATTCGTCCACGGCGCTCTCTCCTTCCAGGATGACACCGTCGGTGGGGATTTTTTCACCAGGACGCACAATCATGACGTCGCCGATTTGCAGCTGCCGGATGGGCACTTCCCTTTCCTCGCCGTCCACCAGGATGGTGGCGGTCTTGGCCCCCAGCTCCAGCAGCTTTTTAATGGCCTGAGACGCCCGGCCCCGGGCCTTGGTCTCGATGTAGCGGCCTGTAAGATGGAAGGCCATGATCATCGCCGCCACTCCGGCATAGTTCTCCACCGGCCAGAAGAATACCATGACGCCGGTGGCGATGGCGGCAAGGGTGCCCACGGCAATGAGGGTATCCATGTTGGCGCTGCCGTGCCGCACCGCCCGCCAGGCCGACCGGTACACGTGGCCCCCTGCCCAGCCCAGCACCGGCAGTGCCAGCAGCACCATGCCCAGGTTGAAAGCAAAGGGGGTGGGCCAGCCGTGGTCATGCCTGCCCATGGTCATAGCGATGAGCATCCACACCGCCGCCGGCAAAGTAAAAGCCCAGGCCGTCCGCATCCTCCTGGCCGCCAACTGCAGTTTGGCCTCGTCCTCGTCTTGCCGTTCCTCGTCCTCCTCCTGATGGAGATGGGCCAGGTACCCGGCCTTTTCCACGGCGGCCAGCAGCTGGTGCACATCGGCCTGGGCGGGATCGTATTCGATGCTGGCCCTTTCGGTATTCAGGTTGACCACCGCTTCCCGCACCCCGGGAGCAGCCTGCAGGCTCCTTTCCACCCGGCTGGCGCAGGCGGCACAGGTCATGCCTTCAATCCTCAGTTCCAGCTTTTGGATTTTGGGCACCGCCCGGTAGCCGGCCCTTTCCACTGCCGCGTACAGCTCCGCCGCCGTTATCTGGCCGGGCCGGTATTCCACCCGGGCCTCTTCGGTGGCGAGGTTGACGACGGCGGAAACAACCCCGTCCAGCCGTTGCAACGCCTTTTCCACCCGATTAGCGCAGGCGGCGCAGGTCATGCCCTCGATTTTAAAACTAATGGTCTCAACCATTAATAATCACCTCCATATACCCCATCCGGGTATATTTAACTTACCCGATTTTCACTGGCCTGTCAATTGCTTTTTCCCGCCCCACCACCAGACCAGGACGAAGCCTGCCAGGCCCAGGAAGACCTGGCCCGCCGGGTGCACCCAGGCGGCGGGGATGAGCATCCGGGCCGAACCCAGAATGAGGCCGGAAAACAGCCAGCTGATGGACGCCCGGTGCCGGGCAAAGAGATTGTCCAGGGCGTTGGAAAGCCCAAAGGCGCCCACGGCGGCGCCGACAATAAAGACGCTTAACAGCGGCCAGTCCAGACGGCCCAGGGCTGCCAGCATGTCGTCATACACGCCCAGCATGAGCAACACCGAGCTGCCCGCCACCCCCGGCAGTATCATGGTGGCGCAACCCAGGGCGCCGGCGATAAAGATGAGGCCCGGACTGGGGCTGGCCCTTCCTTCCGCCGGCGCCAGCGGCTGCCCGGCCAGGAGCAGGCCAATGGCCGCTCCCAGCGCCAGCAAGCCGATGCGGCGCCAATTGGGGCGGAAATTGCCGCCCATTACCGCCCGCACCGAAGCCAGCATGCTGCCCAGCAAAAAAGCCGTGACAAAGGGGGCATAGGCTTGCAGCAGCCAGGAAAAGGCGGCTCCATTAATCAGGATACCCGCCGCCGCCCCCGCCATAAACGGCAGCCACGGCCATATCCGCAGGCGGGACAGATCCCGCATCAACTTTTCATACAACCCCAGCAACAGGAGCAGGGTTCCGCCGCTCATGCCCGGCACCACGAGAATAAATCCGGTAAGCATTCCCTTTAACAGCATTTTCATTGTGCATTCCATCCTCCCTAGCACAGCCTGCGCCAAGGGCAGGCCATAGCCTGTCCTGTTTCCGCCGGCAAAAAGCGGCGGCTTGAAAAAGACCTCTTTTTCTTTTATAATGCCTGAAGTGACTATAACTATTATAAGGGAGTGGAGACCCGATGGCCAAGCAAAATCGCGGCAAGAGCCTGTGGAGCAAACCGGGCCGCGGCAAAGGCACCTGTCCCCTGTGCGGCCGCACCAGCGCCAAATTGCTGTGGCAAACCAAGGACGATAACAGCAACGACGTGCAGGTCTGCAAGCGCTGCAAAAACCGCTAGAAAAAAGCCGATCCCATGCTGTGCAACAGCCGGGGAACGGCTTTTTCCTTATACCAGTCCCAGCAGCCTGGCCGCGGCGGCGGACAGCAAACAGGCCGCTGCCCCAGCCGCAGTGGGCACCAGGAAGGCAACCAGAGTCCACTTCCAGCTCCGGGTTTCCTTGCGAATGGTCAGCAGGGTGGTGCCGCAGGGAAAATGCATCAGGGTCAGCAGCATGACGTTTAGCGCCGTCAGCCAGGTCCAGCCGTTGGCCGTCAGCACGTCCCGGAGGGCAGCCAGACTCTGCGGCTCTTCCAGGACGCCCATGCCCAGGTAGCTCATTACAGCGATGGGGATGACGATTTCATTGGCCGGCAAGCCCAGCAAAAAGGCCATTAAAATGCATCCGTCCAGGCCCATGGCCCGGCCGGCGGGCTCCAGCAACCCTGCTCCGTAGGCCAGCAGGCTCCTGCCCCCCGCCGGGATATTGGCCAGCAGCCAGATCACCGCCCCGGCCGGAGCGGCCACCATGACCGCCCGCCCCAGCACAAAAAGCGTTCTGTCCAGCACGGACCGGACAAGTATTCTGCCCACCTGGGGCTTCCGGAACGGGGGCATCTCGAGAATAAAAGATGAGGGCAATCCCCGAAGTATGGTCTTAGCCAGCAATTTGGACATGGCCAGGGTCACCGCCACTCCCACAAGGACCATAGCCAATACCGTCAGCGCCGCCAGGCCGTTGCCCGGGGCGCCGCCGGCGCCGCCGAAAAAGATGGCGGCCAGGGTGATCAGGATGGGGAAACGCCCGTTGCAGGGCACAAAATTATTGGTGATGATGGCCAGCATGCGTTCCCTGGGCGAATCGATGATGCGGCACGCCGTCACTCCGGCGGCATTACAGCCAAAACCCATGCACATGGTCAGGGCCTGTTTGCCGTGGGCGCAGGCCTTTTTAAAATAGTGGTCCAGGTTAAAGGCCACCCTCGGCAGGTACCCCAGGTCCTCCAGCAGCGTAAACAAGGGAAAGAAGATTGCCATGGGCGGCAGCATCACAGAAACCACCCAGGCCAGGGTGCGAAACACTCCGAGGACGACCAGGCCGAAGACCCATTCCGGGAGCAGGGCCCAGAATGCCTGCCCCGCCAGCCAGCTTTCGGCCCGGGCAAAAGCCCCGGCCAGCAGTTCCGAAGGGTAGTTGGCCCCCTGGACGGTCAGCCAGAACACCAGCCCCAGCAAGCACAGCATGAGGGGAATGCCCCAGGTTTTGGAGGTCAGGGCCTCGTCGATTTTTCTCCCCAGGTCGGGCCCCCTGTCCTGTTCCAGCGTCACAACCCGGCGGAATATCTTCTCGGCCTCCGCCACGATGGCCGCCGCAATGGCGTCCCGCATGCCGTCGCCTCCCCGGTTCCCGGGCGGCAATTCCCCGGCCGTCATTCTGGCCAGGGAAGCCAGCAGGGCTTCATCCCCCTCCACCAGCCTCAGGGCCAGCCAGCGCCGGTTGACTGCCGCTCCCGACAGGTTCTCCAGCAAGGGCTTGACGGCGGCAACAGCCGCCTCTACTTCCCGGGGGTACGCCACCCGGCGGGGCGCAGTTTTTTCCCCCGCTGCCACCCTGGCGATGGCGGCCTTGAGCTCATCCAGCCCCTGACCGCTGCGGGCGCTGGTTCCCACCGCCGGCACGCCCAGTTCCCTGCTCAATTTAGCCAGGTCAACGCGGATTTTTTTCCGCGCCGCCTCATCCATGAGGTTGACGCAGACCACAACCCGGGGCGTAATCTCCAGCACCTGCAATACCAGGTTGAGGTTGCGCTCCAGGCAGGTGGCGTCGGTCACCACCACCGTAACGTCGGGGCGGCCAAAACAAATAAAATCCCGGGCCACCTCCTCTTCCGCCGACATGGACAGCAGGGAGTAAGTCCCGGGCAGATCCACCAAACGGTAGCTGCGCCCGCCGTAGCGGTACCTCCCCTGGGCGACGGCTACGGTCTTGCCCGGCCAGTTTCCGGTGTGCTGGTTCATCCCTGTCAGGCTGTTGAAGACGGTGCTCTTGCCGGTATTGGGGTTGCCCGCCAGGGCGATGACCGGCTCCCCCTCCCGGCCCGGGGGCGCCGACAGCAATTCCTTTAAGACACCGCTTCCCGTCGACTGTTTGGTAAGCCCCACGTCCCGGCCCTCACTTGGGGTATTCCACCAGGATTTGCCCGGCTTCCTCGCTGCGCAGCGCAATCAGCGCTCCCCGCACCCGGTAAGCCTTGGGGTCTCCGGCGGGACTGCGCAACACCGCCTCTACCCTGGTTCCCTGCACCAGGCCCAAGTCCAGCATGCGCCTTCGGGTTGCACCGCTGACCGCCAGTTCCCGGACGATACCCGCACCGCCCAGGGGCAACGCACACAGGGGTATTTGCTGGAATTTCATCATGCACCCTCCCGACATTGTTTTCGGACCCAAACAAAGTTTCCTACAAGCAAGTTTATGCAAATATTACCCCGGGGTGCTGAATAGTCATAACACAGGGGCAAATGTCCAGCCCGC
>Ga0116180_1001029_pt1 | contig 24121 bp, 40 predicted proteins | sample AD_UKC073_MetaG_FD_89804 | JGI IMG/M metagenome (GOLD analysis project Ga0116180, IMG submission 89804) | Active sludge microbial communities of municipal wastewater-treating anaerobic digesters from USA - AD_UKC073_MetaG | ecosystem: Engineered > Bioreactor > Anaerobic > Digestate | place: USA...
ATTTTTCTTGAAATTTTTATTTATCCACTCTATATCGAACTCACTATACTCATTTGCGTATAGTTTATGATTCAAACAAGCAGTTCTTATCACCGTCTCATTATTAACATATAAGACAGTGTAAACTTTATCCTTCTCAAATAAATCCCACCCAAGTGGATTTTTTATCGTATTGAGGCATATTAAATTATCTCCTTTTTTAAGTCCCATAATTTTCTATAAAATATTATAACAAAAGTTTGATTAACAAATATATGGAAAATTTTTAATATATAAAATATGAAGACTTGTACAAAGTGTAATATTGAAAAGATTTCGGACGACTTCTATAAACACAAAAGAGTTTGTAAAGATTGTTGTAGGGAGAAAAGTAAGGTTTGGAGATTGGAGAATAAAGAATTGGTTAAATCAACAAGTAGAAAGTCTTATCTAAAACATAAAGAAGATAGGAGAGAGCCTAGAAGAATATATGCCTATAATAGAAGAAAAAATGATATTATCTTCGCTCTTAGAAGTAGAGTCGGTTCTATGATAAGAAAGAATATTGATAAAGACGGTAATAAATCGATTGATATACTTGGTTGTTCCTTTGAAGATCTTAGAGTCTATTTAGAATCTAAATTTGAACCCTGGATGACTTGGGATAACAGAGGATTATATAACGGTGAGTTAAATTATGGATGGGATATTGATCATATAATACCAATATCAAGTGCTAAATCAGAATATGAATTGATAAAGTTGAATCATTACACAAACTTACAACCATTATGTAGTAAGACTAATAGAGATGTTAAAAAAGATTACATAACATTAAAAAATAAATTTATATATGGAAATATGGAGAAAAAAATCCAAACTTTCTTGATGTGATAGGAATCACTTTAATTATTATTTAAAAACAAAAACCCCATCTTTCGATGGGGTTTTCTGTTAAACGGCAATCGTAGTCAACTTTCTGTTTCAAACATAATTTGTCTATTGGCCTCTACCTCGGCATCATAACGCTTCTCACACGCTAGCCTGTTTTGAGTTGCACCCTCGTTAGTATTAACGACTGTTTAGGTCTCCTAACTTAAGAAGTGGTGTGTTGAACTTCCTCACATCCATTTTACTGGGTAGTGTAATGTAGCATCCACCGTTTAACTATTTATTATATTATTTATTCTTAAATCTCTTAATATTGTTTTAATATTATCGTTGTCGTTATTCTTTTTTAATACATCATCTACAAATTTCTCTGTGTGATAATGTAATCCCTTTTTATCTGGGGTATCTGATATCATACTTACTGGTCCAATGTACTCTTCAAATTTATTAACCATTACTAATAGGTTCATATTTTTGGTAGAGTTTAGATACATCAAGATATTTTTTAACTTACCATTAATATCATCACAACTTGGTCTCCACATTTTCCAGTACTTATTAAAAAAGTCTGTCATATCATCTGGTGTGTAAGTTTTATGATCAACAGTTGGAGTAAAACCAATCCAGTGATTATACTTCTCAAGAACATAATCTGGACTATGACTCAATAGTTCATTATTACTTATAAACTTACTAAAGTTTACATTGAACTTAACAAGATTCACAATTTGATCGTATTCCTTCATTTTATATCCTTAATATACAAATATATGGAAAAATTAAACAAAAACCTAAACAGATTTTTTTGAGGTTATAGAAATAATATATACTATATGGAAATTAAAATTTGTAATATATGCAATGAGAAAGATCAATCAAAATTTGCTAAATGGAAGAGGGTATGTAAAAAGTGTAATATAGATATTAATAAAAGGTGGAAAGAAAAGAATAGAAAAATAATAAAAGGCAATTGTATAGATTGTAATATTTCATATGAAACAATAATATACTCTACTCAGAAACCAAATATAAGATGTAGATCTTGTAGCATAAGGAGTAAAATACCAATATTAATTAATAAAGAATGCAGAATATGTAATTGTTCTAAATCAATAGATAACTTTTACAAAAACTACAAAGTGTGTAAGCCATGTTTATTTAAAAAAAGAAATAAGAGATATAATGATAGATTAAAAACAGATGTTATATTTAAGATTAGACATAATTTGAAAGTAAATTTAAGAAAACAATTTAAATCAATTGGTTCTAAGAAAAAAGGCAAAACAATTGAAATACTTGGGTGTAGTATTACTGAATTCAAATTATACTTGGAGAATAGATTTGATAATTGGATGAATTGGGATAATTACGGATTATATAACGGTGAGAATAATTTCGGATGGGATATTGATCACATAATACCTATATCTAGTGCAGTAACAATTGACGATTTGATAAAATTGAATCATTATACAAACTTTCAACCACTTTGTTCATATATAAATAGAGATTTAAAAAAAGACAATTTAAATTATGAAAACTAAACATAAATTACTACAAGATTTCCAATTCACGTCAAGTACAAAAAAAATATTTGTACTTAAAACCGGAACTGTTTTAGAGGATTATCTATTTAAATCAAAAGATGGTGAAATATTAATTGATAAAGACATTATTGACAACAACCCTTTATTTTTTCAAGTTTTAGATTGGAAGACAGAATTGCTAATTCATCTAAAATTGGAAAAAATACCACAACCATCACAGGTAAACAAGAAATTAATACCATTCATTGAAGATATGATATTAGCATCAATGAAACAAGAAACAACTGGTATTGTTGTAGATGAATCAAAGATTAAAGAATTAGAGAGAAAAGAAGTAGATCTTAATAACAGAGAGAAAAGAATATCTGATAAAGAAGAAGAAATCGATATAAGACTTAAAAGAGTTGAGAAGAGAGAAGAATCTCACAAAGAAGAGTTGAAATCACTTGATAAGAAAGAAGATGCTTTAAGAGAAAGATCTAAGGAACTTACTGAGAAGCAACTAGACATAGAAGATAAACTACAAGATATAAATGAGAGAGAAAGAAATCTTGATAGAAATTTATTGGAATCTGCAAAGGATATAGATTCAAAATATGTAGAACTTCAAGATAAGATTGATAAAGACCTAAGAGCTTTATCTGAAAGAGAGAAAGACCTTGAAATATCATCTAAAGAATTGAAAAAGAAAGAAGAGAAACTAAATGATAGAGAGTCTATAATAGATGATAAGATAAGAAATCTAGAAATAAGAGTAGAGGAAATGAAACACTGGGAAGCAGATGTTAACAGATTAAACTCAGAGATAAAAACTTGGGAAACGCTACATTGGAAGCTTCAAAGAAATAATCCACCTCCATCAGCAATTATATAAATAAAAACCACTCAAATGAGTGGTTTTTTTATTAGATAGCAAATAAATAAGCATCGATATGACCTCCTATTGTAGAGTTAATCTTAACTCTATCTTCAGCGTCGATTAGGTTAGAGTGTTTATAAACAACTAACATATCATCACCATCAAAGGTACCTTGAATAAATCTAGATAACGAGTCACAGAATTTTTTATAATCAGGATGATTGTCATACTTAACAAGTATTGACCAGAGAATTTCCTTATTTCCTAGATTTTTAATTTTCATAGGACAAATATACGGAAAAAATTAATATATAACAAGATGAGACACTTAAAAAAATTCAATGAATCAAATGATGATGATGATATAATTGGTTATCTGAAAGATATTTGTCTTGAAATAGGTGATATGGGATTCAAGGTTGATATTTTCAAACCTTATAGCAGAAAATTAGATGGGCGAAGTAATAATATCATAATTGATATATCACAGGATAAAAGGAGTTCTTGGTGGAGTAATAATGATAAAGTTAGAAATGATGAACAGTTCTTATATGGATCTACTATGGATCATGTAGAGAATTATATGGAAGTTTTAGGATATAAAATGAATATAAATCATAACTTACCAGCTACATCACAGGTAGATACACCACATCATATCACCTATACTTTTACCAAATTGTCTTAGCGACTGCTTGAGCTTGTCTGTCTGTAATAAACCCTTTTTTTCTATAATGATCGTAAACGCTAGATAAGAAACTATTAGAACGTCTACTATCTTTATCTACAATAAATGCAAGTTGTCTAACTATATTTATATGTGAATTCTTATCACCAAGTATATCGTTTAACTTAATCTCTCTTAATTCAGCTATACCAAGTTCTCTTTCAAGATAATTAACAAAACTATACCACTCTGATTCTGTGATAGTATAGTAATTCTTTGAAAATGGACTTAATACTATTTTTATTATACCACCATCATCTATTAGATAGAATGAACTAACTGGACAATTTCTAAAATTAAAACACAATCTACCTACTCCTTTTTGAGAGTTATCAACATAGGCATACATTAAATCATAAGCATTATCCCCATTAAATACTAGGTTTCTATCGTTAGAACCAATGACAAACTCACCAAAAGGTTTCATTAATTCAACAAAAGACTCTTGTGTTAAATCGGTTATTCTAACATTGTTTCTAAGTACATCATCAACAGGTTTGAAGAATGGCTTACCATCGAATATTTTAGGATCAACAACCGCGTCATTACCAGACCATTTTATAATACCATTGACTGTTTTAACAGTTCTATTTGACCAACCTTGGTCTACACCAAAATCATCATCAACACTTATGTCTATGTAAAATGGTAACATTATAAACTTAACTCTTTATAGTTTGTAATCTTGTTTTTATCTAATCTAACGAAGATATGTTCAGGTTTTAATTGTTCAGTTGAAGTAAGACCCATAGCTCCCAATACTTCTTTAACTTCGTGAATAACACCATTGTGATAGTTAGCCACTCGAACTTTCTTCTCAGTAGGGTCTAAACCTTTAATTAAAGATTTGTTTTGTGTTGCAATTCCAACTGGACAAGTATTCTTATTACACTCTCTAGCTTGAATACAACCTAAACTCAACATAAATGCTCGAGCCGCGTTAACACAGTCAGCGCCAAGTGCAATTAACTTAATGATATCAAAACTATTAGAAGCTTTACCACTAGCGATAATTCTAACTTGGTCTCTTAAACCATTTAACTTTAACTGTTTATCAACAAAGATAAGAGCGTCAATCAATGGAGTACCAATACTATTTGTAAAAACTAAAGGAGCCGCTCCTGTTCCACCCTCACCACCATCAATAGTAATAAAGTCTGGGTAAGTATTAGTCTTCTTCATTGTTTCAATCAATTCTTTAACTTCTCCTTCATCACCAACACACATTTTAATACCAATTGGTTTACCACCACTTAATTGACGTAATTTCTTAACAAATCTCAACATTTCAGTAGGATTATTAAATGCTGTATGAAAAGGAGGACTCATTACATCAACACCTGGCTCAACACCACGAATAGATGCAATCTCAGGAGTATTCTTTTTAGCTGGTAAGATACCACCGTGACCAGGTTTAGCACCTTGTGATAATTTAATTTCAATAAGTTTAACTGATTTGTTTAATAAAGCATTCTTCTTAAATTCAGTTTCATCAAAGTATCTTTTACCATCAATTGTTTTACCAGCTCCAAAGTAACCAGTACCTATTTGAAAACAGATATCTCCACCATTTTCTAAGTGATATTGAGATAACCCACCTTCTCCTGTATTTTGAAAAAACTTATCTATCTTAGCACCACCGTTAATTGCTCTAACAGCCGCGTCCGATAATGCTCCATAACTCATAGCACTTACATTGAATATACTTGCGTTATAAGGTTGTGAGCAGAATTTAGAACCAATATGAACTCTTGGTTCATTAAGTGTATTGTGGTCTTTAGGATAAAGAGAATGTCTAACGAATTCGTATCCTTTTTCATATACGTCCAATTGTGTACCAAATGGAGTTGTGTTTATTTCTTTTTTAGCCTTCTGATAAACATCAGAACGTTTCTCACGACTATAAGGAGTGCCGTTAGTGTCGTTTTCAATAAAATATTGTTGAATTTTACTTCTTTCGTGTTCGAATACCCAACGAAGTCTACCAATTAAAGGATAGTTTCTTAAAAGAGAATGTTTTGTCTGAGTCATATCTCGAATGACTACTAATAGACAAACAGATGAAACGATTAGTAATGTTAATGGTAAAAAAAGAATTTGTGTGTCCTTTACTAAAAAGGTAAATCCTGCTAAAATTGTCGTTAATACTATGAATAACGATAAAATCTTATTTCTTGTTAGATTGCTCATGATAATATTTTTGGTAAACAAATATACGCAAAATATACCTATTTACCAAAAATATTTGATATCTTTCTCATTCTGATCCTGTTGATAGAATCACTTCTTGTTATTGATATAATTGTATCACATAAATGATAATTAAAACTACTATAAACCACTTAATCTTTTCTTTATTATGTCCATTTCATTCTCAGATACTTTAGAAGGTTCTTCTATTTCCTCTTCTGATTCTTCTATCTTTTCTTCCTCTGATTCATCATCTGCCATCATTTCAGCAAATTCTTCCCACATTTCAGATGGATGATTCCAGTCACTAAGAGTCTCCTCTTCAACGTATTCTTCATCTTCACTATCCACTTCGTCTTCATCTGGAGTTTGATTAATAACCACAATGCCAAAATCAACAACATCTAACTTACTATCTGACACCATTTGAAGAGAAGGCATTATTATTTTAGCCTCACTGAATTCACTAACGTCTATAACTTCTCTTAACTCAGCGAATGAATCCCTTATACTTTCTATAAGTAAAGATTCAGCTTCGTCAATTGTTAAATCTTGTCTATCTGTTCCTTTTAATGAAAATCTTGGGTTTTTAATCTCTCCTTGTTCCCAAGCTGTTTTACTTTCTTGTGTTATGTGTAAATTATAAAATTTGAAATCCATATTTATAACTTATTTTTTAATTCTATTAGCTTATCCTTTATAATCATTTCACCAGATGAAGTGATACTTGATGCAACTAATAGATAATTTGCGATACCTTTATAGTTATCAATATTTTGAGCAGAAACACCAGAGGCAATTGCCATAGGATGACTACCTAAGAACTCACGAATTGTTTTAATCTTTTCAACATCAGCCGCCTTACCAGTACCAGCACCACTTGTTGTAGCAACATCAGTTGCTAAAGATGCTTCTTCACAAGCCAATTTCAAGTCTTTTGGTTGTGGTTGATATTTAAATGCCAATCCACCGAAGAACATACCTTTGAAGAATCTAACCTCTTTAGCTCTCTCAGGAGATATTGTAGCATCACACCAAAGACCATCAAGTCCATTTATAGCCTCTGTTGATAGAGCATTTTCAGTTGACTCACCAAGCATATTAACACCAACCCAAAGGTTTGGGAACTCTCTCTTAACTTTAAAGGCACAATTAAGTAAATCAAACTTAGATACAGCGTGATTTATTAAAAATACTTTTTCTATACCACACCCAATACAAATCCTAACATTAGTGAAGACTTGGTTCTCATTAACCATGTGTATTACTGGAATAATTTCTGTTTTCATTAGTATTATACATATAGTGGGTTAGAAAGTTTTTCCTTCAATTTTATTAGATTGAATATTTGGGAATTTGAAAACTTCTTGAATTTGGATTTATTAGCGACAATCCACTCTAAATCATTAATTCTTTTCTTTGAATGTGTTATGTAATAAGCGGTATATCTTAATCTAGTATCACCTATAATGGCGTCAAGATCTGACATACTCATATTTAGAATCTCTTCAATAGTATATTTACTCTTGTCTTTAGATAAAAGTAAAGTATTAGTCATGTTCTTACACTTTATAGCAAGTTCGCCTTGTATAACTGGTATAACTGAACCATCAACCATTGATTGGTGAATTTTTCTGTCAATAAAGGATTTTACGCTTTCACTCTTCATCCAACAAAGATAGTAAAAAAAATCGAAATAAAAAATTATTTAACTTTACAAATTCTTTCGTGTGTACCGTCTGAATATGTGTATATAAGAACACCATCTGAGTCAGGACTAACTTCCTGTCCCATAAGGTTAGTTACACTGATTAACTTTTTATCCTTATTATATTTACTATTATCAACTGCTATGATATTAAAATATTCATAGTGACCATTAAAATCAGTTTGTTTAAGTCGGTAATAGTTTATTGACTTAAGTGGATTATAATCTCTATATTCATAAAATGTTGGTGTGCTTGAGTTCCCAGCGGCATCTATATTAGATAGTGAAATCCAATTAACACCATCTATTGACTTCTCTATTGTATAGTAGTCATTATTTAACTCACTAGCACAGACCCAAGTTATATAATTATAAGTATTGTAATTGTATCCATCAAAGGAAACAAGCTCAATTGGTAAAGTAGTACAATCTAAAGTAGAAGTACCACCAAAAGATATTTGGAATCCATTGTTAGTGGTGAAATTATCAACTAGTATTAAATATGTTTGACCTGCGACCACATTCATCTCCTGAAGCCATCCATTCCCGAAGACATTTTCCGAAACATCTGAAGCTGTTCCGTTAAGTCCAGTATTACCACCACCTGCGGCAAAAGAACATCTTATAGGTACAGTTGTTGGTGGACATGGGGAACTAGGTCCCCATATAGCAAAATCGAAATCGTTTGAATTCACAATTGGATCTATTGTGAATTGTAGAGTACCGGATGTTAATATTGTGATGGTTATCCATGTTGAATTATGTTCACCATTTAAACATCCATCAGTTGTAAAATTCACCTCACCAAATTGTCCTCCTGAGCCAGATCCACTAGGTGTTGTTGTAAAAGTACCACATACTTGGGTAGCTGGGCAGCTATTTTGTGATAATCCTATCCCAGCAAGAAATAATAAAAATATAAAAACAAATAATTTCTTCATTACTCTTTCTCCTCTTTTATGGCGTTTGTTTCTATTCTGTTAAAATATAACAAAGAATATCCATCTTCGCTTAAATATGCACCCAGATCCGACTCACTCATATAAAAATCAGACCTAAATTCAAAATAATCCGTTGAATCATTGAAATTTGGATAAACAATAAAAACATTCCTCAGTAAATCTGTGACCATCTTCGCCCCCGATAGATTATTTATATTATCTATCCTAAATTTATACTCATATTTTTGTGCCTTCACAGAAGAGCAAAAAAACATTAACATTACAAAATAAATCATTTTCATCATATCTTTATATATCAAAAAAATAAAATAGTTTATTTCCCGTTAGACCAACCTCTTTTCTCGATGGATCTAAAGTTTGGTGAATCCTTAATTGTTTCTAAATAGTTAATTAACTTTAACAACTCAGTGTCATTTCTATCATATAGAAATGATTTAATTAAAATTAAATTTCCATAATTATTGATAGCTGTTTTCTCAACATCATCAACAATAAGTATTTTATTTAAATCCCAACCAAAAGACTTATGAACTTTGTTAAGACTTTTTTGACCATAGTTTTGCATAGTCATATAATCATACTTAATAGTACATCTTTCCCTTGTCCAAAAGAACTCTAATTTATTAATATCAATCCCAACACCATTCATTACAGTCGTAGCATAGTCTCTACTACCAGCTGTCCAAACAGCAACCTTGAAATTATCAAATGCGTACTTTAGAAATTCATCAAGAAATGGTCTTTTGATAGTATAGTACCATTTTTCGTCATATTTATCATGGATAGGGAATTTGAAATCATATGAACCCTCAGGTAGATAATTATCCTCAAAACTCTCGGTGTGAATGAGAGTTTCATCCATATCTAATATTAGTAATCTATCTTTCATTTTACAAATATACAGCTTTTAATATATATTTAAATGAGAAGTCTAGATAAAAATTTAAATAAAGACATTATATCAAGGTATAAAAATGGGGAGTCCATATCAAATATCTCAAAGTCATACAATTGTAGTAGACAAACCATAACAAGATATATTAAAAAGTATAATGAATTTCAAGAAAGATCAAAGCCTATACAAAGAACAAAAATTGATATAAATCAAATAAAAAATATGACAATGGAGATGTCATATTTTCTTGGACTACTTTGGACAGATGGGTACCTATCATCAAACAACGGATATACAATAGGATTGAAAATACTCAAAGATGATATGCTTGAAATATTACCCACAATAGATAAAATTGGTAAATATTCATATAATGAAATAAATCTACCAAATAGAAAGCCTGCGGTGTCAGTCGCATTTTTCAGTAAGGAGTTCTATGAATTTCTTATAAAGATGGATTACAGATCAAAATCAATATCATCGCCAGATAAAATACTGTCAATAATACCAGAGAATCTAAGACTATACTTTTATAGAGGCGTTATTGATGGTGATGGATATATTGGAATAAAAAATGGGAAAGGATATCAACTGACAATTACTGGTCATTATGAACAAGATTGGTACTATCTTGAGAAGGTATTTAAAAAATATAACATAAAGTACTCAATAGAGAAAAAGTCAAAAATAAATAGTTCAGTATCACGCATATCTATATACAACTATACAGATATACTGAAATTTTTAACATATGTTTATACTGGATATACATCAGATGGTATAGGATTTAACCGAAAGTATAAAAAATACAAAGAGATACTGAATAGAAGAGGTCTATGACCATCTTTTTTTCTTTGGGAGAAAAAACTTATCCGTTATATAAAGTAAAAATCCGGTAATTGCTCCTCCACAATGAGCAAAATGTCCGATACCATCACCTTGTGAAGTGAATCCGAGTATTACCTCCATAGCAAATAGACCACCAATTAAATATTTAGCTTTAATTCCAATTAAGCCAAAGAAGTAGAGTAATTCATTTGGATTTAGTATCGCGAAGACAACCATCACACCATATAATGCACCTGATGCACCAACCATTGGTACTGACGAGTTAATCATAAACATATGAAGAAACGCTGCACCGAGCCCAGATAATAGATAGAATAGAATAAACCTTGCTCGTCCAAAATAATCCTCGACAAGAGCACCAACCGAAATTAGTGCCAACATATTAAATGCTAAGTGTAGGATTCCCCCATGTAAAAATTGATGTGTTATTAACTGATGTGGCATAAACCCTTCCTGTGGGAATAATGCAAATAATTGATAAAATGGGAAGCCTACAAATTGTAGTAACATTCCGATTGCAAATATCGCAATATTTGCGTAAAATAATTGTTTAATTGTTTTTGATGATGGAAACATAGTTGTTTAGTTTAATATTTGGTTAATCTTTTCTTCTCTATCGTATTGTCTATTGTCAAAAAATTGTTTGAACTTAACTCTGTAAAAGGAACTGATGAAAATGCTAAAAATTCATGATCCAAAGGATATTTAGTATCACCAACGTGATATAATGTCATTCCAGTTTCTTCGTGTTGGGTTGTAATATATTGATACCATCTATCTTTTTCAAATGGTATCTCCCAATTAAGAGAGGAATTATTCATCTTAAAGTCTATTTTACACTTACAATGATTCATCTAATATACTATTTATTTTCATATCTCTTTCATATTGTTTAGTAACGGAATGGAATAGAACACCATTAGTAGTATTGTAGGAAACAAATTCTCTTGATAAAGTAGATTCTCTTGATACTTGAAATTCACCTTCTTTTGTTATCACTGATTCTATATAAGTATAAGCTGTGTAATCACTTGGTTTGAAAAATCTAACTAATATAATATCTCCTTTATATAAAGGTAAAGACTCGGTTGAGTTGTCGTCAACTAAATTGGATTCATTCCATCTTTTTATAAGAATAGGCACAACAAAGTCACTTAATATCTCAAGTGCATGTATTTTTTGAAATGATTCGTGTACGTGTCCTGATATGTATTCCATTATTTTCTGTTATCCATTACAATTCTCTTACAAGCATTACAAGCAATAACAGGACCTTCTTTAGTCATTATAACGGTTCTATCACATTTACTCTCACAATCTTTTGTACCGACTGGGGCAAACTCAGAAAGGTCTACTTTCTTTTGATTAAATTCGTCTCTACTTCTTAGGTGTTTCATTGCAGTATATATTTACTACAAATATAGTGATTTAATTTAAGAACTCAAAAAATTAGATAATCTTTTTAATTTGCAAGTGTCTTCGAATAGATTTTAGCTCAGATACCAACTCTTCAAATAAATCATCATTGGTTTGTTTATTATAAATTGATATAAGGACATCAATTACTTTAAGGTTAGCTTCCTTTTTGTTATAGTTTATCCAATCCTCTTTTATATAATGAGGCATTCTTGATACATCTTCTATCTTAAACCTCTCATCATAAATGTAAAAGAAGTTATCATCTTTTTCTATTAATATTGTAGACATCTCAACCATAGTATGATGTTCTATTTTATTAGAGTAGCATACTATTCTCCAACCTGGAAATGGATCATCACTAAAAGTCATTACTTAAATTTCTTCTTTAACTCTGATAAGTCTTCAAGATACATATCTTTTGGATCTGTCTCTTCTAACTTCTTTATTTCAACTTTCTTATTACTAAAATCTTCTTTTAACTTTTCGAATAATTCTTTAGTCAAAGAGTAGATAGGCATTCTAAGTAGATAGTCAAAAGAGTCTTCAATCTTTTCAAGACCCATAGATTCTATACCTTCGATTATAACTGATTTAGAAACATTATTAACCTTTAACTTCTCATCAAGTATAGCCTTGATAAATCTACCTCTATTACTCAATACTTTAAGATCATGATTCATCTTTTTCAACATGAATTCTTTTCTCTTACTATAATAAATCAATCTGAAATTAACAAAATACTTAATCATATCTTCTGTTGATTCAAATATCATTAACTTACCTTTCTCATCAAGAGTTGAATATATCTCAGTTGAAGACTCTTCAAGTTTCAATAGTTTTATTAACTTCTCATCATCTAACTTCTCTAAATCAGCTCTAGTGAACTTAATAGTATAATCTATATTATCTTTACAGTTATCATCATATGATACTATATCCTTATTCTCAACTAATTTATCAAGTATATCTTCATATTTCTCATATGTCATAGATGGAGGTAACTCAGATATGTGAACAGTAGATGTATTTGTTCTTTCAAATCTACCTCTTATTATCCATCGCTTACTATTTTCAGAATCTTGAATATACTCACCTGTGAATCCAATAAGAGATGGTTTAATTTCACCTGGATTCTTACCAGATAATACTTTTGTACAAGCTTCTATCATACTCTTAACATCTCTATTCATAATATTAGAAGCGAATCCAACAGCAATTCCTGATGAACCATTTACTAATACAGTTGGTATGATTGGTAGGAAGAATTTTGGCTCAATTACTTCACCTTCTTCTTCTTTATATTCAAGTAGTTCAAAATCCTTATAAAGTAATCTAAAGTTGTCAGATAATTTTGTACCGATATATCGAGCTGCTCCAGCTTGTGGAGATCTTAGTGATCCAAACTGACCATCTTCTTCAAGAAGTGGTGCATTATTTTTGAATTTTTGAGCAATAGTAATAATAGCATTTTCAAGTGAGGCATTACCGTGATGATAAAAGGCATCAGATGCTACCTTACCACCAAGTTGGAAAACTTTTAGTGCCTTCTCACCACCATTCTTCCATATTAAATTAGATACGTGTATTATTTTTCGTTGAGTTGGTTTGAACCCGTCAATAATGGAAGGCATTGCTCTACCCTCTATCACATACATAGCGAACTCTTTGTACTCATTGGATAAGAATTCGGTTATTGATTTTTCTGTCATCATAGTTTTATATATAGTAAAAAATACTTTTGTTTTGTGGGTAACATTAAAAATTACAACCAGTTTTTGATTTTAGAGAAGTTTGATTCAAATATCAGAAGAGAGCTTGTTAAGCTTGGTGTTACTGATGAAAATGAGTTAAATAATTTAGTAAGAGCTTCTAAGAGAGGAAATTTAGCAGAACACTTAAATAGTAAAGGAGATAAGTTTACATTTGGATTATTAAACGCTATATTCTTAGATGCAATTGAAGCTAAGAAGAAGACAGACCTAAAAATTGGTGTTATAAAGATGGTACATAGGTTAGTTCCTATAGCATTAGCTCCATTCTTTCCAATGTTAGCAGTTATTGGTATGTTATTAGGTACATCAAGAGCTTTCAATAAAGTTATTGCACCAATTCTAGCAGATCCAGGTAGTGACTATCCAGCTTTCTTAAAGAAACTAATAGATAATACTATGAAAATTGCTGAAGGTGAAATGCCTATAAAAGATAGATTTTCAAGAGCATTTGTTGTATCTGATAAATTAGTTGATGCTATAAGACCAGAAGTGGTTCATAGATTCTCGGTTTATTTATCCGTTAAAATGAGCACATTTGATCCAAATAAAGAAGTTCCGGATCACTATATAGAGAATGAACTAAGAAAATATTTGAATACTAACTACGAAATAAAACCTGAAATACCATTAAAATGAGACACTTAAAACTATTTGAAGAATTCAAAGGTAAAATAACCGATGAAGCTGATATTGTTTATAAAGACAGTAATTTATTAATTATTGTACCTAAAACTCCTGAGGCTACTAAAAAGTACTCAAGAAATACTGATTGGTGTTCCAATAGTAAAAGTGGATTCTATTGTCACTACCCGACATCTAACTTATTTAGATTTCACTTCAAAGATGGTTATAAACTAAGACTAACTTGGGATTATTTAAAGTGGAAGGGTGATTATAGTGGTGGTACGCATTGGGGTCAAGGTGGTAAACTAGATGGTAAAAGTGTATCATATTATCATATAAGACCAAGAGATGAGAATAATCCATTTGAATTTGATTATGATAAAGATGATCATAGAAAAATGATGGTTGATAGAATTGCATCTATACCAGAAGAAGCTAGAAAAAAGGTTATAGAGTATCAAGATAATCACTCACAAGATAAAACAGATATTTTAAATTCAATGTATGAAGAAATACAAAAGATTAAAATAATTGATATATCTAAGACAAATGAAACTGATACTTATAAGAATTTAAAGGTTAGGGCTAAAAATGATAAAGAAGAGTTTATTTTAAATTTAAGTGTATATGCAGATGGTAGTTTCTATATATACACAGGGTCTATACCAACTGAAAAAGGGTCATCATATTTTAGAGACTCTGGATTAGAACAATATATGAGGGATAAAATATTTGAATGGTTAAAGGCAAATAAAAAAGAACTATATACAGAATTAAAAAATGTTATTATAAGTGATGAAGAAGTTTAGTGATAAAATAAATGAATCAGAAGATATTCAATTAGAAATGGGTATCAAAATTGAATCAGAACACGGTAATATATATGATGAATTACAAAGGTGGATGGAATCAACCTATAAAGAGTATGCTTCAATGCCTTGGAGTCGAGAAGAATTTTATAAAAAGATAGCTGAAGCTCATATCAAAGAGATACCTGACTACTATACAAGATTAACAAAAATGGAAGAAGAATAATGAACGGTGAATTTCCTACAAACCACGGATTTAAATACAATGATGATTATGATGAATGGCAGAAAGTATGTGGAAACGGAATGTTGATACTATGGGAGAAGCCAAATACTATTGGTATATGGGAGTTATCATTTCTTGATTCGGATGACTATTTAGACTCGTTAGCTATGGGAGACGAGGATTATATAATAACACAATTCATCCCTTGTGATAGGGATAAGAAGCTAGACCAAATTCTAGGTCAAAACAAACAAAGCTGAGTTTTTACCATATATAAACAAAAACTCGATTTTAATAATGTCAGTAGATAACAAATTCAAGAAACTATCGGATATTGACCACGTTCTTCAAAGACCTGGTATGTACATCGGATCTATAAAACCACACACCGCAAATAAGTGGATTATAGAAGATGGTAAGATGATTCAGAAAGAAATAACTTATAATCCAGGATTTCTTAAAATATTTGATGAGATTGTAACAAACTCAGTCGATGAAAGCAAAAGAAAAGGATCCAAACTAAATACAGTAAAGGTAGATATAAATAGAGATACAAATCTAATATCTATATGGGACAACGGTGGAATACCAGTTGTAAAACACAAAGAACATAAAGAATGGATTCCTGAGATGATATTCTCAAATCTAAAAGCTGGTTCTAACTTCGATGATACAGAAGAAAGATCTTGGGCTGGTACAAACGGTGTAGGTTCAACACTAACAAATATTTATTCAACTCAATTTACAATATCTACTTGTGATGGTAAGAATCATCTAAATCAAGTATTTAGTGATAATATGAGAAAGAGAACTCCAGCTAAAGTAAAGCCTTCAACTAAAGCACACACTGAAATATCTTATATAACAGACTTGGTTAGATTTGGTCTAACAAACATAGATGATGCTCACTTTAGTATGATTGAAAAGAGAGTTTATGATATAGCAGCTTGTAATCCTTTACTGAAAGTATATTTCAATGGTAAACTTATTAATATAAAGTCTTTTGAAGATTATATTAAACTATATGTTGGTGAATACTTCTATGAGGCTAAAAAGGATAAAACCTGGTCAATTGGTATTGCTTTATCACAAAATGGATTTCAACAAGTTAGTTTTGTTAATACAACAGATACATATGATGGGGGAACACACGTTGATTATGTTATGAATCAAATAATATCATCTCTCCGTGAATTCTTTGCTAAGAAACATAAGGTAGATATTAAACCATCTGAACTAAAGAATCATATGTTTCTATTTTTAGATGCTACTGTAATTAATCCATCCTTCTCATCTCAAACAAAAGAGAAACTTATAACTGAGGTTAAGGAATTTGGTACAACATTTGAGATAAGTACTAAGTTAGTACAATCAATACTTAAATCAGAAATTGTTAATTCAATATTAGATTGGATTGAACAAAAGAAGAATGCTGAGGAAAATAAACTTCAAAGAGATTTGAATAAAAAGCTTGGTAAGATTAAGGTTGAGAAGCTAATTGACGCTAAAGGTAAAGACCGTTGGAAATATTCAATAGGATTATTTGAAGGTGATTCAGCTATCTCTGCTTTTAGAAAATACAGAGATCCACAAACTATGGGAGCTTTTGCCCTTAAAGGTAAATTTGTGAATGTATCGGAAATGACTAATCAGAAACTTGTACTAAATGATGAGGTAGTTAATTTAATGGCGGCTGTTGGTCTTAAACTAGGACAGGCTGTTGATTTAAGAAATCTAAGATATGGTAGAATATTATTCTATGTAGATGCTGATGTCGATGGTAATTCAATTGCTGGTTTACTATTAAACTTCTTCTACAAGTATTGGCCAGATATGTTCGATAGAAGAATGATATACAAAGTTGAAACTCCCATTGTTGTTGCTGTACCAAAGGCTAAAACTAAAAAGAAAACTTTATTCTACTCTCAAACTGAGTATAATGAATGGGCTGCTAAAAATGACCTTAAACTATTTGAGATAAAGTATAAGAAGGGTCTTGCTGCACTTGTAGATGATGAATATCAGGATATAATTAACAATCCTAGAATGACATTAATATCTAAGGATGAGATGTCGGAAAATTCATTAGATATATGGTTTGGTAAGAGTTCTGACTTAAGAAAAACAGAACTATTGAAATAATGCCACTTCCTCACTTTCACACAATGCCTCCCTTGGCACCAGATCCTATGTTGGTAAATCAATATGAGACTATTGCTATATTTGAAGATAATAGACATCTACCATTAAATATAGAGAAGTTTGATATATTAAATGATGTGATATCTTGTAGAATACAAGATCATAAAGAATATGGATACTCTGATATACCTAAAATAAAGATTTTATTATTAGAGCGATTTGATAGAAAGGGTTATATTATTAGATGTGATGTTTTTACCGTAAAGAATACAAGTTATCATTCTAGTTTAGACTGGAATGAATCTAATGTATCAATGATAGATGTTACATTTAAGATAGAAGACTCTACTACATTATATGATGAACAAATGTTAACTAGAAGTTCTATCATAAAGTCTATACTACGAGAAGAAAAGCTAAACAACCTTCTTGGTTAAATTTATTTTTTGTATATTAGCACGGTAATGCGTGATCGTGCCTGGCGAAGATATATAGAAGACCAAACTGTTGTTAAAAGACTTAAAAAGTTAAACTACCATAACAGTTGGTATTTTCATGCTTTTAAGGATGCAAATGGAATATCTCATAGAATGCCTATACCATTTGATTATGTTGGTACATATGATAATTTTACTTATAAAACACACACAACAAAGTGGAATAGAAGTAGATATAAATCAAAGTATTCTCCTAATAAAAACAAACATAGATATAGAGATAGAGGTTCACTAAAAACAAGGGAAGAACAAGATAGAGTATTTTTAAGAATATTGAAAGAATATGGAATTAAGTGATTTAATATTAGATAGCTCTGATAAGTGGGTAGTTAGTAAGAAATTCCTACTATACCATAAATATAACAACATCCCGGTTTGTTATATAGAGGATAATATTGTCTATGTATTTCTTGATAATAAAATAAAGAAGATTATATTAAAGTTCATAAAAAATCTAATGGATAAAGATATTGAATTTTATTGTATATCACCTGCTCTTTCTAATCCAAGTGGTGTTGAAAGTCCAAATGATGAAGTAATTAAGCATTATTTCTTTTGTTATATACAGAAAGGGTTCTATGAGGGATTTAAGGAAATTGAATTTGACATAATGCACAATATGGTAAAGTGGTCAGAAATGAATGATTGCTTTGATTTAGTTAAACCTAATTTTGATAAAACATTAAAGATAGTAAATGGTAATTATACTGATTGGTATACAAATAAATTGGTATATAATTACCCAGAAGAGATAAGACAAGAGTTCTTAACTCTATTCAGAGATATTCAGATAAATAAGATTCTATAAACTTTTACATGTTACCATATATAATTTGTATGGGATTTGTAAATATAAATGGAATTCAGGTGCATACAAGCAATATAGGCGTAGGTGGAACTGGTTCTACTGGATCATACTGGGCGGGTGGAACATGGTCAGCTGGTACAATAACAACAAGTGGTGTACCAGGTATAACTTACACAATTCAACCACAAAAAACAACTTATCATATTCTTGGCAAAGATGTTGAAGTAGATGGGTATAAAGATTATACAGTATCTATGATAATAGCAACTATAAATGTATTGGGTAAGTCATATTATGACGAAATAAAGAAACAAAGAATATCTTTACCAAAGGAAATAGAGGAATATTTAGATAGAGAGTTTTTAATCTTAGAAAGAGATAGAAAAATAGGTTCCATTATTAATGACAGAGGAAATGAGGTCTAAGTTATCAGGATTTATAGATGACTTAATAGAACACAGATTAAATCAATTAGAAATTGATATTTACACAGATAAAAGAAAAAAGCTTCAATACTATTCAATAGACATTGATACAAAGATTACTTGTAAGACAAATAATACTTTTGGACTATCTATTCTAACACAAAGAGTTCACTTTTGTGTTTGCCCACAAACAGGATTTATATTATTAACAAGAGATGATTTTGATGAGTATAGAGATGAAGATGTTGAATTTTCAAAGAAATATTCAGAAATAATACAAAGTGTATACCTTAAAAAACAAAAAGACTCACTATATGATATAGTCGATAGTTCCTATGTTGATTTAAAGTTACAAAGAGATTCCAACATAAGGAAACTTATTGGCTAGTTTACACTATAAATTGAAAATTAATAAAATCCGATGTTATGTGATTTAATCATTGATGGTAACTATATCTTAAGTAAGAATACATTTACTTTACACAAAAATAATTTACTTTTCGGGGCTCTACACAGATCTCTTGAAAATACAATAAACAATTATAGAAAATGGTATCCATTTGCTAATGTTTATTTAGTATCTGACTCTAAAGAGAAATCTTGGAGAAAACAATTAACAACAAACTATAAAGCAACTCGTAAGAAAGATTCAGATATAGACTTGAACTTCGTATATAATGCCTATGGTGAATTCAAGGATTCAATGAAAGGACTTGTTAAAGTTCTTGAAGCTCCACACGTTGAGGGAGATGATTGGATATCATTCCTCACCACAAAGGCTAATAAAGAAGGTAGATCAACAATTATTGTATCAAATGACTACGATATTAAACAGATAGTTACCTATGGGTTAGAACCTCTTTACATAAATATTATGACTAATGAGATGTATAACCGAGAAAAACTATTTCTACCAAAGAACTATCAGATATTTCTAAGTAAGGTTAATAAACTACCAAGTAATGATATTTTCAATCTAAATGATAATACAGACTTTTTAGGTCTATTAACTAGATTTATGAAGAAGTATGAAGTAAATGAGATTGATCCAATTGAATCATTAATGGTCAAGATTATATCTGGTTATCAAAGTGATAATATTGGTTCTGTTTGGCAACAAACTAAGAATGGTAAGACTAGAGGAATAGGTTCAAAGGGAGCTCAAGGTATTTATGATGAGTATCTTATGGAGTTTGGTGAAATAAATCTTCAAGACCCTGATTTATTCGAGAACATAGCTGATTTAATTTGTGAAAAGAAGAAATTAAGCAAAACACAAATTGAATCTATTGTTGATAATATTAAAGGTAATATGAAGCTTATAGATTTAAGATTACATAATTTACCTGGTGAGATAATTGATAAGATGGAAAAGGGATATGAGAAAGGTAGATAGTTCTGACATAGATAGAATTAGAAGTAAATGGGAACCCGTTATATCAAGTAGGACTACTTTCAAGAATAGAGTTATAATTGATTTAATTTGTTTATATTGTGAGTGGTATTCAAGTATTAATGATAATGAATTACACACAGACTTACCACAAAGATTATTAGACATATTTAAAAGGATTGAATCATACCCAAGGATTGAAATACTTGGTAAATTCGCTAATGTAGCTAGTGGTAATATTGAATATAAACTATCTAATGGTAAATTCATGCCTATAAATGGAATTATTGAGTATGAAATTTCAGAAGAAGATAAAATTGAAATATTCGGACAAGATTTTATTAAAGACTTAGATAGATGGAAATACTATATCACCGATAAACAGAAGTTTAGAGATAGAAATTTAGATAATATATTAGAATAATGGCAGAATTAATAGATGTTTTCAAAGCTCTCGTTCATAAAGCTGAATGGAGTAAAATAACTGATGAAGATAAAAATAAAAACTTCTTCATTATAAATCGGTATATGTCAAAAAAATATCCTGATAAAGCTCAACTTTTGAACTTAAAAACAATAGATAAGGTATCTGCTTTAGATCTATGGTACTATTTTATGTTAGACGAACCATATCCAAATTGGTTTTGGTCTAAGGGCGATAAATCAGATAGAACTGAAATACCCGAAAAGGATTACAAACTGTTATTACAAAGACTACATATAGGTAAGGATGATTTGGATTATTTAATTCAACATCATTATGATTTTGTAAAAAGTGAGCTTAAACACTTCAAAGAGATTGAAAAAAGATAAAAACCAAATAATATAAATAAAAATGAGTACAATAACTATGAAAGAAACTACTATGAAATGGTATGTTGTTAGAGCACAATCTAATCGTGAAAAAAGTGTATCTGAAAAATTAATTAAAGAAGGTGAAAAGGGTGACCTAATGGGTAAGCTTGGAAGAGTTTTAGCTCCAATGGAGAAATCATTCTTTATGAAAGATGGTAAGAAAGTAATGAGAGAAAAGATTCTTTTCCCTGGATATATCTTTGTTGAAACAAATGCAATTGGTGAATTGAAATACTTCATTAAAGGATTAAGTGGAGCACAAGGATTCTTAACAAACAGAGCTGGTGATATTCAGTCACTTAGTAAAGCTGAAGTTGATAAAATGCTTGGACTACAAGAAGTTTCTCAAGAACAAGAAGAGAATACTCCATTTGTTGTTGGTGAAGAAGTAAAAGTATTAGATGGACCTTTCGCTACATTCCAAGGTGTTATTGAAGAAATTAATGGTCAGAAAGTAAAAGTATCTGTTCTTATCTTCGGTAGAAAAACACCAGTAGAACTTAGCGTTTTACAAATCGATAAAAAGTAATTTAACATAACATTATTTGTAATTTATTGATCTATTAAATTAATATATAAATAAAATAAATTACAAATATGTTGAATAAATTAAAAGAGAAACAAAACTTAATAGGTAAGAGATTCGATAGGTTATTAGTGATAAGTCTATTAAATATAGACTTATCACATAAAAGAAATCACGAATGGGAAACAATTTGTGATTGTGGTAATAACAAGATAACTAACTCATACTGCTTGAAATATAAAAAAACAAAGAGTTGTGGATGTTATCAAAAAGAAATGTTTTTAAAGTCATCCATAAAGCACACAAATGATATAGCATTAAATGGACTGGTATATGAGTACAAGACAGGTGCTAAAAAAAGAAATTTAATATTTGAACTATCACATAATGAGGTTAAAACTCTATCAAGTTCAGAATGTTACTATTGTGGAACTACTCCATTCTGTGTTAAAAAGGTAAATAAACATTCTATTACATATAATGGGATTGATAGGGTTGATAATAGTAAAGGATATACTATTGATAACGTAGTAACTTGTTGTAAAATATGTAATGTAGCAAAGCATGACCTATCATATATAGATTTTATTAATTGGGTAAAAAAACTATCAGACAATCTATCAGATAAGAAAATTATATGAACTCACCATACTCAAAATATCCTATATATGGAAACTATCAGGTTAAATCACCAGAAGGAATATTAATGTTCAGATGTGACGAGAGAAAGGCAAATTGGTACTTAAGTAGGGATTTAGCAGAGGTCATATCTAAAGAACCACTTACTATTAAACTAAAATTCAAACCAAAAGGACTTGGTAATCACGATAAGACATTTGGATTAACAGAGATGAAGAATATTTGTGTTAATTGTGGTAAAACATCTGAGTTAAATAGACATCACGTTGTTCCTTACTGTTATCGAAAATACTTTCCACTAAAACTAAAGTCTCATAATTTTCACGATGTTCTATCATTATGTGTAGGATGTCATGAGAAATACGAAAGACAAGCTGATAAGTTAAAAGAATTCTTATCTATTGAACATAATGCACCTATAAATGGAGAAACCATAGATAATAAAGAGCTTATGAAATATAGTAAGATGGCTATGACTTTAATCAAAGAAGATATAAATCAAATACCTAGAAAAAGAGTAAATCATCTAAAGAATTCTATAAAATCACATTTTGGTATTAAAAGACTTACTAAGAAAAAGTTAGAAGAAATATCTGGTATAAAAGCTACTATAATAAATAGAACACACGGAGAAATTGTAATATCTAAAATATCAGATATACAATCTTTTGTTGAAATGTGGAGAAATCACTTTGTTGAAAATAATAGTTGTCAATACTTACCAAAAGATTGGAGTATAAAAACAAGAATAGAACATAATGTCTGAACAATTAAAATTAGAACAGTTAAAAGCTAGGATGGAAGTAGCAAAGATTATGACATCATCAACATATGGTTCACCTAGTGTTAGTGCAGACTGGGTTATGAAAAATATATTGGGAATTAGTAATAAGGGTGAAATTCGAAAAATTAAGATAGATAGAATCTATGGAAGATAAATTAATACTTCTAGGACTTTTTCAAGAATTCGAAATAGAAAATAAAAATCCACCATCTTATAGAACAAGAGGGTTCTGGCCAAAGAATTTTACAAGAATGGATAAAATTAGGAAAATATGGACAATAAAATAATTCAAAATCCTGATAAGAAAAGACCATTTGGTACTTATGGTGGTGGGTATTGGGAACCTGGTATAAATCTAATAAGAATGAATAAAATTAGGAGAATATATGAAAAAACAAGAAAGATACGATAAAGCTTATTTGAATATGGCAACAGAGTGGGCTAAACTATCACACTGTACTAGAAAAAAGGTTGGGGCCTTAATAGTAAAGGATGGTATGATTATATCTGATGGATATAACGGTACTCCAACAGGATTTGAAAACTCTTGTGAAATTGATAATGGTCATAACCTAACAAAATGGTATGTTATACA